>Ga0074195_1002548_pt1 | contig 19949 bp, 17 predicted proteins | sample EPASupsiteHSE623_FD_64525 | JGI IMG/M metagenome (GOLD analysis project Ga0074195, IMG submission 64525) | Bioremediated contaminated groundwater from EPA Superfund site, New Mexico - Sample HSE6-23 | ecosystem: Environmental > Aquatic > Deep subsurface > Groundwater > Contaminated ...
GAAAAACATGATCCACATGCTGGTTTATACGTTGGCAGGGCGGAGAGATATTCTCCGGATATTGACGGCGAAGTTATCATAAAAAGCGATAGAACTGTCAAACTGAATAATTTCCATAACGTAGAAATAACATCTGCCAAAGAGTATGATCTCATCGGTAAAATAATTTATACACAGTAAAAATTAATCTTCAAATCTATGAAAATCAAAATGCACTATTTTGTGATTCCACTGATAGTTATGTTGGTTGCAATTGGTGGAGGACTCCTAACGAACATGGGAATGGATTGGTATCTAATATCTGTAGTTAAACCGGAATTTACGCCTCCAGGATGGATGATATCAGTAGTATGGAATGTTATTTTTGTATTAACGGCGATATCTGCAATTATATTTTGGAATGAGGCTAAAGAAGGGAAAAGATTTTTATTATTGTTTAAAAGAAAAAATCCTGAATTCAACTTTGTGATCGGACTTTTTATTGTAAATGCAATTTTAAACGCAGGATGGTGTCTTCTTTTTTTCACTCTTCATTACATGAAGGCATCAGTATTTGAGATGATGGTATTGGAGTTAACAACAGTTATTCTGATAGGTCTAATTTGGAAAACCTCAAAAATCGCCGCTATACTGCTAGTCCCATATGCAGCATGGGTAGCTTTTGCTACTTATCTTGCTTACACCATTTCGATTTTGAACTAATACATAAACGTGTCATTTTCTCGCAATGCTAGCCGTCTGCCAGCCGGCAGGAATGGGTAGACAGGAATCTACAAACTGAATTTCAGATAATAAATAGGTCTGCCCTCTTTCATGAATTTATCTTCATAGAAGGTTTTTATTTGAAGTAAATCAGAGACTTTCTTTTGAGAGTGAATGTCACGGATCTCTTCAAGAATTTTACATTTTTCTTTCTTCACGGTATCGATTGAAAAATCAAATAATTTCAAACTGTCAGTCTTGAGATGAATAATCCCATCTTTTTTAATAACTTCTTTATAAATGTCTAAAAATCGCTTAGAAGATAATCTGCGACTGGATTTACTTGGCTTTGGATAGGGATCCGGGAAAGTTATCCATATTTCGCTTACTTCATCTTTTTTAAAAAAATTCTCTAGAGATTCGATATTAATATTTAAAAATGCGATATTATTCCATTTTTGGAGAAGAGCTTTTTTTGCTGCCCCCCAAATTCTATTTCCTTTTCTATCTATGCCGATGAAATTTTTCTTTGGAGATTTTTGTGCAAGCGCAACGGTATAATGTCCCTGTCCACAACCAAGTTCTAGCACTATAGGATTTTTATTTTTAAAAAAAACTTTATGCCATTTTCCTTTTATCTCAGACTCAAAATCAAAGACATTTTTGAAAGTTTTTATCTCTGCAAATTTTTTGAGTTTACTCCGTCCCATGTTAAATTGAAAAAAAGTAAGAACATTCTATGCCAAAATCATTCAAAGACAAAGTGTATGAAGTAGTTAAGACGATCAAAAAAGGGAGAACGCTGACATACAAAGAAGTGGCAATGTTAGCCGGATCGCCGAAAGCGTATAGGGCAGTGGGAAATATTCTAAATAAAAACTACAATTCTTCCATCCCATGTCACAGAGTTATACGCACAGATGGCAGGTCAGGCGGATATAATCGTGGAGCAGAACTAAAAAAGAAACTTCTAGAACAAGAATCAGTTTGACGGTGAGCGTCTACTCACCTATAATTCAATCATAACGAATTTCCTATGCATCGTGGAATTGCTACATTTACGCTTGATTATGGCAAATGCCCTCCTTGGCTATTTGAACGAATGGTTACAATGGGAAGAGAAATTATGCAGATTCTTATTGCAGAATACGGTCCAGATGAATTTATCAGACGCATTGCCGATCCTGTATGGTTTCAGTCATTAGGCACAGTTCTAGCTTTTGACTGGAATGCTAGCGGATTAACAACAATTCTTACAGCTGCGTTAAAAGAATCACTTAGAGGTCTCGAACGCGATCTGGGAGTTTTTATTTGTGGAGGAAAAGGAAAAACATCTTTAAAAACTCCAGATCAAATTACTTCCTGGGCAAATACGCTAAGTCTACCAGATCATCAGGGAAGAAATCTCGTATACAATTCAAAGATGAGTGCAAAGGTAGATAGCGCATTAATCCAAGACGGATTTGAACTTTACCATCACGCTTTTTTCTTTTCAAAAAATGGAGCTTGGGCAGTAGTCCAACAAGGAATGAATAAAATAAAGAAGACTGCGCGTCGTTATCATTGGTTTTCTGAAAACGCAAAAGATTTAGTCCAGGAGCCACATAGTGGAATTATGACGGACATGATTACCAAGGGGAAAGTTTTAAATATGACTTCAAAAAACAGTATTGGAAATCGCGATCTGTCGATGGAATTAGTTAATTCAAATTACGCCACAGTGATGAAGGATATTCAATTATTACGGAAGCATTCTTCGTCTCTTTCCAGGATGATAAGTGTAAAACAAAACGAAGATCAGCTGACTATGATAGAACTTTTTGATACGGAATTCACGACTCATCCAGTTGTCTCAGAAAATTTTTCAAAAAGTAAATATCTCGACAAAATCCTTTATAAAATCTGTGACGAAAAACCTGAAAAATACGAAAATTTATTATCAATGAAAGGAGTAGGTCCAAAAACAATCAGAGCACTTTCTCTAGTCTCAGAGGTCATTTATGGCGCAAAGGCTTCGTATACAGACCCTGCACGTTATAGTTTTGCTCATGGAGGAAAAGATGCTACTCCATATCCGGTGGACATCCGAACTTATGATGAGAATATAAATATTTTAAAAAAGGCGGTTATGAAGTGCAGAATCTCCCCTATTGAAAAACAGAAAAGCTTAAATCGTCTAAATCAAAACTTACATTTGCAATAAAATACCTTTTCGTTATAATCCTCTTTGCAATTTAGCTTCAGAATGGGCAGGTACCAGAGTGGCCAAATGGGGCAGACTGTAAATCTGCTGGCTTCACGCCTACGGGGGTTCGAAACCCTCCCTGCCCACCATTTTCATTTCTTGACATTTTTATGTGGCTATTTTATAGTACAGCCTTTATTTGACCAATCCTATAATGGATCTTGTCCGCAAACTAAAAAATGCATTAGAAAACTCAGGGCTTACTGACGAAGAAATTCGTTTTTATGTGCAAACGTTAAAAACTCAAAATAGCAGTATTTTTGAAATTGCCCAAAAAGCTAAAATCCATAAAGATAAAGCTTACAAAATATATAACCAGCTCGAAAACAAAGGTCTTTTAATTTCTTCTGAAGAAGGGAAATATAAAAAAATTAAAACATGCTCATTACAAGGATATCTAGAAGATTTATATAAAAAAGGACGTCAATTTTATCAAGCCGCAGATAGATTAAAAGAAGTTCGCCCATTTCTATCATTCATAAATTCAGAAGAGAATTCCTCTTTAATGAAAGCCTTAAATACAGAAAATCTTGCTTCAGATTTTGTGGATTTTGCATACATGGATTGGGAAAAAGTTTTAGTATATGGGAACTATGAAATAATGGTAGATATAATGGGCAAAGATCCAGATTTGGAATTTATGAAACTAAGACTTCGTAGAGGAAAAGAGGCTTTACCCGTTTTAACATACGCAGGACCATACGCTTTAGAGCTAATAGGTAGAGATCAAAACGAAATGCGCAGGACGAAAATTGTGGATTGTGATAAATTCAAAAATAGCTTTATCATGTTGCTCCCAGACTTAGATACTGTGGCGATGTGGTCAAAGGATAATAAAGGATTTTTAAGCGGAATAACCGTAAAAAATAAAATATTAACTCATCTTCACGAGGAAACTTTTAAATATTTAGATTCAGTTTCAGATGCTCAGTTTTCTAAAAAGCGAAAAATAACAAAGGCTTAAAAAACCTTTTCATAAGCCATAAATAAGTACTGCAATTTTTCAGTTTGCACGTTTTTGTAAAAACCACACTTTGAGATTTAATCTGTCCCCTAAATTTAAACATGGGAATAGATTTAAAAATAAATACATTTTTTACGCCATTGGATGCAAATCCAAATCCTCCGATGCAAACAGAAAAAGAATTCTGGAAAGCGCGAGAACACGCTGCAAGAGCCGGATATTTGCAATATTTAACTGAAAAAGAATATGGAAATTTTAAAAATCTGAGAAGACAAAGCCCCGCATTATTGTCGCTCTGCGCAGTCTTAAGAGAAGACGGACATAAAGTAGGATATTTTATTCCAGATAGTACAGAAATTGACGCACAGATGACCAGAGAAATAGGAAATTGCAATATTTTATTAATGAATTCAATGACGGCAAATTTTAATCTTGCAGTAGAGTATGCAAAAAGATTCAGAGCTACAAATCCACGAGTATTAATAGGCATAGGAGGGCATCATGCGCCATATCTGCCCGAAAATTCATTAATTATTAATGGGCAAAAAGTTTTTGATTTCACAGTTTGGGGGTATTCAGAAAATGCCGTAACTGAAATTGCAAGAAAATATAAAGAACATGGTCTCCCAGAATCCATCTTCAATGTTCCTCAATCATCATTCGTAAATTCGTCAGGAAATATTGAACAAAATCCTGGGACAAGTTTTCCAAATTTAGCAAAAATCCCTCTTCCAGCAAATGATTTAATTCCAACAGATAACTTAGTTGCAGCCAGAGTTTTTACGGCTTATGGATGTCCATTTAACTGTGAAATGTGCAATTTAGGTCAGCATAGGTCATATTCAGAAAGACCACTTCAGTTATTCGAAGAAGAAATAAGATTTTTGAGAGAAAGAAAAGGAGTGAAGTATTTTTATATCGGAGATCCTACATTGGCTGCAAATATAAAACGTTTTAGGCACATAGTGCATATTCTTGGAAAATTCCCGGATATAAAATGGGGAGGTCAAACCAGATTACCTATTGCTCAAAATCCTGATTTTTTAGAAATATTAAAAGATAGCAATTGTGTGCACTTGGAACTAGGAATAGAAACTTTTTCTCAGAAATTATTGGACAGAATTAGAAAGGGAACCAAATCTAAAACGGCAGAACAAACTGTTTACAATTTAGCTAAATTAAAAACAGACTTGAATGTAGAAACAAATTGGATGTTTTCAGTTCCAGGCGCAGATGAGTCCACAATTCAATTTGATACGGAAAAAATTCGACAACTTGCTCAAAACGGAATTAGCGTTCATTTGGTTCCATTTGTGCCATTTCCAGGTACTCCAATTTACAACCATCCAGAACAATTCGGGATTAGAATTGAAGCAAAAGATTATTCTCAGTATGCTTTTAGGAATGGGGTAGTTTTCTCACAGATTGGAGGTCTATCTAGAGAAAAATTGAACCAATTATACGAAGTAACCTTAAAAACAATTACAGGTGAAATTCGTAAACGTTTAAAAACAACAACACCAGAAATTTTATCAGAGATTAGTAGTGAGCCCTTTTAATGCCTATCTTCTCCCCTCTCTAACAAAAGGCACTTTCGCAAGCAACCCTAAACGCAGCTCTTCTATCCCGCTATCAGCCTCTCGTCTAGAAAAGAATTCTCGAATTCTTCTGTGTGTATCCACAACTCCTTGATCGACATCAGTTCGTCCAGATCTTCGAATTATGGTTATTCCTAAACTTGAAAAATAATTATAAAGTCCACTGACAACTTCTTCTAAATATCCAAAAGGAATTCCTCTTTCAGACATTTTTTTTGCAAGATCTTCAATGTAAATAAATCTTTCACCAGCTCTCTGGGGTCCATCAACATCGGTATATTCAGGCAAAGAATTAAAAGCATGCATGATGTCATTGCATTCAAAAAGAATCGCATGAGTAACAAGAAAATACACTTCCATCCCATAAAGAGGTCTAGGCTCAGATAAAAATGGAGGAACAGCTCCATGTTCAATAGCAGTATTTTTTTCGCCATATTCCCTATAATCATCCAAACATTTTCTGAATAATTCTTCATGCATCAAACTATTAAATAGACGATCTTTAGTTAAACTTCCATCGCTCGAATCCATAGCCAAATCTATCAAAGTAAAATAGATAAGCTCATTTACGATTTGCCATTTTTCGTCAGGAGTAAGCTCTGTAACAGCATCCATGTCTTTTTCAATATCAGGATCTTTTGTGTTTTTATGAACTCCATATCTGTCCAAATCGAAAGTGAAATGCTTAGAAGGTGGAACTTTGAAAGGGTCACTAGATCTTCCTCTAGAAGCCAAATCTTGATCAAAAATTTTTGAAAGATCCAGTCTCACATTCCACAATTTTAGATCATGTGCAGAAGGGTCGATTCTTTGTTTAACAAACTCTCTAAGCTCATTTCTATTCGCAGCTAGATAATCCAAAAAACTTTTACTATCATTCCTTCTGATTTTATAAACATCACGAATAACTCGAGTACCACGTGCGAATTCTTCTCCAGGAAACTCATGATAAAAAACAGGAAGTTCTCCGCCAACACTAAAAATTCTTTGTGCACGACGTCCTTGAGGAGCATTTTCCGACCAACCAAAGTGCATAGTAACTCCCGTAGGTTTAGTCGATGGATATCTTGGCTGAATAGGATTTGGATTGAATCCACGACCTGTATCTGCATGTTCCCACGGATGAGAGTAAAAAGTTTTAAAAGGAGCTTCCTTTAAATTTGGCCAAATAATTCCATTTTCAGCATCATGATAGGCACCTACTCGTAGGGCAAACTGTGCGCCACGAACAAGATCTTCTCTAGGATAACCAAAATCCCTTGGATACCCTTGAACAAGATCTAAATGATCTTTCAATGCACCAATATCTCCACCTTTAAATCCATCTACAGGATCAAATAACCTATCGATATCATACAACTCAGATAAAAGTTCGCGGGCATCAGGAGAGAGTGATTCTGACCTACATTCCAAAGAATGACTGTCCGCACCATCCACGTCTAAATATCGTAAATCTTCCACGATTACATATTTAAATAAACAGGACTCGCATTCTATAATAAACGGCACGAATCGTCAATGGTTAAAAAATCTTGTTCAGATGCTATTGTTTCAGCATCTTGTTTTCTTACCTATAAGTATTAGAATGGACATGTCCTCATTTCTAACAATAAAAACATGTTCCATTTAGGGCTATTCAAAAAACTATACTCAGTTGGTAGGATAATTACTCTAGTCTCTTCATTCGCATTGATGATATCTGCTTTTATTCCATGGGGAGTTTCTTTAAATATGTTAGGGGAAAAAGTTATAGTTAACGGAATGGAAGGAGATGGAATCCTAACATTTGTTTTTGGTGCACTTGCTGTAATTTTAACTATAATAAGCAAAGCTCCATATTGGCTAGTCCTTATTTTAGGGCTATTGGCAGCAGGAATAGGAGCTATCGATTTTTATTCAATGTATCTTGTGACAAATGGAATTATCGGATACGTAGGATACGGTTTGCATGTGACACTAATAGCAGGAATCGGAATTATAGTTGGAAGTCTTATAGAAATATGCAGTAAAAAATAAGTTTACTTAATCACGGGCAGTTGTTATACTCAGACAGTCAAATTTCAAATATGAAATATTTAGCTCAATTCATTCTAGTCCTAATTATTATCTCTATCCTCTAGAGAGGGAATGACTTGCGCTAAAATAACCTCTCTAGAAAAAGAGGTTTTTTTAAAATATAACTCTCAAAAAATGGTAATCGTAAACGGGAATTTCTACACTCTGCGTTGCATAACTTGCAAGTCAGAGTTCGATGAAAAACAGACTTGTACTACATGCTTGAAATGCGGAGACCCATTGGATGTTGTATATAACTATGACTTCATTAAACAAAGATTAAATCTGTTCGCATTAAAAAACGCTCCAATTTCAGCGCTAAAGTATTTAACACTTTATCCGATTTTAAATTTGGAAAAAATCGTTTCTTTGAACGAAGGTGGAACACCGTTACATCACTGCAGGAATCTTTCCAAAAAATATAAGATCAAAAATCTATATATAAAAAATGAAGGAGCAAATCCAACAGGAGTTTTCAAGGATAGAGGAACATTGGTGGAAGTTACAAAAGCTCTCGAAATGGGAGCAAAAGCCGTTTGTTTGGCCTCTACGGGAAATATGGCGGCATCAGTTGCCGCATATTGTACAATTGCGAGAATTCCTTGTTACGTACTTGTTCCGGAAGGAACTCCAATAGGAAAATTAGCGCAGACACTTTCTTATGGCGCACGCATCATTCAAGTTCGTGGAACATATTCAGACTGTGCAAAATTAGCTGCAAAAATGGCGGCACGTCACAAATTTTATCTGGCTGGAGATTATGTTTTTAGATTAGAAGGTCAAAAATCTCAAGCTTACGAAATAGCCGAACAGTTGGGATGGAAAGCACCGAATTATGTTGTATGTCCTGTCGGATGTGGAACAAATTTATCTGCAATATGGAAAGGATTTCAAGAATTAAAAAAATTGGAATTAATAGAAAATCTACCGAAGTTAATAGCCGTTCAGCCGGTTGGATGTAACGTAGTTGTGAAGGCATTTAAAGCAAAAAAAAAGACATTTATCGTCCTAGATAAGCCAAATACCATATGCAGCGCAGTTGCCGCAGGAAACCCATTGGATGGAAAGAAGGTATTACGTGCACTGTCGGAATCGAAAGGATCTGTAATCGAATTAACAGACGAAGAAGTTTTGGAATGTGAACAGGTTTTAGCAAAAGACGAAGCAATATTTGTAGAGCCATCAGGGGCTCTTCCTATAGCTGCAGTAGCAAAATTATCAGAAAAAAACTTTTTTAAAAAAGATGACATCGTAGTTTGTGTGGCTACGGGTAATGGCTTAAAAGACCCGAAATCAGCCGTAAAAATTCTACCTGATCCTCCAACAATAGATCCGGACATGCGCGAAGTAGATAGTTATTTGAAGCAGAAATTATACCATTTAAAGTCCGAGACTTTAAAAAACAAAGATGAAATTTTATGGAAGAAAATCCCGGAACTAAAAGACTTGAAAAAAATAATCTACAAAAATTTCGAAATAAACCTGAGCGACTCAGTGTTAAAAAATGCACTGGAAAGTATCCGTGCATTTGAGACAAAAGGGAAAACGATTACAAAACAAGATTTAAAAAATATAATCGAAGAACATCTCGACGAATATCACTTAAAGCAAAAATATCTAGAAATTATAGATTTTGAAACAAAGACGTCTAAGTATAAAAAGGCTCAAGCTTCAATAAAACTAAGATACGGGAATAAAATATTAATAGGTCAGGCAGAAGGTGTGGGAACGGTCGATGCCATAATTACGGCGCTAAAAAGAAGTATAAAAAATCACGATAAGTTATATGTAACTCTTACGGATTACAACGTTGAAATATTCACAGGTGGAGTTGATGCATCCGTAAAAGTAGTAATGACGGCTGTCGACAAAAATGGAAACAAAATCATTGCCACAACTATTTCGCCGGATGTGATTGTTGCGTCAGTACAAGCATTTGAGAAATGCTATAACTTCCTATACGATAAAAATAAATCACATAAATAATCACTTATATGGCTAAAACAAAATCATTTCCGTACGCATACATTCGCAATAAAATTTGCAAAAATGAAGAAGCCGTAGTGCCAATTCAATGCAAAGCTATTCAATACGGACTTGGAGTATTCAGCGGTATTCGTGGCAACTATAACGCAAAAAAACACGCATTATATTTATTCAGAATGGAAGATCACTACAAAAGACTTCTCGATGCTGCAAAAATCACTGGAATGGAATTCAGGTATTCTTATCAAGAATTTAAGAAAATCGTTTTAGAGTTGATAAGGAAAAACAAAGCACTTGAAGACCTATATATTAGACCAACATTATATGCCGGATCGGTGCAATTAACTCCGCGTTTTGACAATGAAGGTGATGACCTTGCGGTATATATGATGTCGTTAAAGGATTACTTTGATTCCGGAAAAGGTTTAGATATATGCGTTTCAAGCTGGCGTAGATTTGATGATGACATGATTTCTACTAAAGCAAAGATTACTGGAGGATATGCGAATTCAGCCTTGGCAAAAACCGAAGCTATTAAAAATGGATATGATGAAGCTCTTTTCTTGAATCGTGACGGAAAGGTTTGTGAAGCTAGTGGAGCCAATATTTTTGGGGTAAAGGATGGAACTGTTTATACTCCGCCACTTTCAGCAAACAATTTAAATGGAATTACTCGTAGAAGCTTGCTGGAATTATTGGAAAAAGAACTAAAATTAAAAGTTATCGAAGAAGAAATAGATAGATCAACCCTATATACTTTTGACGAACTGTTTTTTACAGGGACTGCGGCCAAAATCGCATGGATTAGGTCAGTGGACAAAAGAATTGTAGGCAATGGAGAAATGGGAAAAATTACAAAAAAAGCTGTAAAAATATTTGGCGAAGTAGTAACAGGAGACAACAAAAAATATATGAAATGGTTAACTAAAGTTAATTAATTATGCGCTCAGACATACTAAAAAATAGAATAGAGACCATGCCACATCGTTCGCTTCTGAGAGCCACGGGATTAAAGGATGCAGATTTCAAAAAGCCATTTATCGGAATTGCAAATTCATATACGGATTTGGTCGCCGGACATATTCACTTAAATGAACTTACGGAAGAAGTGAAAAAAGGAATTCGCGATGCCGGAGGTGTTCCATTCGTATGGGGAGTCCCTGCGGTATGTGACGGCATAGCTATGTATGCGGAAATGAGATTGTCTCTTCCGTCTCGTGACCATATAGCAGACAACATAGAAATTATGACGATTTCTCATTCATTAGATGGATGGGTAGGAGTAACAAATTGTGACAAAATTACGCCTGGAATGCTAATGGCGGCTGGACGAGTAAATATCCCATGCGCAATTCTGACTGGAGGTCCGATGAAATCCGGAGAACATAATGGTGAGAAACTTGATGTGGTTTCGGATTTTGAAGTTGTCGGAAAATACAAAGCAAATAAAATTTCTTTAGCGGAAGCAAAACAAATTGAATGTAAATCTTGTCCAAGTGCAGGAAGCTGCAGTGGCTTATTTACAGCAAATTCTATGGCGTGTATGACAGAAGTTTTGGGAATGTCTTTGACTGGATGTGCGGCGACGTTGGCTGTTTCAGAAGAAAAAAAGAAACAAGCCTACGAGACAGGAAGAAAAATTGTTGAACTTGTGAAAAAGAACATTACTCCAAAAATGATAATGACAAAAAATGCCTTCCATAACGCAATTACTACGGACATGGCAATAGGCGGATCCACAAATGTAGCGCTTCATCTTCCGGCAATTGCAAAAGAATTAGGAATAAATTTGTCATTGGATTCATTCGATAAAATTTCTAAAAAGACTCCGAATATCTGTAACATTCGTCCGGCAGGAAAATATTTCATGGAGGATTTATGGGCCGCAGGAGGCGTTGCTGCAGTACTTCATCAGCTTGAATCTCGTTTAAAGCCTTCACCTACAATAAACGGACTAGACATTAAGAAAATTGCTAAAAATTCAAAAGTAAAAAATAAAGATGTAATTAGATCCACAAATAATCCATTCTACGGAGAAGGCGGAATAGCTGTACTAAAAGGGAATATTGCAAAAGAATCAGTGGTAAAGCAAACGGCAGTTACGCAAGACATGATGATTCATTCTGGTCCAGCAAAAGTGTTCAATGTTGAACAAGATCTGCTAGATGCAATTGAAAATAAAAAAATAAAAGAAGGTGACGTGATAGTAATAAATTTCATGGGGCCGGCAGGAGCGCCAGGAATGCCAGAAATGCTAACCCCAACAGCTGCGATAGCCGGTGCGGGATATAAAAAAGTAGCGCTTATAACTGACGGAAGATTTTCAGGAGGAACGCGTGGAGCATGTATAGGACATGTCACCCCGGAGGCTTACAATGGGGGGACGATAGCTGTTATAAAAAATGGAGATATTATTGATATTGATATTCCGAAGAGAAAACTAAACGTCCGATTGTCAGAAAAAGAAATTGCAAAACGTTTGAAAAATATAAAAATCCCAGCTCGCAAATTGACGCCGTTGATGAAAAAATTTCGCGAGAATTATAGTAAAAATTAATCCAAACCACTATGTCTAAAATGAATTTTGGAGGCACGGAAGAAACAGTTGTTACAAGAGAAGAATTCCCCTTAACAAAAGCTCAAGAAGTCCTAAAGGACGAAATAGTAGCAGTTTTAGGTTATGGAGTTCAGGGGCCAGGACAAGCCTTAAATATGCGTGATAATGGGATAAATGTAATAATTGGCCAGAGAAAAGGAAGTGAGTCTTACGAGAAAGCGTTGAAAGACGGCTGGGTGGAAGGTCTGACGCTTTTTGATCTGGAAGAAGCGGCGGAAAGAGGAACAATAATTATGTATCTTCTTTCTGATGCTGCGCAAAAAATAATGTGGGACAAAATAAAACCACACTTAACAAAAGGAAAAGCATTATATTTTTCACATGGTTTTTCAATTGTATACAAAGAACAAACAGGGGTTATCCCCCCAGAAGACATAGACGTGATTTTGGCCGGACCAAAGGGGCCGGGAGGTAAAGTTAGAAATTTGTTTTTAGAAGGCAAAGGAGTTAATTCAAGTTATGCGGTATATCAAGATGCGACTGGACGAGCACTGGATAGAACCCTTGCTTTAGGCATTGCCATCGGTTCGGGATTTTTATTTGAGACGTCTTTTGAGAAAGAAGTATTAAGTGACCTTACGGGCGAACGAGGGGTTTTGATGGGTGCGATGGCAGGAATAATGGAAGCTCAATATAATTTGCTTCGAAAAAAAGGACACTCTCCATCGGAAGCTTTCAATGAAACTGTTGAAGAAGCTACTCAAAGTCTGATTCCGTTAATTGGAGAAAAAGGAATGGATTGGATGTTTGCAAATTGTTCCACTACTGCACAGAGAGGTGCTCTAGATTGGAGGCATAGATTTAGAAAAGCAGTCGAACCGGTTTTTGAAGATTTATACGAGAGAGTAAAAAACGGAACGGAAACAGACATAGTTTTGGAAGCAAATAGTGATCCGGATTATCGTAGTAAATTAGAAAAAGAATTGGCAGATATGCGCAATTCTGAAATGTGGCAGACTGGCGAAGCGGTTCGCAGACTGCGCCCGGAAAATCAAAAGAAGTGATACAAGTTAAGCGGCTGGCAGGACCAGCGTAAAATTAAAACGTCATGTCTATAGACAATCAAAAATTAGGTGCAGACATATTCTGTGAAGCATTAGCCTCGGAAGGGGTCGATCTTATGTTCGGAATTCCTGGAGGAGTGGTTCTTCCACTTTACGATAAGATAAATAAATACGGCCATAAAATTCGCCATATTCTCTCGAAACAAGAACAAGGTGGAGGATTTGCTGCGGATGGTTATGCCCGTGCCACAGGACGCACCGGAGTTGCTTTGGCAACATCGGGTCCGGGAGCCACAAACCTGATGACAAGCATAATAAATTCAATGATGGATTCAATTCCAGTTGTCTACATCACTGGACAAGTTGTTGAGGAGTTGACAGGGACGGACGCATTCCAGGAGGCAGATGTCATCGGTATGTCTATGCCTGTCGTGAAGCATAGCTATTTTGTCACTCATGCAAAAGATATTCGTCGAGTAGTCAGAGAGGCATTTTATCTGGCAAACACAGGTCGCCCAGGTCCTATTCACGTGGATTTTGCAAAAAATGCATGGATCACAAAAGCTCAATACGACGAAAATCCAAGAATGGATTTGCCGGGATATATTCCCATTCCGGAAGTTTGTTCAAATTCAGATATACAAAAACTGGATGAGCTTTTAGAAAAAGACGGAGTTAAACCTGTAATTCTTGCAGGACATGGAGTGGAGATCTCTCATGCGACAAAAGAGCTTTTTGAATTTGCAAAACGTCACAATATTCCGGTTATAAATACTCTTCTTGGTCTTGGAAGTTTTCCTCAAGGAGATCCTCTTTGGCTTGGGATGGTAGGAATGCATGGAGATGCAGTGGCCAATTTTATTACGGATGAAGCAAATCTAATAATAGCAATCGGAGTTCGGTTCAGTGATCGTATTACAGGTCGCCCGGTAGAGTTTGTAAAAGGGAAAACATTCGTACACATAGATATAGATCCTTCAGAAGTAAACAAAATAGTACCGGCAGGCCTTCCACTTTTGGGCGACGCAAAAGATATTCTATCACGTGCAAATCGTCTTCTTGGAGAACACAAGTTCACAAATTGGTGGAAGCACATAGGTGATTTAAAAGAAAAATATGGATTCCTGGATTTCAAATGGTGTCCGGCACCTCCAAAGGGTTACTTAAGTCAGCCGCGACTAGTCAAAATGATATCGGATGCAACAGATGGAAACGCCATAGTATCAAGCGACGTAGGCAGAAACCAAATGTGGACGGGACGTTTCTACAGATTCCGCCATCCGAATTCTTATCTTTCTTCAGGAGGACTGGGGTCAATGGGGTATGGAGTTCCGGCAGCGATAGGTGCAGCTCTAGGGGTTCCGGACCGAGAGGTATGGGCTATTTGTGGAGACGGTGGATTTACTATGAATATGCAAGAATTAGCAGTAATAGCGGAGCACAATATACCTGTAAAAATTGCGATAATGGAAGATGCAAGCTTGGGAATGGTCCGTCAGTGGCAAAATTTATTATTCGATGGAAATTTATCTTCTATTCACTTACACAATCCGGACTTTGTGAAATTAGCCGAAGCTTTTGGGATAAAAGGATTTAGAGCTGAAACTTATGAAGAAGCAAAGAAGTCGATTGATAAAATGAGAAAAATAAAAGGTCCGGCCCTGATTACTTTCAAAGTTTATCCGGACGAGCACGTATTCCCAATGGTTCCACCAAACACACCATTGCATAAACAAGCCTTGAAAGACGAAGATTTACTGAAAAAATCATAACCATTACGTCCAGCGTAGATGTAATGGTCCTCGCCCAAGGCTACAATCTAAAAGTCCACACATTAACATGATCAAAACAAGTCGCTATATAGTCGCAGCAAAACTACAAAACTCTCCGGGAGTCCTAGCCCGAATAGCTATCTTATTTAGAAAATTTAATGTGAATATTCAGGCCGTAGATGCCAGTCCAGTAGACGAGAAAGAAGAATTTCACAAAATAGAGTTCATTCTTGAAACAACAAAAAACGACAATGACTTCGAAATAGTGATGAAAAAATTGGCTCGGCTAGTCCCGGTAATAGAAGTTAGATACTTCAAGCAGCCAAAGCTGTTTTAACAAACTTGCGCTAGGTCTAACCCTATTTCTCCCCGAGAAATCATCCAATTTGGCTTAAATAAAGACTCGTTTTCCATAAAAACATAGGTTAAACCGACTAAGCTAGGAGTGCAATTATACCAAAATCCAATAATGAGTCAACCCCTCCTACGCAATCCTAATCAACACCAGTCTTTCAAGGCTCCATAAGCAAAACTTTTTGGAATCATTGCAATTTCATGCCTACTTAAGTAACATCCAAAGAAGAAAACTTTTTAACCAAACGATATGGCACTAGTAATCGGCACTCTCATAGTAATAGTTTTTTTAGGCGTTATTCTGCTAAAAATAAGCAGTCTAGGTGCGAGATTAAGTGAAATAGAGGACATTATTGCCAACTCAAAACTGGCTCCGAAATCTACGCAGCAACCAGAATTCAAGGTGTCACAAACCTCTTATTCTCGCTCAGTTTCAAAAACAGCAGAATCGGTACACCATCACACAGAGCCAAAAGGCCCGGATTATTTTGGGGATTTTATCACTTGGTTAAAGACGGATTGGTTAATGAAACTAGGAGCGCTATTTGTACTTATGGCGATAGTTTGGTTTGTAAGATACGCGATTGTAAATAACTGGATTGGCGAAATGGGAAGAGTTGCGATGGGAATAATAGTGGGAGCAGGAATACTTTTGGGTGGATTTACACAGCTCAAAAAAAGACCTATTCCTGGACAAGTCCTCATGTCGCTAGGAGCGGTAGCAATTTTATTTACAGTTTATATCGCTAGAAATTATTACGATATTTTTACTCCACAAGCAGCTCTAGGAATCATGGCGTTCACTGCAATAATGGTTGCAGTAGTAGCTGTGGTGAATCATTCTTTATCCCTTGCAGTAACAGCTTTTCTGGGTGGCATGATTGCTCCTATGTTGATAAATAGCAATGAAGGGAATTATTTATTTTTAAACATGTATATCCTTATTTTGGACTGTGGAATTTTTGGAATAGTTGCAATCAGAGGATGGAGAGTTCTCTTGCCTATGGCCTTAGTGGCAACAGGAATATATTCAATGAACACATTCAATGCTGGAAATTTAACTCAATTTGGGACATGGGCATTTATGTGGTTTTATTATTCTTTATTTTTCATAGGAACTTTTACGGCAATTTTAGCCTCAAAAAAGATAACTGTAGGAGATCTCCTTACGACTGTTGGCACAGTTATATTGGGAATAATGTGGGTGTCGGAATATGTTCCGGATGAATGGAAAAGCATGGTTCTCGCCGTAGCAATCTTGTTTGCAGTGGTGGCAGCTGTAATTTCTATAAAAATTGGAGCTCCAAAAAAAGTGCTTTATTTAAGTGGAGCAGCGGCAATCGCGTTACTTGGAGCGGCTACATCATTCGAGTTGGAGGATCAATCTCTTGTGATTGCATTGGCATTGGAATTTGCAGGAATTATAGCGTTAATTAGGTATGCACTTTTTGATGCAAAGGCAACCCTCATAACATCATTATTACTTGTAATTCCGGCTCTGCTTTCAATTGAAAGTTTCACTGACAATTGGGCGGATGGAGTACTCAATGAAGATTTCTTCACTTTGTTGGTTGTGGGTGCATCTATCTGTTATGTAGCAACAATGATTTACACTCTAAAAGGAAAAGAAGAAACAAAAGATTTGGAAGACGAAATCACAAAAGTTTCGATTGTGGAATTTATAATATCAATAATGTTTTTTGTTGGATTGGTATGGAGGGCTCTTGAAGCGGGAATAGTTTCGGATAGTGCTGCCCATGGAACAGCACTTGTTATATATACAATAGCAGCCCTTACATTATTCTTTATCGGTCTTGGCCAACAGAGCAAGACTCTAAGATTTATGGGGTTGGGAATTCTAATCGGAGTAATCCTACGTCTACTGTTTGTTGAAGTATGGGAGATGACATTAACGGCAAGAACGATTACATTTGTAGCAATCGGAATTTTATTGATAACGACGGCTTTCTTCCAAAAGAAGCAAGGTATAATTAACAAATAATTTTACATATGAAAAAACCTATTATTTTCCTTTCTCTGATTGTTGTAATGATCGGACTTTCGTCTCCGTGTTTGGCTATAGTAGATGTATCTCCGGCAAATGATTTGAGCGTGTTTAGAAACATGTACAGCGTGAATCCAATAGAATTAACATTCCCGACTCCGGTAAAAGTTACATTACAAAATCCTCAGAATTTTGGAGTTGCGGTTATTGAAGAAAAGACAAATGAAGCTCAGCCGGTAGCTATAATCAAAAAAGTAAAAAGAGATTCGGCATTTGTGAAAATTGGATCAACGTCAGATGTAAGAGGCAATGCGGATGACTTCGTCGATAAAAATCAAAAGACAATTGCTGAATTTGATTTAGACAAAGATGAAGGAACGGCATTTATAAATTTGGAATTTTCAAAGCCATTAACTTCTTCAACTCTATACCTGGAACTAGACAACTATGTGGCTCTTCCTTATGAAGTTTCGATATCAGCAAAAATAGATGAAGAATGGGTCACGGTTCTTGCCAACGAAAAATATCCAAGTGATACAATCAACTTCCCACAGAGAACATCTCAGTCATGGAAAATAAATTTCAAACATGCTCAGCCTTTGAGATTACGTGAGATAACTTTTGCAGACGACAAGGCTTTAGATGTGAAATCAGGCGAAGAAGTTGTGTGGCTTGCAAAGCCTGGAGAAACCTACAAGGTATACGCCGATGCGGCAACTTACGTAGATATAGATACAGGAGAATCCGGGAATTTATTACAAAACCCGGATGAAATAAAAACAACTACACTGGGTCCAAAAGAATCAAATCCTGTATATAAAGATCCTGACGCTGATGCGGATGGTATTCCAAATTATCGTGACAACTGTGTAAATTTAAGCAATGAAAAACAACTGGATTTAGACAAGGACAGGATAGGAGATGATTGTGAAGACCACGACAAAGATGGAATAATTGACTTCAACGACAACTGCCCTCAAGATCCAAATGGATCGCAGGTAGACACTGACGGAGACAAAATAGGAGATACCTGCGATACGGAAGAAAACAGAGTTACGGAAAAAATGCCTTGGCTACCATGGGCGGCAATGGGACTTGCAGCTCTTGTAACCATAGGTGTTATTGTCCAGACTCTACGAAAAGACAAATAATAGAGTCTCAAAACTGAAATAAAAACTATAAAGGCACTAAATCCGCCTGGCGGTTTTCTATTGCCCAAAGCCATAAAATATGATAAACCCTGTGCTCGCAATAAAATAATAGACAATGAAACCAGGCGAAATAGATGGACAATTAGATGTGACACAAGACATGGATTTTCGTGATATACCATGGCATGTGCCTGGATGGAACGTAGAAATCCAAAGCACCGGAGACTATGAATTCCCGCTTGCCGAAAGGACGGACAGATCAGAGTGTTTTAGTCTTACAAACAGGTCTTTTGAAGATATAGATGACTTTGTAACACACAAATTCATAGCATTGATATTGAAAAAAATTAACGAAAATCCGGAAAGAAAAATAACAGTGATGGATTTAGGAGGAGGGGTAATTTCCAGAGCGGCAAAGGATATTCTCCGTCATCCGCTTTTAAAGGGGAGAGTTCGAGTGATAAACGTAGATCCATTTGCAAAAATATATTCTACAGAAGAATTAGAGGCGGAGGGAATTTCTCCCGAAGATTTAATAGTAATTCAAAAAGAATTTGCTCTCGCGGAATTACCACCGCAATCGGTTGATGCGGTTATATCGTATCAAGTATTAAACTATATGACAGACCAACATTTCATGGAGACGATCTTTCGTTTGGCTGACCTTTTGGCTCCGGGAGGAGAAGCATATTTAGACAATGATGGCTCTTTGGATAGATACAGGGAAATATATTATGGTGTTCCTATCACATATCCAAGAACTCAGGAATCATGCAGAACGTTCATGAGGGATTTTAATTGGTTAAGACAACAAGGTATCCATGTTGATGAGACATGCAAAGAAGTCTCTGCTTTAGATGAAGATGCGCCAATTAACGGTAAACCAAGCAGGATGATTTATATGGGCAAACAAAAACCGATTGCATCTATAGACGGACAGCCTGTTGTAAAATATCCACGAGTTAACGATTTTACGGCTGCATGGCCACAACTTGGGGAAATTGCTAAGACTCAAGACTAAAATACTTAGTCTTGCCTAGGCCTTGACAAAAGCGGCTTTTTTAGTTAAGATCGTCGCCATGTTCTTTCACAAAAAGGGGGAAATATTTTTGACCAGCATTAAGGGGACTCTCTGCGTCTGTTACATTTGGACCGTGCCAAGGTGGTGCGGTACCAAGGTGGCCAGTGGAGAGAGTTCGCTCTCTGCTGGTCAAGTGTCAACTGTTTCACAACGAGTGAGGTAAGAGCCATGACCGAGTTCAGAATCGTCCTCAGGGGCAACAACAAGGGCGGAAGCTCCCGCGGCGTCACGACGGAGCCCAAGTTCCCGCGCATCATCGCCCAGATCGGCGAGAGGCTGCCCGACATCTTCGACATCACCGGCGAGTCCGATGAGGTGGAGGTGGTGGTCAGCGTGCAGCGGGAAGACAAGGGCGGCGTCATCTACGTCAACACCGTCCCGGACGGTGCCCAGGTCCACCCCAGCAACATGCGCT
>Ga0074195_1002551_pt1 | contig 19931 bp, 19 predicted proteins | sample EPASupsiteHSE623_FD_64525 | JGI IMG/M metagenome (GOLD analysis project Ga0074195, IMG submission 64525) | Bioremediated contaminated groundwater from EPA Superfund site, New Mexico - Sample HSE6-23 | ecosystem: Environmental > Aquatic > Deep subsurface > Groundwater > Contaminated ...
AGGGCTAGAGAAGCGGTGGTTTTGCCCTTGCCCTCTCGGGTATATACCTGTACCAAACCAAGTTCTCTGATTACTTCCATATCAACACACCCTTATCTAGTGCCTAGTACCTAGTTTTAGGCCGGACTATCAAAAACCGGACCACAAAGAACCTCGGGTATTCTTTAATAGTCTAAGATCTCAAATGGCACTGCTCTATGGTCTAAGACCACAAAGTAAATTAATTAAAACATACCGCAGAGTCCGCAGAGTCGCGGAGAAAAAATACTTTCGCATCATGATTCTTTTTACTCTACACACAGCAAAGCTGGAATCAAATACTAAAAAGAATTTACCACTGATAAAAAGACCGGATATTCACGGATAAACACGGATGCGAATGCCGGGACTTATAACATTAGACCACACACTGGTGCCGTAATAGTTCTTAGACCATTAAGGAATGCCTGCAAGTCTTTGTGGTTCGATTTTGTCTAGATAGTAGTCGAGAATCCGCGGCTAATTTAAATCTTATTATCTGGAATTTCAATATTATAAACCGGATTTCTCTGCGTCTCTGCGGACTCTGCGGTATGTTTTAAATTTTTTTGTTTTCACTGACTGCTGGCCGCTAACTACTAGCCGCTGGCCAGCGACCGCTTCCTGGCACCTGGCACCTTTTCTCTTTATATTCCCTACAACTCTGGATGAACCTCTCGGCCAGGGCCGGGTCGGAGGCAAAGTGCAGGTGTAAGTAGGAAGCCAGGATGTTATCATGGGCATAACCGTCGAGGACGGTCTCCCGGTACCTGTTTCTGACCAGCCGGAAGGCATGATGGAAATCCGTATTCACGGGCTCTATCCGGGAATAATGAAATTCATGGCCCCGTATTTTCTGACCGGCCGGACCAAGGATATTTTCACACAGCGACCCGGCTTCCACATAACCCATACCCTGCAATTTCCTCTCCATGATACACCTGCCGGGCACCAGCCCCACCATGGGAAACTCGGTGCCGGCAAAATCCACAATGGCCCGGGACAGGTACATGAGCCCCCCGCATTCCGCGAAAACCGGCATACCGTTCGTCCCCACCGCATGGATTTCCTCCATCAACCGTTGGTTTGCGGAAAGTTCACGGGTAAACATCTCCGGAAAACCGCCGCCGATATATATACCGTCAATTTCTTCCGGCAGTGTTTCGTCGTGCAGGGGACTGAATGGTATCAGTTGGGCCCCAAGTTCCTCCAGTGTTTCTATACCATCCTGGTAATAAAATGAAAATGCTTCGTCCCATGCCAATCCGATTTTGACTTTTACGGAACCCGGGTCGGCAGGCCCGAAACAGGAGCACTCTATCTCCCCGGCGCTGCGGGCAATTTCCAGCAGGCTGTCGGAGCAGACTCCTTCTTCCATTTCGTCAGCCAAACCGCTGACCATTTCGGCGAGGCCCCTTCCCTCCACCGCAGGCACCAGACCCAGGTGCCGCGAGGGCAGCTCCAGCCGGGCGTTCTTCCTTATGTATCCCACAACCGGGATGTGACAATACTTTTCGATGGCCTCCGTTACCAGTTTGAGGTGCCGTTCACTGCCCACCCGGTTGAGCAGCACCCCGGCAATCCTGAGACCGGGGTCAAAATTCCGGAAGCCCATAACCACGGCGGCAGCGCTCCTGGCCATCGATTTCACGTCAACAATCAGAATTACCGGGCAGTCCAGCAGCTTGGCAATATGGGCCGAACTCCCATGGTCCCCTGTTCCGGAGGAGCCGTCAAATACCCCCATAACGCCCTCGATGACCGCCACATCCGCTGCGGCCGCCGACCTGGTAAAGAGCCGGCGGAGGGTTTCCTCCTCCAGCATCCAGGCATCCAGGTTGCGGCTGATGACACCTGTCGCCTTGGTATGGTAAGTCGGGTCGATATAATCAGGGCCCACTTTGAAAGGCTGGACCCTTAACCCTTTCCGGGCCAGGGCCGCCATCAGGGCCGTGGCGATGGTTGTCTTGCCAACCCCGCTGTGGGTGCCGGCGATCATGATACGGGGGATTTTCATTTTATCACCTTATTAAATACGGCATTCTGGCCAGTTCCAAAAACTCTGCCAGCGTCGATTTGTTCATATAACCTGCTAAGGCTTCCAGCCCTTTTTCGTCCATCGTAAAAATTGCGCAACACTGACCGTCATTCATGGTATACAAGACATGGCTGCCCGTCTTTGCTTCCTGGTTTATAATCGCATTTGGCATTAGTCCCAAAACTACAGCCGCCAATCGTTTTAACTGGGGCGCTGAAAAAACCGGCGTAACACTGAGAAGAATATTGAGATTGACTGATTTAAAGCCAATTTCCGCAAAGATGTTATTCCATTCCTTGATAGCCTGAATGGTTGATTTTCTCGCTTCATAATTTGAATAGAGTTCCTGTCTGGGGTAATGTGACATTATTTTTTGGGCCAATTCCAGGGATTTGGGGTTATTCTGACCAAAAAAGTCCTTGCGCGCTTCGTAAACAACAGGATGTGTATGAATGATATTACACAGAGTGATAATTTTTTTGATGTTTTTCTCCAGATCGTCTTCGTCTCTCCCGATTGTTTCTTCGATATCCGCGAAAAGTTTCAGTTCATCTATTTCCAGCCCTCTTCTTTTTTGTTCGGCCAGTATCCAGTTATGTTCCAGGTAAGCCTGCAACTCTGATCCAATCATACCGATTATATTAGGCTCGATGACCCTGATAAGACCGGGGACCACCCTTCTGACACATATATGTAAAATTTCGTGCGAGATCCTGTATTCGTTATCCAGGGCTTCAGGCCTGATATATATAGTATAATCACCGTTGGTTTCCACCACCGTCTGAGCATCAATGTTGAGCGGCAGGTCTTCATTGATGCACAGGTTCACTTTCCAGGGAGAAATATCAGCCGAGGCTTCGGACATCAAATCTCTCAGATATTCCGATATCTCATTTTCACTAACTTGCCTCATTTTCTTCGCATCCTTCCCAATAAACATTCTAATACCCAATCAAACTCATCAACCAATATGCATCTATACTCGTTTTCCCGTGCGCCAACACAGAGACCCCGACAGTTATACCAACCCCCGCCAGTACAGCCAGGGCTGCTGTCAGGCGCATAATCTTCACCATTTCAATAATGTGCTTTCCGGCCAGGGTTTCGGTAGAATCCCCCATGTATGCCCTGAAGGACTTCACTCCCCCGTAAGTATTAAATCCTCCCAGCCGCACGCCCAAGGCTCCGGCAACAGCAGCTTCCGGAATGCCGCTATTGGGGCTGGGGTGTCTGCGGGCATCTCTGAACATAACACGTAAGGCCCTGGATACCGGTTTACCTGTAAGCAGGAAACCGGCCAGCAGCAGAAATCCCGTAATTCTCGCCGGGATGTAATTGCATAGGTCATCAAACCGGGCCGAGGCCCAGCCGAAATCACGGTACCTGTCGTTACGGTACCCGACCATGGAGTCCAGGGTGTTCACCGCTTTATAGGCCATGGCCAGGGGCGCCCCGCCGATAAAAGCGTAAAACAACGGCGCCACTATGCCGTCCACGATGTTTTCGGCCACTGTCTCCACGGTGGCCCTGGTTATTTCACTCTCGTCAAGGTTTGCCGTGTCACGCCCGACGATAAAGCCGAGTTTGCGGCGGGCCTCCTGAAGCCTGCCCGCCTTAAGTTCGCCGTAAATGTCCAGCGCCGCCGCGCCAAGTCCTTTCACGGCAATGGTAGTGCTGAGGAACCAAACGGCGGCAATAACTCCTAACCAGTTATGTACCAGCAGGGCCCCTTCTATCAAGGCCCACATCGCCACGTAAGTCAGGCCCACCGTAATCACCGTCAACAGAACACCGGCAGTCCTGAGGCCCACCAGGGGGGCTGCCCACCTGCGCAGGTATTTCTCCAGGGCGTCAATCCCCTTGCCTATTATGACAACCGGATGAGGGATACTCCGGGGGTCGCCTACAACAAGGTCAACCATATAGGCTGCCGCCACCCGGATCATCTCAGCAGGCCCCCATCTCGCGGGACTGTTTGGCGTCCGGGTCCAGTTCCATCATCCTGTAGATCCTGTCCATATCAAGACTGGCCCTCACCACATCCGCCAGTTTATTGAAGTCCTTCTCTCTTTGCTCATGCACAGTCACGGCATCACTGGCCACCAGCGGACCCCAGCCTTTGTTCGCCCTGATCAGGTTGATTAAATGCCTGCGGAAGCCATCGTTATCAAAAATACCGTGGATATATGTGCCAAGCACCCTGCCGTCTGACCTGACGGCGCCGTCCAGCACATCAACTTCCCTGGAAGACCTTTCAGTTATCCTGAATGCCGGCACAGCCCCGCTGTTTATTATGGAGCGGCCCATATGGATTTCGTAACCTGTCACAGGCTGACCTTTTACACTGTCCAAGAGCGGCCCGGAGCCCACCACCTCAGCCTGGACCTGGGTGGTAATCTTGTCCGGTTCAAAAGTAGTGGTCATATCAAGCAAGCCGAGACCCTTAACACGGTCGATGTCTGATTCGGTATGCAGGGGATCGTGCAGCTCCCGGCCCAGTATCTGAAACCCACCGCACACACCGATGATGGGGATGCCCCTCTTTTCCTGCTCGAGTATCGCAGCTGCCAGGCCGGTTTTCTCAAGATAGACCAGGTCGTGGATCGTATTCTTACTGCCCGGGATGATAATCAGGTCAGGGTTCCCGAGCTTAGCCTTCTTGCCCACATACCTCAGCTGAACGTCGGGTTCATCCTCCAGGGGGTCAAAATCCGTAAAGTTGGAAATGTGGGGCAGGTTAATTACAGCCACATCAATTTTGTTGTCGAGAGCTGCCCTGCCTGATAACAGTGTGGCCTCGGGAATGGTATCCTCCTCCTGGACCCGGAAACCCTGGAAATACGGGACAATGCCCACTACGGGGATGCCCGTCTTCTGCTCCAGGAATTCAACGGCGGGGTAAAACAGCTTAACATCACCGCGAAACTTATTGATAATTACTCCTGCCACTCGGGCCCGGTCCGCCGGATCCAGCAGCTCAAGGGTCCCTACCACAGAGGCCAGGGCTCCCCCCTTGTCTATGTCTGCAACCAGCAGTACCGGACAGTCAGCCATCCTGGCAATGCGCATATTCACTATTTCGGTAGCCTGCAGATTAACCTCGGCAGGGCTGCCGGCCCCTTCGATAACAATGGATTCAAATTCGGACCTGAGTTGATCAAGGGATTCCTCGACCACGCCGAGGGCAGTCATATTATATCTCTCATGATATTCCTTGGCGGAATAGTTGCCGACCGGCCTGCCCAGAACAATGACCTGGGAAGTGGCCTGGCCTGTGGGTTTAAGCAGGACAGGGTTCATCAGCACACTGGGCGCCAGTCCGGCTGCCTCGGCCTGGACCACCTGGGCCCGGCCCATCTCTCCCCCGTCCCTCGTCACATATGAATTAAGGGCCATGTTCTGGGACTTGAAGGGGGCCACCCTGTAACCATCCTGCAGGAATATCCTGCACAGGGCCGCCACCAGAACGCTTTTCCCCACATGGGACCCGGTCCCCTGAAGCATGATGCACTTTGCCTTCATTTATTTTCCGCCCCTTCCCCGTTTTAAGTCTATCGGATAGCCCGCCACCACAAAGTAGGCTTCATCTGCCAGCCCGGCCACTATCTGGTTGGCCAAACCCGCCAGGTCCTGGAACTGCCGACCCAGGAAATTTTCGGAAACCAGGGACATGCCTACTTCATTGGAGACGATGACCACATGGGCCTTGGCGTCCCTGGCCATACCGGCCAGGGAAGTGATTTCATCCAGGATGTCTTGTTGCAGTTCGGACTTAACCCTTTCTCCGCCGTTTTCTGCCTCGAGCATCAAATTGCTCAACAGAATAGTCAGGCAGTCAATCATGATCACATCACTTTTGTCACTGAACTTACTGACGACCTGTGATACCTTCAGCGGTTCCTCTATGGTTAACCATCCCTCCGGCCTGTGCAGGCGGTGAAGTTCGACACGCCGCCCCATCTCCTCATCGAGAACACGGGCCGTTGCTATGTATGTAACCCTTTGTCCCATATCGGCGACTATCCTTTCGGCCCATGAACTCTTGCCGCTTCTGATACCGCCGGTAATAAAAATCAGTTTGCCTCTCATACACTCACCTTACAGCAGTAATAATAAATCCCCAGTTCTGATACGACTGAGGACATGGTATACGTTGGGCGAATGCCCGCAGATACAACCATTATCCTTTCTCGCGAAGGACCGCATGGTTGCCTCCGGGCCGGTATCCTGGCTCCCGGATCTGCACACCTCTTACGCCTTCCCCACGAAGGGTGGCACAATGTAAGGGCATTCCCCGGTTACAGTGGCGGAGACCGCTCAGGCTTTCCCTGATTCCCAGTTCACCCGAAGGCTCATATTAATAATCATAAGACAATTTCTACAATTTATCTGCAATTCCTTCTATGTATCACAAAAGTTTGCTGGCCAAATATAAAAAAACCGGTAATAACCGGTTTTTAAATTTTTTCCCTTATTTTTTTAACCATGTCCTCTATGAGATGAGGGAGCGGTTCTGACTTGTAACCGGCTATCTCGATACCTTCCCGGGTCACAGGAAGCAGGATTTTAGCAGCCGGACTGCCGGAAACCGCCTCGGCCATCCTGGGCGTAACCTCACCCAGCATGGCATTGGCCATAATTATCCCCACAGGCCCGACAATAAGGTCGACCCGTCCGGCGTTGTACATAATGGCATTTTCCCCTGAAGCCCCCTCGTTGGCCCCAGCCTTAAGCATGGCCGCAGTTGCCAGGGCATTGGTACCCAGGGCGATTATTTCGATCTGTTCGGGAAACTCCTTATGCAGGCGCTCGGTTACGTATCTGCCGATGCCCCCGCCCTGCCCGTCAATTACAGCAATCCGCATGGTATCTCCTCAATCTCACTGTTCCTTTTATCCGGCTAACAGCTAAATATTCGACATATCTATAGCTTTTCCTTTAATTTGCCAGGATTTGCGTAAAAATAACCATACCCTGGCCACTAGCCACTAGCCACTGGCCGCTGTTTTAGCATATCCTCGGCAGCTGCTCACCCACCAGCATATCTACAATGCGCTTGCCGCCTATACCTGTAGCCAGTACGACCCTGCCCGGGTGATCTGCCACAACTTCACCGATGATTGCACTTTCTTTTCCGTAAGGATGCCTTTTCATGATTTCCACCATCAGGTCGGCGGTTTCCGCCGGCACTACGGCCAGCAGTTTGCCTTCATTGGCCACATACAGGGGGTCGAACCCGAGGATTTCACAGGCTGCCAGGACCTGGTCCCTAACCGGAATGGCGCCTTCTTCGAGCACTATCCCAACGCTGCTCTGACCGGCGATTTCATTTAGGGTGGTAGCAACTCCTCCCCTGGTCGGATCCCTCAGCACGTGAATATCCCTGGAAACTTCCAGCATAGCCTTCACAAGCCCGTTTAAAGGCGCGCTGTCGGTAACGATGCTGTCCCTGAAGGAAAGACCCTGGCGTTCGGCCATCACAGCCATCCCGTGGTCACCGATAAAACCGTTGATGATGACCTTATCCCCGGGCCGGGCCAGGCTGCCGGAAATCTGCACCCCTTCCGGAACCAGGCCGATACCGGATGTATTTATAAAGATCTGATCGACCGAACCCTTCTCCACAACCTTTGTATCGCCACAGACAATCCTGGCCCCGGCTTCCTCCGCCGTTTGCCGCATCGAGCTGACGATTGTCCGCAGTGCATCCATGGGAAAACCCTCTTCGATGATAAAACCGGCGCTCAGGTAAAGCGGCACGGCGCCGCCCATGGCCAGGTCGTTCACTGTTCCGCAGACTGCCAGTTTGCCTATATCACCACCGGGGAAAAAGGGCGGGTTAACGACAAAGGAATCGGTGGTGAAGGCCAGCCTGACCCCGCCTGCCTCCACTTCGGCCCTGTCGTCCAATCGGTTCAGAATATCATTGTCAAATACGGGCAGGAAAAGCTCCTTGACCAGCTCGTGGGAGAGTTTTCCCCCGCTCCCGTGGGCCAGCAGAATTTTATCTTCAGCCACTGCTACTCCCTCCGTTTACCGTACTTATAATAGGCGGCACAGGTCCCCTCAACCGAGACCATGCACGGCCCGACAGGGCGCTCCGGGAGGCACGCCGTGCCGTAGAGTCCGCATTCCAGCGGGGTCTTCAGTCCCCTGAGAATATCCCCGCACTTACACCCCGGGTGTTCCCTGTCATCGGTGATTTCGATACCGAACTTTTTAACAGCGTCATATTTCCGGTACTCTGGCCTCAGTTTGAGCCCCGTTCCCGGGATGCACCCGATACCCCTCCACAGGGCATCGGTTACTTCAAATACCTTAAACAGCAGGTCCATGGCATGGGGGTTGCCCTCGGAAGGGACGCTCCTGTTGTACTGAATCTCAACCCTGGCCTCCCCTTTCTCTATCTGCCTGACCAGCATGTAGATTCCCTGTAAAATATCAACCGGCTCAAATCCGGTAATCACAGCCGGAATGCCAAACTCACCGGCGATGAACTCGTACGGTTTTACGCCAATCAGGGCGCTGACATGTCCCGGACAGATAAAACCGTCTATCCCAATCCGGTCATCGGACAACAAGGCCCGGATGGCCTCGGGGACCAGTTTCTGCGCCCCGACGACGGTAAAGTTATCCAATCCTTCCCTTTCAGCCCGCAGGATGGCGGCGGCAATAGTCGGGGAAGTGGTTTCAAACCCGATGGCAAAAAAGACAACTTCCCGGTCCGGATTCTCCCTGGCCAAGTCGACGGCTTCCATGGTGGAATAGACTATCCGGATATCCGCCCCGGCAGCCTTCTCCGCCGCCAGGCTGGACTCCGACCCGGGAACCTTCATCATGTCCCCGTAGGTGGTCAGGATGACATCCGGCCTCCGGCAAAGTTCTATGGCCTCATCCACATGCCTGTTGGGGGTAACACATACGGGACAGCCGGGCCCGGATATGAGAGTTATGTTCTGCGGCAGGAGGTCGCGGATACCGTGGCGGAAAATGGCCACTGTATGGGTTCCGCAGACCTCCATCAGTTTGCTCTCTTTTTTTGATATTTTCCTGATGGCATCCAGTATGCTGCGGGCCAATGCCGCATCCCGGTATGCACTAAGAAACTTCATGTGCCATGATCTCCTTGAATAGTTCTAGTGTCTTGAGGGCCTCCTCCTCGTCAACGGTCTGGATGGCGAAACCCGCATGAACCAGGACATATTCGCCCACTTTCGCCTCAGGCACCAGGTCGAGTCCGACCGTCTTGATAACACCGGCTACCTCCACCTCGGCAACGTTTCCCCTGATCTCAGTAATCCTGGCCGGAACAGCTAAACACATCCCTGTTTCCTCCTCTCGGCGGCTATTACCGCCTGGCCCAGCGAGATACCGCCGTCATTGGCAGGCACAAGCCGGTGAACGTAGACTTGAAATTTATGATGCTCCAGGTCCCTATGCACCATATCGAGCAGCAGCATGTTCTGGAACACGCCACCACTAAGGCAGACCCTGTTCTCACCGAACATCTCCCGGGTCCTGATACAGACGGCTGTAATGATATTTTTTACCGTATTGTGGAATTTATAGGCTATTACGTTCCTGGCTTCACCCTGCTGCAGATCATCCAGGACCCCGCTTATTATAGCATCGGTATCGACTTCCAGGATCCCATCCCGGTCATAGATTGCATAATTATATTTTATGTCTACTACCCTGCCCGCCGTTATAGCCGCCTGTTCCATTTCTATAGCAGCCTGCCCCTCATAGTTTACACTGTCCCTGATTCCCATCAGGGCGGCCACGGCATCGAAGAGGCGGCCCATACTCGAGGTTGGCGGGCAGTTGATCCACTTTGCCATGGCTTCTTCCAGGGCATCCAACAACATATCGTTCTTCGCCGCCAGGAATCGGGTCCCCTGGACCTTCCGCCATCCGGACCCATACTGGCTGTAAAGATACCCGGCGGCCATCCGCCACGGTTCTCTTATCGCCCGCGCCCCGCCAGGCATAGGTACATATTTAAGGTGGCCAATCCTTTTAAAACCGGCGAGGGATACATAGAGAAATTCCCCTCCCCAGACCGAACCGTCGATACCAAAACCGGTACCGTCAAAGGCCACCCCCAGAACACTGCCGTTCAATCCGTGTTCTGCCATGCATCCTGCTATGTGGGCGTGGTGATGTTGAACACCCGTTTTGGGAATCCCCGGCAGATCCATAGCATATTTAGTCGAGAGATACTCGGGGTGGTAATCGTAAGCCACCAGGTCAGGTTCGACATGAAAGAGCTTTTGATACATCTCGATCTCACGTTCAAAGGCCTGGAGTGTCTCCAGGTTTTCCAGGTCGCCGATATGGTGGCTGACAAAGGCGTATCTATCCTTGGTCAGGCAGAATGTATTTTTCTGCTCCCCACCTACCGCCAGTATCCGGCCAAGTTCCATGGACATCCTTACCGGCGCCGGAGCATAGCCCCGTGACCGGCGAATAAGGTATTCACGCCCGCGATACAGCCTGGTTACCGAATCGTCACAACGGTGGCAGATTTCCCGGTTGTGGACCAAAAAATAATCGGCTATCTCACCGAGCCTCATCAAGGCATCGGCATCCTCGTAAGCGATGGGTTCGTCACTCAGGTTCCCGCTGGTCATAACCAGCGGGAAATCGATATACTCAAAGAGGAGGTAATGCAACGGCGTGTACGGCAGTATAATTCCGGCATAAGCATTGCCGGGGGCCGCCTGTTCAGCCAGCTTGCCCTCATCCTTCTTTCTCAACAGCACGATAGGCCTGGCCGGCGACTGCAGCACCCTGGCCGCCTCCTCACCAACATGACAATACTCCCGGGCCTGTTCAACATCCCTGACCATGACGGCGAAAGGTTTGTCTGCCCTGACTTTACGCATCCTTAAAGTACTTACGGCATCGTTATCCGTGGCGTTACAGGCCAGGTGGTAGCCGCCCAACCCCTTAACTGCCAATATATTTTTTTCGGCCAACTGACGGGCTGCCGTCCGGATGGCATCAGTTTCGTCAATCAGGCCGCCGGAAGAATCCCGCAGGGCGACATTGGGCCCACAGATATGGCATGCATTGGGCTGGGCATGAAATCTCCTGTTTGCCGGGTCATGATATTCCCTGAAACAGTCCTCACACATGGGAAATTCCTTCATTGTGGTGTATTCCCTGTCATAGGGTACATCCTTGATAATAGTAAACCTGGGTCCGCAGTTGGTGCAGTTGATAAAGGGGTAACGATAGCGCCGGTCCCCCGGGTCAAACATCTCCCGGAGGCAGTCGGGACATACCGCCACATCAATAGATACCAATGCGTCTGCCACACCGGTCCGCTCTGTCAGGCCTATGCTGAAATCGCTGTGACCTGCCAGGTCAGTTTGCCTTTCAGTCCTGATATCTTCCACATTGGCCAGGGGAGGAGCTTCTTCCCGCAGACCCGTAATAAATTTGTTGAAAGAAGCCTCCTCGCCTTCAATGTCAATCTCAACTCCGTCCGGGTTATTGATAACCAGGCCCATCAGCCCATACTTTTGAGCCAGGTGATATACGAAGGGCCGGAAGCCCACACCCTGCACTATTCCCTTCACCGAAACCAGCCATCTCCCCCGGGGCATGCCAACAACCCTTTCCGGAAATTTCTCTAAATATATTATAATTTAATACAGTCATTTTAACCACGAAAAGAATAATTACATTATTAAAACGGTCTTGCAGTAAAATCTAAGCACCTTTCCATACGGAAAGGTGCTTTACAATCTTAAAGCCCTGCGGCCTTTCTTACCATGGCCTGGTGATCGGGATCTACTATGGGGGTACGGGAGCCTGTATACTCAGAACCGTGTGTCTTGCTGCCGTAAAAATGAATACAAAAATGGCCGGCAAATCCGTTAGCCTTTATGTTTTCACTTCCGTGGGGCTTCCCGGCCATAGAGGCGGCAATTTTTTTCCCGTCAATGACTATAACGATGGCCCGGCGGTCCCAACTCCATGAACCACCGTAAAGACTCTTCATGACCTTTGTATCAGAGGCTGTGAGAGGCTCGCAGTCGGCATGGTTATGGCCGCCTTTTCTTTTTATCTTGAATGAATAACCGGTATTTACATCGATTACAGTGGCCGTATCGCCTGCGGCGAAAATGCTCTGCACCTGGCTCCAGGGCAGCTTTTCTCCGATAACCTTACCGGTATAACGGGACCTGGAAACAGGAGAGGCAGGCGCCTTTTGTGAGACGGTGTTGTTTTTTTTCTTTTGCGGAACTACCGCTGTCTTAACTGCCTGTACCTTTCCGGAACATGGAATGAGAAGTTTCTGCTCGAGAGAGAGTTTATCCGATGCGAGACCGTTAGCTGCCATAATCTGCTCTACTATAACCCCATAGGTGAGAGCAAGGTCATATAAAGTATCTCCCTGTTTAACTGTATATGTAAAATCAACGGCCGGTTTAGCAGGCTGCTCCGCCCTGCTCACCAGGTTTTCACGTTCTTGATAAATTCTGGGCGGTACTTCAGCAGTCTGAACCGGACTGTTATTCTGAGCCGGTTTATCCGGAATATCTGGCTGGGTCATAGATACCAGAACCATCAGGGCGCCAGTCAAAATAATGGCACTGCCGATACTTTTTATTATTGTAAATCTGTCTAACTCCATGCATAACCTCCAGGTGATATCGTAAAGATTCCAACGGTTATTGCTGGTTGTCCTAACTAATTATACCAGTAACAATACTGTTTTAGCAATACTTTCCTAAAACTATCGTTTTTTTCGACATAATTAATGCTCCTGAACAATTTGTAGATGCAACGTGTTTTATCCGGGCCAGGGAATAAAAAAGAGGCCGAAAATTGGCCCCAATCGGTCGAATAAATTTAATGCCTGTAATATTTTCAGACTATTCACAATTGTTAGCTCTATGTGGACAATTATGTGGATAACTTTTTAGTATTATTTATTTTCCCCCAGCCCAATATTCTGCAATTTTGTTTCCATCTCAATAATCTGTCTGTTCTTGCGCAATAGCGTTTTGGCGTAACGGCTGTTATTTTTCTGCAGCCTTTTATTCTGCTTCTCAAGTTTTGATAATAAGTCCCATTTGTCCCGTTCCACCCGTTCAATGAGGTTCATAAGCACGCGCCGGCTGAACCTGAGATTTTCGATCTTGTTTTCAAGTTCCTTGATCCGGACTTCCAATAAAGTATTAGGCTTATCGCTCATAACAGGCCTTCCCTCCCAGAATCTTCTACGTATAGTATATTCAAGATAATTTGGGTTTAGACGTATGAAGGCCTGGTGGGATACGGGAACCCGGATTATAGCCCGTTTATTTAAAATAAAATTTCTCAGCTATCCTCCGTACCGCTGCGGTAATCAGTTTTTCTTCCTGGACAAGGGCAATGCGCACATACCCCTCTCCCTGTCGGCCAAAAGCAACACCGGGGACCATGACAACTCCCGTTTTGCGCAGGACTTCTTCGGCAAAAGCCTCGGAAGAATCATAACCCGGCGGTAGTTTGGCCCAAACGAACATGGTGGCCTTGGGCTTGTCTACATACCAGCCGAGTTCAGCCAGGCCATTGACAAGAATATCGCGCCTGGTCCTGTACCCTTCAACATTTTGCCGGATGATGTCCTGGGGACCTCTCAAAGCAGCAATTCCTGCTTTCTGGATGGGTAGAAATACCCCGTAATCAATATTTGACTTTATCCTGGTAAGAATCTCTATGACATCGCTGCTGCCTACAATAAATCCCAGCCTGCAGCCTGCCATGTTATAGGTCTTGGAGACCGAATGGATCTCTACCCCGATATCTTTAGACCCGGGGACTTCCAGAAAACTGGTGGGGCGGTAACCGTCAAAAGCCAGCTCGGAATAAGCCAGGTCATGGCAGACCGTTATATTATGCCTGGACGCGAAATCAACAACCCTGGCAAAAAATTCCCTGTCGGCAACTGCCGCCACCGGGTTGTTGGGGTAATTGATAATCATCATTTTGGCCTTGCCGGCTATTTCGTCCGGAATGGCATCGAGGTCCGGCAGAAAATTATTCTCCGCCTTCAGCGGCATCGGGTATGACTGGCCGCCGGCAAGTATGACTCCCGCACTGTAAACCGGGTAACCGGGGTCAGGGATAAGGGCCAGATCACCTGGGTCCAGCAGGCCCAAAGGAAGGTGGCCCAACCCGTCCTGAGATCCCATCAGTACCAGGATTTCGGTTTCCGGGTCCAGGTTGATGCCAAACCTGTTTTTGTACCACCAGGCAATGGTTGCCCTGAGTTCCGGCGTCCCCCTCGAAGATGGGTACCCGTAATTGCCCAGATTTTCGATGGCCTCCCGGAGAACCTGGTAAACATGAGGCGCCGGAGGACGGTCAGGGCTTCCTATACCCAGATCAATAATCGAAACACCTTGAGCTGCCACCTCCGATTTTATCCTGTCCAGTTCGGCAAAAACAACCGATTTAAGTCCTTCAAGTCTTTTAGCTTTATTCAAGTCCGGTTCCTCCTGTTACTGGTTGAATACCTTTTCCATTAACCTGAACATATTTTCCCCCATTATACCCCTGACTTCCTTTTCGGTATACCCGCGTTCAAGAAGACCGGCGGTTATGGCGGGAAAACACCTGCAGTCATAAAGTCCGTCAGGAGTATTGTCGATGCCGTCAAAATCCGAACCTATCGCAATCACGTCTGTACCGGCCAACCCGGCTACATGGTCAAGGTGATCAAAAAAGTTGGTGATGGATGTTCTGCCTTTACCGAGAAAATCGGGCACGAAACTCAGGCCCATTATGCCGCCTTTCCGGGCCAGGGCTTTAATCTGGTCATCGGTAAGATTTCTTGGATGAGGGCACAGTTTAAAACAGTTGGTATGGGATACCATGACGGGATGCCTGGATCTTTCCAGGGCATCCCAGAAACCGGCTGCGGAGATATGAGCCAGGTCAATAATTATCCCCAGGCGGTTCATTTCCGTAATTACTGCACAACCAAAGTTGGTCAGGCCGCCTTTCGTAATACTTTCCCCTACACCATCAGCCAACTGATTGCGCTGGTTCCATGTAAGGCCCAAAAAACGGACGCCCAGTTTATAGAGCATGCGCAAAACTGAAAGGTCCCCGTTAAGAGCCTCCCCACCCTCAATACCCAAAACTGCAATGGTCTTACCTTCCCGAAGTTCCCTTCTGATCTGCCGCATGGTTAATCCCGGCGCCAGGCAGTCGCTGTTATCCTCAACTTCCGTGTGGAATGCGTCTATCAATTGCATGGTCCTGGTAAGAGAGCTAAACGGTTTATATAGACTCTCAATAAAAGCCGCAAAAAACTGGACCTTGACTCCCCCCTCTTTTAACCGGGGCAGGTCCACGTGTCCCGTTTCCCTGTATGTCCCAAGTCTCCCGGCTCCCCTGACCACAGCCAAGATGGTATCACAATGACCGTCTATAACCAGTATGTCTTGATGCAGCCGGTGAGCGTCTTTTCCGTTAAGGTTATTTTCCATCATATCAACCCTCTTTACCCAGTCTTACAGACATTATATGATGGAAAAACCTGTTTATTCAAAAGAACAAACAGGTCCAAAACCGCCCATTTCATTTAATTTATAAGAAAATAATCCGCCCTATCTGGGTTCAACAATTAATTTGATAGCTGTTCTTTCTTCTCCGTCGATAATAATATCAGTGAAAGCGGGGATACAAATCAGGTCAACACCGCTGGGCGCCACAAATCCCCTTGCAATGGCCACGGCTTTGACTGCTTGGTTCAATGCGCCTGCACCGATAGCTTGAATCTCCGCCCCGCCACGTTCTCTTAAAACGCCGGCGAGGGCTCCGGCTACTGAGTTTGGATTGGATTTTGCGGAAACCTTTAATATTTCTGCCATGTTCACAACCTCCTTAGTCACAAAAATTACTTTGTAAGCCGCTCTCCTTTATTGTATAAACGTTATATTCGATGATTAACCATAAATTCCTCTTTTTCTCAGATAATTATTTCAGACTTGTGCAAATTTTTAAGAATTTTAATATTCTATGTTAAAAATTCTTTCGATGCTCAAGGCTTTCCCTGTTTCTTCGTCAATTTCCACCACGACGGCGTTGAACTGATATGGCCCCCCTGCCACTTCAAACCTTACGGGCATCTGGGTCAGAAATTTCTGCAAAACAAGTTCTTTTTTAACCCCGATTACCGAATTAAAAGGACCCGTCATACCAATATCGGTTACATAAGCCGTACCTTCCGGAAGCACCCGTTCATCGGCGGTCTGAATATGCGTATGGGTGCCGGCCACGGCGGAAACCTTGCCGTCAAGATACCATCCCATCGCTACTTTTTCAGAGGTGGCTTCCGCATGGAAGTCTACCAAAATCACCCTGGTCTTGTTTTGGATTGACTCTATGAGTTGTTGGGCCATCCTGAACGGGCAGTCGAGATCTGAGAGGTAAACGCGTCCGGAGAGATTTATCACGGCCACGTCGCTACCTTTAATATTATAAATACCCATACGCCGACCGGGGGTACCCGGAGGGTAGTTAGCGGGCCGTACAATTCTTGATTCATTATCTATGTACGGGATAATATCTCTCTTATCCCAGACATGGTTTCCCATCGTAAGTACGTCGACACCATATCCCAAAAGTTCATTGGCAATTTCCCCGGTAATGCCGGTTCCACCTGCAGCATTTTCACCGTTGGCTATAATCATATCGAGTCTGAGTTCCTGCCTGATGGTCTGAAGCGTTTCCTTGACAGCTCTGCGGCCGGGCTGCCCGACAATATCACCAATCATCAAGATGCGCAACGATTCAATCCCCCAACTTATTTGTTAAATACCAGAACCCTGCCCTCTTCCCTAAATGCAATCAGATTTTTTTCGGAGGAGGAAATTCTGATATTCTCCAGCATGTGTTCGATGAGTTCCTCCTGCATCTGCAGGTCTTCTTCCAGTAGTCCTTCGTTCTTCTCCGTAACCAGGTTTTGGGCATACTTCATATGCACAAGCTCTATAACCAGGGCTATTTCCTCCTGGCTGAGAGTTCCGACATCCCTTATCACTTCTAACATGGTAAAGTGGTCACAAAGGTGGTGATCCACTTCTACAACAGCGGCTGAACGGTGCTCCAGGTCGTTATAAGTATCGATGCTTTCAACCATTGTCCTTTTAAACTTAACCAATTCTTTTTCTTCCAATACACCGGAAAAAATGAAAGTAAACCTGAGGTGCTGGTTGAGGGGGTCATAATTGATAGTACCCACTTCGGGGTAACGAACCAGAATCGAAATTAATAGTCCGATACTATCCGATACCTCCTCCTGCGGCCTCGATTTATACTGCAGATTCATGCTGTTCACCTCGCATAAATATTCACCACTGACTAATGTTCTTTATTGAGAAGCTTATTTCCTTCTTGTAACTTATTAAATACGGAAAAATTACCTGCCAATTTATACTATAGTCGTTATAAATTACGTTATATGCAAATATAAAACGACCTCTTTTAAAAAGAGGTCGTTGGTTTTCCTATTTCGCATATTCCACTGCTCTGGTTTCCCGAATAACCATAACTTTGATCTGGCCGGGATACTCGAGTTCTTCTTCGATTTTCTTGGCAATATCTCTAACCAGGCGCACAGCAGACAAATCATCTATCTTATCGGGTTTGACCATAACCCGAACTTCACGCCCTGCCTGAATGGCAAAGGACTTTTCAACACCCTCAAAGGAGTTGGTGATAGTTTCAAGTTTCTCCAGTCGTTTTATATAAGACTCAAGAGTTTCTCTTCTGGCGCCCGGGCGGGCAGCTGAAACCGCATCCGCGGCCTGAACCAAAACTGCTTCGATGGTTTTGGGTTCTTCGTCACCATGGTGGGCTGCCACGGCATGCACGATAGCCGGTGATTCTTTGTACTTCCTGCACAGGTCAGCGCCAATCGTGACATGGGGACCTTCCACCTCATGGTCGATGGACTTACCTATATCATGCAGGAGACCTGCCCTCTTGGCAAGAGTTACATCCACTCCGAGTTCGGCAGCCATCAGTCCGGCAAGGTGCGCCACCTCGATAGAGTGCTTCAGGACATTTTGGCCGTAACTGGTACGGAACCTGAGTCTGCCCAGAAGCTTGATGATTTCGGGATGCAGCCCATGAACACCTGTTTCAAATGTGGCTTGTTCTCCTGCCTCCCTGATTTGGGTATCAACTTCCTTACGGGCTTTTTCCACCATCTCTTCAATCCTGGCCGGGTGGATCCGGCCGTCAAGGATGAGCTTTTCCAGGGCCAGCCTAGCCACTTCACGACGGATGGGGTCAAAACCGGAAAGGATTACTGCTTCAGGAGTGTCGTCAATGATCAGGTCGATTCCCGTGAGGGTCTCCAGGGTACGGATATTGCGACCCTCGCGACCGATAATACGCCCCTTCATCTCATCATTGGGCAGGGCAACAACCGTAACCGTTGTCTCCGCAACATGGTCTGCGGCACACCTCTGGATAGCCTGGGAGATTATTTCACGGGCTCTTTTCTCGCCCTCTTCTTTAGCGTGGGACTCAATTTCCTTAATGAGCATCGCAGCTTCATGCTTGATTTCTTCCTCAATATTGGCCAGGAGGATTTCCCGGGCTTCTTCGGAGGTTAACCCTGACAGCCTCTCCAACTCTGCCAGCTGTTTAGTATGAAGCTCCTGAATCTGAGATTTGATTTTATCAATTTCCTGATCTTTCAGATTCAGGTTATCTTCTTTGCGCTCAATTGACTCAATCTTCCTGTCCAGGGATTCTTCTTTCTGTGTCAGCCTGCGCTCCATTCTCTGCAGTTCGTTCCGGCGTTCACGCTGTTCTTTTTCGACTTCGTTGCGGTGTCTCAGCACTTCTTCTTTTGCTTCCAGAACGGCTTCTCTCTTCTTTGCCTCGGCAGTCTTCTCGGCTTCTTCCCTGATCTTTTTGGCAGCTTCCTCAGCCGAAGATATCTTGGCTTCCGCCAGGGCCCGCCTGATAAAATATCCTGCGATAAATGCAACAATCGCTGCAATAACTGCTGTAATAATTATCTGTCCGTTAAAAATGTCTATTCACCTCCTATAATCAAAATTTTGTCATGCGTTTATTTTCTAAAAACAAAAAACCGAGTCGAAACCCGGTTCGAATAGATTTTCTCTACCATATATTGATCAGGTTTTGCCAGGATAAAAACCCAAATCACTCTTATATCTAAACCCGTATCCTCATTATTAATTTTTTAATACTGATGAGGGAAAGTTTATATATAAAAGAAACCATCAAATATGGCAGTAAAATCTAATTCTAGTTTCTCCCAACAATAATTGTATTAGTTTTTGGACTATCTGTCAAGACAAGGCCTCTCTTACAGCCGTTTATTCCTTGTAGTTTTTTTCGCATTCGGAAAGCACTTTCTTTACTGCCCCGGGATTAAAGCCCCTTCTCAGCAAAAATCCCTGCAGTCTATTATAATTAAAGCCGGTTTTCCGGCACCTGCTTTCAACAAGCCTGATGGCCATTTCTTCCTCTTTTTCCGGCGTCAGCCTGGCCAGATGCTGCTCGATCAGTTCCCTATCCACCCTTTTCTGTGCCAGTTCCGCATATATCCTGCGTGGTCCCGACGGTTTCCCGGTGGTTCTGCTTCTGATCCACATGCGGGTAAATGATTCATCATCGAGGAAGGAATACTCTTTTAAAAACGCAATGACAAGGGTTATAATTTCAGAATCATAACCCTTGTCAGCCAGTTTTCTATCTATTTCCCAAACTGTCCTGGGCCGGTGGGAAATAACCCGGAGAGCGTATTCCTTGGCCTTGCTGAGCTTTCCAATATGCGGATCTTTGTTATTCATCTGCCGCGCTGACCTGGTTTACCCCTCCG
>Ga0074195_1002552_pt1 | contig 19926 bp, 21 predicted proteins | sample EPASupsiteHSE623_FD_64525 | JGI IMG/M metagenome (GOLD analysis project Ga0074195, IMG submission 64525) | Bioremediated contaminated groundwater from EPA Superfund site, New Mexico - Sample HSE6-23 | ecosystem: Environmental > Aquatic > Deep subsurface > Groundwater > Contaminated ...
AAACCGACAACTATCGCGATCTTAATTTTAAAACCATTAAAATATCCCATATCCTTTAATACAAAATCTCAACTTGATTGTATTGTATGAATAACCGCAAAAATATCAAGCAAAAAACCGCTTCGAGCGGTTTCGATTTGCTAATTGGTGAAAAAAATTAAATAATGTTCACAATAAAAAAATTTGCGGGAGCGCTGATAATGGGGCGCTCCCGTATTGTGCCTTGCTAGAATCAAGGTTTGTCAAACCCGATTGCTTAGCTTGATTTCTCGGCCTTGGCTGGCCTCTGCAGCCGCTCCTATCGCATTAGCGCTCAATAGCTTTGATCCTATAGCCAGAATCAGGGAGCCATTCCGGTGGTGGGCATGGCGCTGCTGCTGCTTTTACGGGAGAAGTCTGCTCCGATACGACGCTGTAGGGGCGATTCTCTGCCCCTATCCATTGATAGTATTGGGTGCCTCAAATTGACCCTTCCTTTTTCACAATCCTACCAAATTGGCATTTTGAATACCAACCAACCGCTCGGATCAATGCAATTTCAACGGCCGAAGATAGTCCGCGGACCAAAAAGTTGCGAACTGCGGACTAGGTTCTGGTGCTCAAAGCTCGATTAAAACCCTAAGCACCAGAACCGAATCCAATCAAAAGAACTGATTTATTTATATATAACGCTCGAAAAAAATTGTCAACCTATGAGAATTATAACTTATTTTAACTCCCTTTTGTGGCAGAATTTATTATTCACCTTTCCCTTCGACAATATTAATCGTCGCGCTTATGGCCGCTCTTTTTAATTGATCGCGTAAAAATGAATCTATCTGCTTGTTGCATCTCAAAAAATCCAATACCTCCTTATTCAATGCCTTTGATTTTTTGTAAACTTCAAGATTTTCAAAATCAAACATCGAATTTGTAATTTGTGTGAGTAATTTGTATTTAGGAAGCAACTTTTGCTTTCCAAATATACAATTTCCACCTTTTCCCAAATTACTAAGCGCCAATTACTAATTACCGTAAATTTTGTGCGCAAAATTTGCTGCGGCCCCAACCGGAGTCGAACCGGTGTTCCTTGGTTGAGAACCAAGTGTCCTAACCACTAGACGATGGGGCCGAATTTCCAAACGCGTTCATATTACCAGAAATCCTGGATTTTTCCAGCCCAACAGTAGATTTTGGAGCATCCCGTCAAGGCGGGATGAAAACGCGCAAAACGCGCTCCAAATTCACTGCTGGGCAAACCTTATTGGTTTTTCTGGGGTTGCGTATCGTTCAGCTTTTGCGCCGGTACCTCGGACTGAGGCGCGCTCGCCGCGGCCGCGGGAGCTGTTGGCGTTGCAATCAGCGTCTTTTTTTTGATTTCTTCGTTTGGCGGCAACTGGGTGACGTAGATCACGTATTTTGCCAGTTCGGTGAAAATCGGAATGGCCGAATATTCGGCGGTATTGGCTTCGGGAGCTTTCATTTTGGCCAGAATTAAAAATTTGGGATCGCCGCTCGGGAAAAAGCCGATGAAGCTTTGCGTGGTTTTGTCCGAATAGCCGCGCTGGCTGATATTCAGCGTCGACCACGACATTTGCGCCGTGCCGGTCTTTCCCGAAATGGTATAGCCCGGCACTTTAGCCGCTTTTCCAAAACCGTTGTCCACCACGCTGGCAAGCATTTTGGAAATTGTTTCCGACGTTTCTTTGGTAATCACCTGCCGTTTCTTTGACGCGTCGGCATCCTTTCGCCCGTCGCGCACTACAGCCGGCTGGACCAGCCATCCGCCGTTTGCCAGCGCCGAATAGGCCCGGATCAGCTGGATCGACGTCATCCAAATTCCCTGGCCGTAAGACGCGGTGACATAATTGATCGCGTAACCTTTCTTAAATCCCGAATTGCTCGAGAAAGTTTCTGGCATGTCGATACCGGTCGGTTCAAAAACTCCGAACTTTTCCACGTACCCGGCAAACGGCTCGTTTCCCAGCTGGCTCTCGGCGAACGCCGCGCCGGTATTGATTGAATGCTCCAGAACATTGGTCATGGTCTGCAAACCGTATGAACGGTGGCCGTAATTATAAATCGTATCCGGGCCGACTTTCAAAATACCGGTATCGGTATATTTGGTATCGGGAGTCACTTTTCCTTCATTCAGTGCCGAAGCCATGGTTATTCCCTTGAAAACCGATCCCGGCTCGAACAGCGTCTGGCATGATTCGTTTTTGAAAATATCAATATTTTTTTTGGCATATTCCTTATAATTGTTGGGGTCGAAATTCGGGGTTTTCGCCATCGCCATGATCGCGCCGGTTTTCGGATCGGCCACGATCGCTTCGCTGACCATTGCGTTAAGTTTTTCCCGGGCCGCGGCAAGCATGGTTTCAGCCTGATACTGGATGTTATAGTCGATGTTCAATACAAGGCTTTGGCCTTTGGACAGTTCTTCGTCGTAATATTCTTCCAGTCCGTAACGGCCCTTGCCGTCGTCATCGACGAATCCCGCCAGCTGCCCGGCAACGCTTCCCTGCGGATAATAACGCATTTTTTTCTTATCGGCATAAATTCCTTCGATTTTGGCGCCTTTTATCTTGGCGTATTCTTCATCGCTGATCTTTTCCTTCAGCGCCACATAGAGCGATTCGCGGCTGAATTTTTCAAGCAGATCTTTCTGATCCATTCCTAAAATCATGGACACCTGTACGGCGGCGGCTTCTTTTTCCTTGATGTTCATGGGCGACGCGTAAGCGTAAAAAAAATCCTTGTTGATTGCCAAGGGCTGGCCGCCGGAAAAAAATATTTCACCTCGCTCGATCGCGGCCCCTTGGCGGGAATATGATTGCAACCCCTGCGCCCAGGCCCGATAATGCTCTCCCAGAGCGATCTGAACATAATATAAACGGCCAACGATTGCGGCGCACAAAAAAAGCAGGCATCCCAAAGCGAATTTGGCGCGCCATTGGCTATCTCCGTTTTTTTGCAGCTTTTTGGATATCATAATCTGCGTCTTTTGGCGAATTTGTAACAAAATACCTCGCGGCCGCCGCGAGGCGAAGATAATTTAGCCTGGTTTGTTTGGATATGAACCCTTTTCCATCCTATCTTTTAGCCAATTGCTCGTTGGCGGCATGGATATATAACACGTTCGCCACATCCACTTTTTCGAAATTTCCCGCTTGCGCGACCGCGTACTGGTTAAAATTTTCCAATGAATTGGTTTGCGAAAGCTTGGTTTCCAGCACATCGTTGTCCGATGAGATCATCGCAATCTGCTTCCTGGAATCGCTCAGCAGGGAATTCTGGTGTATGTAACCGTTAATCTGCAAAACCGCGCCGCCCAAAAGCAGCATTATCGACAGCGACGAAACCGCCCAGAAAGCTTTGATTTCATTTTTCACGCGTGATCTCGATTGCCGGCTCATGATGTTTGTTTGTTGATTAATGTTAAAAATTAGACTGACTGAACGATCTTTCGTATTGCCCGCAGTTTCGCGGATCTGGACCGGGGATTCCGCCGCACCTCCTCGGCTCCGGGCGCGACCGGTTTGGCAAAAATTGGCAATGCCCTCCCCGAACGAACCAATTCCTGAAATTTTCTTTTCACGATTCCGTCTTCCAGCGAGTGGAAAGTTATTGCCGCCATCCGGGCGCCGCCATCCATTATTTTGAAACCCGCGTCGATTCCGCGCGCGATATTTTCAAATTCACCGTTCGTCTCGATCCGCAAGGCTTGGAAAATCCGCGCCAGCGCGGAACGCGCGAACGATCCTCCAACTACCCTCTCGACGATCCTGGCCAAAGCCAGAGTCGATGCTACCGGTTTTTGGACTCGCGCTTTTTCGATTTCCCGCGCTATTTTTGCCGCTTTTTTCTCCTGGCCGCAATCTTCGAATAATTTTTCCAACTGCTTGGCGGAATATTCGTTGACAATCCGGGCCGCGGTCAATTGCCCGCCTTGGTCGTATCTCATGTCGAGCGGCTCGTCTTTTGAAAAACTGAAACCCTTTTCGCTTTCATCAACGTGCCACGACGACATTCCCAAATCGAACAAAATCCCGTTAATCCTGTCAAAACCGTGCTTTTCGGCAATCGCGGCAATGTTCGCGTAGGAATCATTTTCAATTATCAGCCGCTTGTTCTCCTTGATTTCTTTTGGCAGCGCTTCCAAACTTTGGCTGTCCCACTCTATTCCGAGCACCCGGCCGCCAGGCGCGTTTCTTTCAAGTATCGCGAGGCTGTGCCCTCCCCAACCGAACGTGCAATCAATAAAATTTTCATTCGGTTTGGGATCGAGCGCTTCAATTGTCTCTTTCAGCAAAACAGGAATATGCACAGATTCAAAATATCAAATATCAAATTTCCAATTTCCAATAAATTTCAAATTTAGAAATTTTAAAATTTGGGAATTAATTTTGAAATTGGAAATTGGATATTTTGACATTATTTTATACGCCCAATTCGTTCAGTCTTTCGGCGATATTGCCCGCCTCTTTTTCGGTCTTTTGCTTATAGGAATTCCAAACTTCCTCGTCCCAGATTTCAATGCGGTTATAAACCCCGGCCACCACCACTTTCTTTTTTAAATCCGCGTATTCTTTTAAATAATCGGGCACCAATATCCTTCCCAGGTTGTCAAAATCAACTTCCATCGCTCCCGAAAGCATGATCCGGGAAAACCCGCGCGCGTCCGCCCGCGACAATGGCATTTCGCTCAGCTTAATTGCCAGTTTCTCCCATTCCGCGTTGGAATACAAAAACAAACAATTGTCCAAGCCGCGAGTGATCACTCCCCCTTTCTTCAATTGCTGCCGGAACTTTGGCGGCACCGCCAGTCTTTTCTTTTCGTCGATTGAATATGTGTACTCGCCGATGAACATAGGGTTGTCTTTTAATTCTCAATCATACCACTCTTTCCCACTTCTCACCACTTTTTATCACCTACACCTACTTTACCCCCATGGATTTCCATTGTCAAATTGGCGCAAATAAAGCTAAAACCGCCCGGTTATCCACAGGTTTGTTTTGGCATTTTCAACAAAAAAACGCGGCATAACCGCGGCCTGAAAAAATAATCCGGCGAAACGCCGACGCAACGCTAGGATAGCGTTGTCCCGACCGGACCCTTCTTGCCCAAATAATGGTTGACGATCCCGATCAGTTCATCGGGCGTATAGTGCGCTTTGATAAGGTATTTTTCCGGCATTATCCCCAACTGGCGGATTTGCCGGTCAAGATCCGGATTCTGGTAATTGGTCAGCGCGAACACCGGCACGTCTTGGGTCAATACGTGCTTTTTAATCGCTTTTAATACTTCAATGCCGTGGCCGTCGGCCAGCATGAAATCCATCACCACCAGATCGGGTTTTTCGGAGTCCCCATTGCGGATTTCGCGCAGCTCTTCCAACATTTCTTCCTTGCTTGACGCCAGCTCCACGTCAAAACCCGTCCTTTCAAAAATGCGGCGGTATAATTTGATCTGCGTCGGCTCGCTTTCGACGATGATAATTTTTTTATTCATGTTCAATTGACGATTTTTACGAAACGCCACGCCCCATACTGGTCCTTGGAAAAATTAAAAGTAAAATACCCTTCCCCGGCAATCATTTTCTTCAGCCCGTCAATCTGCGAAGGATCGAATTCAAGATAGATAATTCCCCGCGGCTTTAAATGATTCTTTGCCGCCGCCAAAAATTTTTCGATTATCTCCATTCCTCCTTTGCCTCCGAAAAGCGCGACATGGGGTTCGTAATCAAGAACCGAATCCTGGACTTCGCCGATCCTTGCCGGATCAATATAGGGCGGATTTGCCAGTATAACATCATATTTTATATTTGTCAAGTTTTCAAAAATATCCGATGCGACGGCTTTTGCCCGGCGGTTTTCAATGCCGTTGATTTTCAGATTGATTTTTATCTGCTCGATCGCGTTTGCGTCGATATCGCAGAAATCAACCGCCGCTTGAGGTACTTTTTTTGCCACCGCAATACCCACGCAGCCGGAACCGGAAAAAATATCCAGCACTCGCGGCGAATCAATTTTTTCGATATCGGCAATGGCGCGCTCCGTCCAGTATTCGGATTCGGGCCGCGGAATCAAAACCCGGCGCGAAAGATCGATTTTGCATCCTAAAAAATCAACGAATCCCTGCCGGTATTCATCCGGTTCGCCGCCTTTGTCCGCGCCCGGATTCCGATCGCATTTCATATTTTTGGTTTATTATTTTTATACCCCGTCAACTTGCTGCGGGGAACAAAAATAATGAGGATTCCTTGAACGGCAGCGCCGTTCCCTCCGAATTATCGTCGGAGCAGGTAATCCGCAAGTACTCTTGAAAGGAAACATCCTTTGGTCGATGGCGAGATTAATGCCCCGACAGCGATGTATTTTTTATTTCCCGAAAATGGTTGATCCGTCAAATTCTTCCCCGTCGATCGCCTTGCGAAAATTTTCCATGTCGGTTCCGCGAATGAGTTTCGCGGTCAGGCCTGCTTTTTTGGCAACCTTGGCGCCCGCGGGGTCAACCGGCGTTGAAAGCCCCGGAACCCAAACCGATGGAATTAATTTCTGGTAATCTCCCCAGCCGAGCTCCATGATCGGCTTGGCATCGGGAAATTTGCGCGGATCTTTGTCGCAAACATAGGGCGAGTCGCCGGCGATAATCACCTCTTTTTGTTTAAAAATCAGCGCGCATTGGATCGCGTCGTAATCGGTTGACCATCCCGGGAGCCAGCCTGACGCCATCAGGACTTTCTTGCTGCTTTTCAAAAAAGCGCCGATCTCTTTTTTTCCCGGCTCGTGATCGAGTATTTGCGGAAAAGAAACTTCTTTCAAAATCTTCGCCATGAACAACGCGTTGGTCTTGGTGGCTTGGATGCCGATCCAGTCCAAATCGAGATTGTTCTTTTTTTCTCCCAAAACTTCCCGGGCCGCTTTTTGATACATCCGCGACGGCTTTCCGCCTCCGACCACAATCACGAATCTTTTTCCCTTTTTGGCCTGCGACAGGATAAATTCGCGGAAATCGCGCAGGAATGCCACGTCCGGACCGTTCTGATGAATCTCTCCGTAAGGATAAACCACTGATCCCCCCAAGGAAACTACGATGATCTCCTGTTTTTTGGCTGTCTTTGTCATATTTTGGGCAAAAAAAATTATTTTACGGTTTTATCGAGACGCTATCCACATTTAGTTCATCTTAGCTCTTTTCGAAAAAACCTTCAATATCCCTTTCCAACCGAAAAAGACGCCCGAAGGCGTCTTTTTTTGATGGTATAAAATTATTCCGTGGCTATGCCGTCAAATTCAGCCTCGTTAGCCGCCGCTTCGGCCTTGGTCGCCCGGACGATCCCGTCTTTGTGGTGCGGCGGAGAATAAATGGTATAGAGCTTCAGATCTTCATCGTCGGAAGCGTTGATAACATTATGATTGGCTCCCGCAGGTATGACCGCCGCAAACCCGTCCTCGACCGCGTATTCGTTGCCGTCGATAATAACTTTGCCTTTCCCTTTTTCTATCCGGATAAATTGATCGTTGTCGGGATGGATTTCCATGCCGATTTCCTCGCACGGTTTTATACACATCAGCACCAGCTGGCTGCGCCCGGCGGTATAGACCACTTCGCGGAAGTTGTCATTGGCCAGCGCCAAAGCTTCAATGTTATTGACGTATCCTTTTTTCATGTATTTTTTTGGTTATTAACTGATTATAGCGGCAATTGATTAATATCTCATTAATCCGCGCCGGGAAAAGCCGGCCCATTATTGAAAAATCCCGGCTTATGGTAATATGAAAAATCATAAAATCCCGCAAACCGATGAATATCATAATCTCCGGATCGCTGGCCTATGACCGCATCATGAATTTCCCCGGAAAATTTTGCGACCACATCCTGCCCGAAAAAATCCACAACCTGAACATATCTTTTCCGCTGGAAAATTTCCGGGAAAATTTCGGCGGCACCGCCGGCAACATCGCCTATAACGCGGCGATGCTGGGCGAAAGACCGGTGGTCCTGGCCGCGGTTGGCAACGATTTCGAACCCTATCGCGCCTGGATGTCAAAACATAACATCGATATCGATTCGATAAACGTGTTCGAGAACGAAAAAACCGCTTTTTGCTACATAATGACCGACAAATCCGACAACCAAATCACGGCTTTTTACCCGGGCGCGATGAAATGCCCCGACAACATGGCCGACGGACCGATCCTTAATGACGCGATCGCGATTGTTTCTCCCGAAGATATAAAAAACATGGCAAACCATGTCAAAAATTACAAAGCAAAAAAAGTGGATTACATTTACGACCCCGGCCAGCAGCTGACGTCGCTCGGCGCGGATGATATCGCCGCTGGAATCGACGGATCGAAAGCGCTGGTCTGCAATGATTATGAATTGGGCATGATCATTGCCAAAACAGGAATGAATGAAAGCGAATTGCTGGAAAAAACCGGCATTCTGATAACCACCCTGGGAGACAAAGGCTGCACCGTCAAAACCAGGGATTCGTCATCCCTCGTTCCGGCGGCCATACCCGAAAACGATTCTGATCCGACCGGCGCCGGCGACGCCTTCCGGGCCGGCCTGCTCAAAGGAATCGCGGCGGGATTGCCGCTGGACGCCGTCGGCCGCCTCGCCTCGACGGTCGCGGCATACACGGTGGAAAAATACGGCACCCAAACTCATAGCTTCACTTTGGACGAATTAAAACAAAGGTACGAAAAAAATTATAACCAAAAGTTTCCGCTGTAATAAAAAACATGAATCACGACATTAAAGACATCAGTTTGGCCGACCAAGGCAAAAAAAGAATCGAATGGGCCGCCCATGATATGCCGGTTTTGCGCCAAATCAACGAAAGATTCGGCAAAGAAAAACCGCTCGACGGCCTGAAAATGTCCGCCTGTCTGCACATAACCTGCGAAACCGCCAACCTGGTGCGGGCGCTGAAAGCCGGCGGCGCCGATATTCTGCTTTGCGCCTCCAATCCCCTGTCGACGCAGGACGACGTGGCCGCGTCGCTGGTGCGCGATTTCGGAATTTCGGTATACGGCGTCAAAAACGAAAGCCGCGACACTTTTTTCAATCATATCCAGGCCGCGATCGCCCACAATCCGGTCATCACCATGGATGACGGCGCCGACCTCATTTCCACCATCCATAAAGAACGTCCCGATCTTTGCGGCCAAGTGATCGGCAGCATGGAAGAAACGACGACCGGGGTGATCCGTTTGCGCGCGATGGCCGCCGAAGGCGCCCTCAAAATACCGGTGGTCGCGGTCAACGACGCCAAGACCAAGAACATGTTCGACAACCGCTACGGCACCGGCCAGTCGACCTTGGACGGCATTGTGCGCGCCACCGACATTTTGATCGCCGGCAAAACTTTCGTGGTTGCCGGCTACGGCTGGTGCGGCCGCGGATTTGCGATGCGGGCGCGCGGCATGGGCGCCAAAGTGATTGTCACCGAAGTCGATCCCGTCAAGGCCCTTGAAGCGGCCATGGACGGTTTTGACGTGATGCCCATGCGCGAAGCGGCAAAGATCGGCGATCTTTTCTGTACTCTGACCGGCGACGTCAACGTGATCGACAAGGACCATTACGGCTTGATGAAAGACGGCGCGATATTGTGCAACTCCGGGCACTTTGACGTGGAGATCAACATCAAAGCGCTCAAAGAAATCGCCAGCTCCGTGAAAGAAAACATCCGCAATTTTGTCGACGAATACACCGTTAACGGGAAACGGATCTATCTTTTGGCCCAAGGCCGCCTCATTAATCTTTCCGCCGCCGAAGGCCATCCCGCTTCGGTGATGGACATGAGTTTTTCCACGCAGGCCCTGGGATGCGAATGGGTCGTCAAAAACAAAACCGGCCTGAAACCCCGGGTATACGACATCCCCGCCGAGGTTGAAAACTACGTGGCAAACATGAAACTGGCATCGATGGATATCGATATCGACAAGCTCACCGACGAACAGCAAAAGTACCTGTCCAGCTGGTCCCACGGAACCTAAAAACCACTATTCAAAAACCGTTCCGAAAATCGGAACGGTTTTTTAATTGGCGCATCTTTATTTGGAAACCGAACATCGAAAATTATTCACTATTCTTTTTTAAAATGCCGGCATTCCCGCTGATCGCAAAAATAAAACTCGTCCGGATCGCTATCCGGTTTTTCAATGCCGCAAATAACCGCCGTCGAAGGCGCTCCTCCGTAAACACCAGCTTTAGCGGCCCACGTTTGGTCATCGTTATCCCCGCCTTCAATTCCCGATCCATCGGCATCCGCATACTCTTCCATCGTGTAGGGATCCGTAAGCACCGTTCGCAACAGGCCGTCTTTAACTAGATCTTCTTGGTTGTCCGCGTAGCGAAAATGTTTTTTTTGAAACTCATCCTGAGCGGCTTTTATTGTTTGAATATCTGATCCGACTTTGCCGAAAAAAGCCGAATCGCGCGCGCCGGCGGCAAAAATAAACGCCGCCAGCCATACGACAGAAAGCATTGATCCTGCCGCGAATATGATCCGAAAAAAATTTTCCCCCTTTGCCGCTTCGGATTGAAGGCCGTTTTTCATGGCAAAATTAACGGCGGCGCGATGAAACGCGAAGGATGACAACGGCAAAACAATAAATAGAACCAAGGGCAGCTTACTGAATAGAAAAAGCGCGAAGCCGCCGCCGGAACATAACCATGAATGAGGCGTGAAATGGCTTATGATAAATGGATAAACCAGGGCCAAGCAAACAAAAGCGCCCATTAAAATTTTACTCGCTAAATCGAATTCGCGGAACACATTTTTTGTTTTGTCATCGTTCATTTTTTTATTGAGTGCAATACCTCGGGGCTTTGCCCCGGGGTGCACCACGAGGATTCCAAAGGGGCGCCCCCTTTGGTCGTCGTGCGGGGTTCATACCCCGCTCGACGAAATACATTTGGAAAATATATTTTTTATTTAAATGATTTTTTATTCTGGAAACAAGATACCAGGCAAGGCACGCAAAAAATCCAAGAACGCAAATAATTTTCAACGCAAAAAGCCACTCGCCGCCGGAATCGAAAAAACTGACCGGATAATACGCCTCGATGAAATCAGTGACGCCGAACAACAAAAAATCAAGCGCGAGCAAACGCCAAAGCGGCGGCGGCGCGATTTTGAAGCGCGTCGCGAAAATCGAAACCGCCGCGCAAAAAATCCAAAAAACCCCCTCTGACAAATTAAAACTTGTAAATGAAATTTCAATCATTGCAGATTCCTTTATAACAATGGCTTAATGGATATTTTAACACATTGTCATCCCTGCGACAGAAACCCGACCGAAACTATTCGAGTAATTATAAAAAAACTCCGTTCCAATCATTAAAAAATTTTAATGGAAACGGAGACCTTCTAAAATCCACTGGTTTGCCTATGCTCCTCAACTACTCGCCAGACACCGCCCTCTTTTTGAATAACCACTCCAATATCTTGGATGTAATAATCTGAACTCCTAACACCCCTGGGATCCCATTCCTTTCCCGCCGACGGCGTATCGCCATCGGTATGGTAAACCCAGATACTCTGGCTCAGATATTCGCCATTTTGACGCGCAGTCAAAAGAATGTGATCAAATTCTTCATACCCTTTTAACGACGGATATCTAAAGGCGATGTTATAAATTTTTCCGGGCGACAACATTCCGTTGGTTGGAAATGTTGAACCGTAAGTTGTGCACCATTGCACGCAGCACGGCAAAGCATTCTCGTCAGGTGTGGGTATATGGAAAGGCACGGCTTTTGCGTTTGAATAATAATTCCTGCCCTCCACCGCAATATCCACATTCGTGCTTTCTATCGGTTTGTTTACCTTAACCTGAAGGAATACCAAGTTGATGGTAATCTCGGTTGGGTGTAATATTCCTGCGATTTTAACAATCTCGACCGGCAGTTGCTTGTCGCCGGTACCCGGGAAAGTCTCCTTTATCGCAATGTCACCGAGAGCGCCTGCTTCTCCTGCCGACACACACAGAATAAAAAAAATTAAAAGGACTTTCGCTAGTTCTAATCTCATTCGAATCACCTCGCATTTTGTTATAATTATACATTAATTTTTATTTTTGTCAAGCCTACCGTAATGGTTCAGGACCTTGGAATCACCCATGGAAAATCAGCATGCTCATGCTGCAACATAAATTCAAAGGATTAAAAACAAAAATTGCATGCCAATAGCATACAAAATGCCACCTTGACTGTTCGGCCGTCTATTTGAATTGGCAGGAATCCGCGCCGGCATCAAGCCCCAGAGCTTTGGCGCTTGTTTTGCATATGGTTTCAATCGAGAAAGTTTTCGAAAAAATATGGTCTTCGCCCGGAATGGAAACAATTTCAACGTTCTTGCCGGCGTTTTTTAAAAGTTCGTGGAAAGTATAGGATTGATCGGGATTTATCGTTTTGTCGGCCGTGCCGTTGATAATCACGATCTTTTGTTCCGGAGTTAATTTGGCGATTGCGGCGGTGATTGAAGCTTGATCGTACAATTCGGGAGCGCTCGGGTCGTACAAACCGTTAAAATCAACATTGAAAAGCGACGTTTTCAAATAATTGAGAAGCGTGCGCCATTCAAAAACGCCGTTTATGGCAATCGCTCCGCTGAATTCCTCCGGATGGGCGGACAAAGCCCGCGGCGCGAGATAGCCGCCGTAACTGTTGCCCATAAGATAAGCCTTGCCCTTAAAATCAAGTTTTTTCTCAATCGCGGCTAATGCGTCATAAACGTCATTGACGTCGTTTTTTCCGAAGTTATTCACCAAATTGTATGCCGTCTCGTTTCCGTAACCATAGCTTCCGGCGTAATCAATCTTGAGAACGACCGCGCCCTGCAATGCGAGTTGGTCAAGCACCCAGTCATACACCGCGTAGCTTGGGTATGAATGGTATTCTTTTGCGATTTGCCGGAAAGGGCCGCCATGGAGCCATATCACCAAAGGAGTTTTCGAAGTTGTCTTCGCATTCTTATTTTTTATCAAAACTCCGTTTAAACCGTTATTGAACGAAACAACTTCTTTTGAAAGATCGCCGCTTGCTACCGATTTTTTCAAATTCAATTCGTTGAATTTTTTCGTTTCCGGGTTATACAAAACCGGCACCAGATTCGGACCCGAAAGCCTGCCCAATATAATTTGCCTTCCGACCGGCCTCATTTCATACATATACGCAATATCCGGAATAACGGAATCAAAGTTTTTTGCCGCAATACTATAAGAATATAAATTCCAATCAAGGGTATTCTTTTTGTTGTTACCCGCAACCAGCAAAGTGTCATTGTCGGGAAACCATATGTCCAAGGCGGTATTGATCGTATCGGAACCGATAGTATCGGCGGTCGACAAAGATAAGGGCTGGATATCCGTCAAATTGACCAAACGGGCAACGGAAAATCCATGGCTGTCCTCCAGGAAAGCCAAACGCCGGCTGTTGGGCGAAAACGCTATCAGCCGGTTTTCGTCGGTGAGCAATTCCCAATTTTTGGGTACGGCATAGTCAAACCGGTATTCTTTGGCGGATCCGGCCAATAAATTCAATAAAACCGTGCTTTTCACCCCTTTGTCCAGCGGCGCGTAGTACGCAAGCCAAAGGCCATCGGGGGAAAGGGTCTCGTTCGTAACGCTACCGGAAACGCTCACTCTCGTCATTTCCCTGTTTTCGCTGAAATTGAATCTGGCGAAATCTCTTTTTCCGCGGGAATCGGCGGCGGCGATGAACACAATTTCATTTTGATTGCTCTCCGGCCAATAGATTTTTTGTATGTCGTCGGTTATAAGCAGCTGCTTGCCCGAAGACCATTGATTTTGAAAATATGAAGAAACGTAATAACGGATGATTTTTTCGGATGAAGTTTTTTCTACGGTCCTGTAAATCGCCAGGTTTTTATTCGGGCCATACCATATCTGATCGCTTGCCACCGGCAAATCATCGTTTTCCGAAAATTTTTTTCGGTCGGTTTTCAAGCATGAATAACTGTTCGTGTCGCAATTATAATTTTCGAGCGATCCGAACGGACCCCAGGAAATAAGAAGATTGCTGTTCGTGTTGCCCACCGGCTTGTAATAATTATAGGTAAAAGCAAGGGACGGCGCGGGGGAAAAAATCATCAATAAGCCGCATATGCCAAACAAAAGAATTTTATTCATTGTAAATTAATTATTCGGTAAGGATACCATCAATCTTCCGTCGGTTCAATATAAAAAAGCATAAAACAAGGTTGTAAGGCCCTTGCCTTTGCTCCAATAATCAATCAAATTCGTATTTAATTTTCCGATAAGTATTTTGCAATTGGATCTTTAATTCTTCATGGCCCTTACCGCCTTTCAGGAAGAGCTCGCGACGCTTAGCGTCACGAGAGGAAATGTAAGCCTCATAGTGGATAAGCGATAGTGGACGTCGATTTTTTGTCGCGGTCACATAACCGTTATTATGATTTTCAATCCTTTGCTTTAAATCAGATGTATAACCGATATACAGCTTACCATCCGCTTCGCATAATAAGATATAAACGTAGTACATTAAAATCGACGCTTAGCGTCGGCTTAAATACTTCAAATTCGTGGTGGGACGCTGAGCGTCCCTAGAACCACGCTTAGCGTGGTGCCCCCAGGGGGAATCGAACCCTCATGCACTGCTTAAAAGGCAGCTACTCTACCATTGAGTTATGGGGGCGGCACCCTCGCCCGTTGGCGAGGAATTTCAAAATATCAAATTTCAAACAAAAACCAAAATTCTAATGCCAATGGAATTTTGATTTTGCCATTGCGCGAAGCGCGCTACAAGCCTTCTTCGCGCAATTGCTCAAGCAATTCTTTTTGTTTTTTGCTCAGCTTCTTGGGAATTTCAACGTTGGTCTGGACATACATGTTGCCGCGGCCGAATCCCGAAAATCTCGTGATACCCTTGCCGGTAACCCGGAACACTTTCCCGGATTCGGTACCCGCCGGCACTTTCAGCAGGATATTCTTGCCTTCGATGGTCGGTACCTCGATATCTCCGCCCAGGGCCGCCTGCGCCATTGTTATATCTTCCAGGACATACAAATCGTCTCCTTTCCTTTCGAACGCCGGATGCGCTTTCACGAAAATTCTCACGTAAAGGTCGCCCGCTTTGCCTCCTCTTCTTCCGGCTTCACCTTTTTGTTCTATCTTAATTACCTGGTTGTTGTCAACCCCCGTCGGAATCGCCACCCGGATTATTTCATCTTTTTTGACCCGCCCCTCGCCTTTGCAGACATTGCAGGGCTTCTCGGGACGGTAGCCTTCGCCGCCGCATTCGGGACATATCACGTATTTCGTGAACGAGCCCAGGAAAGTCTTTTTTATTTGCTGGACCTGGCCGGTGCCGCGGCAGGAAAAACATTCTTTTATCTTCGTTCCCGGCTCGGCTCCCGATCCGGTGCAGCGCGGACACGTGGCGTTCTTCGAAACCGTGAATTCTTTTTCAACTCCCGCGAACGCCTCCTCCAGAGTGATTTCAATGTCCAAGCGGATATCTTTGCCTTTTTTGGGATCGCGGCGCTTTTTGCCCGGCTGGCCAAAACCGAACATTTCCTCCATCACATCGCCCAAATCTTCGAATTGCACGTCAAAATCCGCCCCCTGACGTCCCCAGAACCAGCCGTCCTGGCCCGTGGCGCCGCCGAAACCCGCGCCGCCGAAACCGCCCGCCCCCTGGCCTTGGCGATTCTCAAAAGCGGTCCCGAATTGGTCGTATTGGGTGCGTTTGTCCTTGTCCGATAAAATCTGGTAGGCCTCGTTGATTTCCTTGAATTTTTCCGCGTCGCCACCCTTGTCGGGGTGGTGCTTGTGCGCCAAATTCCGGTAGGCTTTTTTTATCTCATCGGCACTGGCATTTTTTTCAACCCCTAAAATTTTGTAGTAATCTTTAGCCATATAGTAAAAATGCCCAATATCAAATTTCCAATTTCCAATAAATTCCAAAATTTAAAAATTTATTAAAACCAGTTTTGACATTTGTCATTCTGATATTTATTTGACATTTGTCATTGGAAATTTGTCATTTCAAAAAAGCAAAAGCCCATCCGACCATGAACCTAAGACGGGCTTGCTTTTTTGGGTTGTTTATTTCTCTTTATATTCGCCTTCCTGCGGACCGGAATCGCTCTTGCCGCCTCCGCTTCCGGGCTGGCCTCCTTGCGGTCCCTGGTCTTGCCCTGAGCCTGCCGAAGGGCCTTGTCCTGAGCCTGCCGAAGGACCTTGTCCCGATCCGGCAGTCCCCGGTTGCTGGTATAACTGCGCCCCGGCTTTGGAAAGCGTCTGCGACAAATCTTCGGTCTTCGCCTTTATGTCTTCTATGCTATCCCCATCTTTGACTTTTTTCAAGCTCTCGATCTTTTCCGTGATACCACTCTTGGTTTCGGCCGAAAGTTTGTCCTTGGCGTCGCGCATCGCTTTTTCCGCGGTATAAATGAGGTTGTCGGCAGTATTGCGCGCGGTGATGATCTCCTGTTTTTTGCGATCGGTCTCGGCATTGGCCTCGGCCTCGCGTTTCATCCGCTCCACCTCTTCTTTGGAGATTCCGGTCGATCCTTCGATGCGGATGGTCTGCGTTTTGCCGGTCGCCCGGTCCTTCGCGGTCACGCTCAAAATGCCGTTGGCATCGATATCGAAAGTCACTTCGATCTGCGGTATTCCGCGCGGCGCGGGCATGATGCCGTCAAGGATGAATCTGCCCAGGCTCTTGTTATCCGCGCTCATCGGCCGCTCGCCCTGAAGAACGTGGATTTCCACCGAAGTCTGGTTATCGGCCGCAGTCGAATACACCTGCGATTTCGCCGTGGGCACGGTGGTGTTTTTCGATATCAAAATGTTGTTGACTCCGCCCATGGTTTCGATGCCGAGGGAAAGCGGCGTCACGTCGAGCAAAAGCACGTCTTTCACTTCTCCTTGGAGAATTCCAGCCTCAACCGCCGCGCCGATCGCCACCACTTCGTCGGGATTGATCGATTTGTTGGGTTCTTTGCCGAAAAGTTTTTTCACTTCTTCCTGCATCAGCGGCATTCTTGTTTGGCCGCCGACGAGAACGATCTCTTCAATATCCTTGGGCGTTAATTTCGCGTCCGCGAGCGCCTGTTTCACCAGTTCAATCGATTTATCGACCAGGTCGCGCACCAGATCCTCGAGTTTGCCGCGGCTCAATTTGTAATACAAATGTTTTGGTCCGGCCGCGTCGCTGGTAATGAACGGCAGGTTGACTTCGGTTTCCATCGCGGTCGAAAGCTCGATTTTGGCTTTCTCGCCGGCTTCCTTCAACCGCTGCAAAGCCAGCTCATCCTTGGACAAATCCACGCCGTTGTCTTTTTTGTATTCGTTGACCAGCCAGTTGATGATTCGTTGATCGACGTCGTCGCCGCCAAGATGCGTGTCCCCGCCCGTGCCTTTCACTTCAACTGTATCCGCGGAAATATCAAGGATTGAAATATCAAAAGTTCCGCCGCCGAAATCATAGACCAGCACCTGTTCGTTTTTCTTTTTCGTCAAGCCATAGGCCAGCGCGGCCGCGGTCGGTTCGTTGATGATGCGCCTCACGTTGAATCCCGCGATTTCTCCGGCCAATTTGGTCGCCTTGCGCTGCGAATCGTCGAAATAGGCCGGAACGGTGATGATCGCGTCGGTCACGGGTTCGCCCAGTTTGGCTTCGGCATCCTGTTTCAGTTTCTGCAACACCATTGCCGAGATTTCCGGAGCGGCATACCACTTGTCGCCCATTTTCACTTCCACTCCGCCGTCCTCGGCGCGCTCGCGGATTTCATAGGGCAGCAATTTCAGATCGCGCTGCACCTCCGGATCGGAAAACCGCCGGCCGATGAACCGCTTGACCGAAAACAAAGTATTCTTGGGATTGGTGATCTGCTGGCGCTTGGCCAAAACGCCCACCAGCCGTTCGCCGGTCTTGGTCATCGCCACCACCGACGGCGTCAGCCGCGAGCCTTCTTTGTTTTCCAATATTTTGGGTTCGCCGTTGATAATCGTCGCCACCTCGGACAATGTCGTCCCCAAATCAATGCCAACTGTTTTTGCCATAGTGTTTTATTAGTTATTTGTTTTATATTTTTTTTAACTTTTTTGGATTATCTCGGCAAGCCAAACTCAGCAACTTTACAAAATTTTCAATTTACAATTTCTAATTTTCAATGAATTTATCAATTTATCAATGATCAAAAGAAATGCGACGAATTTGTTTGAAAATTGAAAATTGAAAATTGAAAATTATTGCTACCCAACCCTTGGGCAGGACTTACGCCCCGCCCAAAAGTTGGCACATCGTTTGCAAAGAATCACTTGCTTTTGATCTCCAGCTTCTTGGTCTTCTCTTTTTCGATTTGCGGTTGGGATTTGGGCACGCTGATTTTGAGCATGCCGTTTTCGAACACCGCCTCGGCTTTGTCGCTCACCACCTCCGCCGGCAGCATCACCGACCGGCTCATGTACCCCCGGCTTGTTTCGCGGCGCCAATAGCCTTTCTTTTTGCCCTCTTCCTCTTTTTCGTCTTCGGACTTCGCCTCGATGGTCAGCACGTTATCTTTGATCTGGGCCGACACCTCTCCGGGTTTGAATCCCGGAAGCTCGGCATCCACCATGACTTTGTCGTCTTTTTCGTAGATGTCCATTTTGGGCGCGCCGGCCATTTTCATGAGTTTGAACGACGGCCAATCCGCCATATCGTCGTCCCCGAACCATCGGCCGATGTCCCAGCCTTCGCGAAAAGGTATTATCGCCATATCGTTTGCTTCGGATCTTCCGGCAAATTCCGAAACCGGCAAGGCTTCGAAAATTACCGTTCGATCCAAATTAATTAATTGGCTCCAATTTACCAGTTGACGGATTAATATTTTCTTAAACTATTTCACGAACCCGATTTTTTCTTCGGGCAGCTCCGAACCCGTGATCGGTCCGAATTTTTCTTCATATTTCTTGACGTTTTCCGCCAAAGCCGCGGCGATGCGCTTGGCATGGCCCGGGCTGATAATCACGCGGCTGGCCAGGATTCCCTGCGGCGGCGCGTTCAAAAAGAAATCGAAAACAAATTCCTCCTTGGTGTGCACGATCTGCATCAGATTCGAGTACACGCCTTTCATCTCCTCGTCCCGCGCCTTGATCTGCAGCTGCTGCGGTGTTTGATTTTGTTCCATGGTATTTTTTAATTTTAAAACCTTAATTTCAAATGCCAGCAAATTTGAGCTTTGGACTCAGGACTTTGTTCGACATTCTGACTTTGAAATTTGAATTTATTATTTTGCCACTTTCACTTTCGCCGGACGCAACAGCCTTCCGTTGACCATATAGCCTTTTTCGATTTCTTCGATGATGCTTCCGGATTCTTTACCTTCGACTTCAACCGCCTGGATCACTTCGTGGAGCGCCGGGTCAAAATTCTTGCCCAGCGATTCTATCTCCGCCACGCCGTTGCCTTTCAAAAGGTCTTCCAGCTGGACTTTGACCATCATCAATCCTTTAACGTTGGGATCTTCCAGCAATCCGGGCGGCATTTTCGCCGCGACCAGATTAAGATTGTCCAGCATCGGCAAAAGCATCTCGATAAAATTCTCCTTGGTGTAACGCATCAATTCCTGCGCCCGCTCGAATTCCTCTTTTTTGTAATTGAGGTAATCCGCCTTGGCCCGCTTCCAGCCGTTCAGATATTCTTCGCGCGACGCCGTGCAATCCGCCAGCTCCTTTTGCAATCCATCGATAGTCAATTGCTTTGTTTCCTCGGTTTTATCTTGGTCTTGGTCTGCCATTTGTCTCAAATTCGAAGCACGAAGATCGAATGTTCGAAACAATTTTCAAATTTCAAATTGCCAAATGATCAAAATTAATTCTTTTGCTCATTTGAAAATTTATAAATTGGAATTTGTTTCGGATTTCGAATATTCGAATATTCGAATATTTTTATTTATA
>Ga0074195_1002553_pt1 | contig 19915 bp, 21 predicted proteins | sample EPASupsiteHSE623_FD_64525 | JGI IMG/M metagenome (GOLD analysis project Ga0074195, IMG submission 64525) | Bioremediated contaminated groundwater from EPA Superfund site, New Mexico - Sample HSE6-23 | ecosystem: Environmental > Aquatic > Deep subsurface > Groundwater > Contaminated ...
TTGAACACTCAAATCAATAGTTGAGTTTTTGTATGGAACTCTCATAACATAATCAAGCATTACAGTATTTCCATTTGCTACCATTGGACTCTCACCTACAATATCATCAGCAGTTGCTATGAACTTTTTATTTTCAGTTGGTTTTAAAGTCCAAACTCTTTTCATTTCTTCACCATCATCATAAACAAAATACTCATCGAGTGTTCCAATACCATTTTTATCCCAAGAACCTATCATCGTTCCTTTGAATGTTCTTGTTATTTTTCCACTTCTATCTTTTACGATTCCATAAGCTCTTAGTTTTCCATTGAAATATTCTTGGGGAATAAACTCTGGTTTTGTGTTGTTAAAATCTTCTATTTTCATGCCTGTACATCCTGTTAGTAGTATTGTTGTTAAAAAAACTAATATTAAATTTTTCATGCGATTAATCCTTTGTTTAAATCTATATTTTGGTCTCTTGTAAAAACCAATTGATGAAGATTTATGTTTCTTGTTAAAAATGCAGCTTCACAATAGTTTAGATACATTTTCCACATTCGTATAAAATATTCATCAAAGCCTAATTTCTTAACTTCTTCTAATTTTTTTTCAAAATTTTCATGCCAAATATTTAAAGTTTTTGCATAATCTTCTGTGAACTCTTCAAGATGATTTAGATTCAATCTTGTGTGTTTTGATGTCACTTCAAGAATTTTAGAGATACTTGGAAGATGACCACCAGGGAAAATATATTTTTGTATAAAATCAGTCCCTTTTGAATAATCTTTATATCTTTGATCCGGCATTGTTATTACTTGAAGAACTAAAACACCATTTGGTTTTAGTAATTCTTGACATTTTTTAAAGAAGATATGAAAATACTCACGTCCTACAGCTTCAAACATCTCAACAGCAATTATTGCATCAAATTTTCCGTTTAAATCCCTATAATCTTTTAGTAAAATATCTATTTTATCTTCTACATTATGCTCTTTAAATCTATCTTCACAAAGTTTTTTTTGCTCAACACTTAAAGTTACAGTGGTTACCTCACACTTTTTGTCATTTGCCAAATGAAGTGCCATGGCTCCCCAGCCTGAGCCAATTTCTAAAACTTTTGAGCCTTCTTTTAGGTTTAGTTTTGATGAGAGTCTTTCTAACTTGTTTTTTTGTGCTTCATATAAATCTTCGTTTTTGTGTGAAAATACAGCACTTGAATACATCATAGTTTCATCTAACATCAGTTTATAAAACTCATTTGATAAGTCATAGTGAGCTGAGATATTTTTTCTTGAGTTTGTTTTTGAGTTTTTTCGCAAACTATGTTTGATTTTATTAAAAACTGGCATTAGATTTATTAGTTTGTTTTTCTCATTTTCACTTGTAGTTCCAAGATATTTTGCATTTAAAAGTGCCAGTTCTATTAGTTTTGTAAGATTTGAAGTTTCAAAATCTTCATCTATGTAACTCTCTGAAAAACCAATATCTCCATAAAGCATAACTCTTGTGAAAAATCTATTATTATATATTTCTAAAGTGATTTTTTCTTCAACTTTTTTCTCTCCATAAAGTTTGATAGTTCCATCTTTATAGATTACTTGAAGGGTTCCTATTTTTATTTTTGAAAAGAAGTTATCTCCAAATTTGTTCCATAATTTTTGCATTTTTAATACCTCCTTGTTTTGTCATTCTCTCTTGGAAAATAGATTTTTAATCCCTTCAAATAAAGCCTAATTGCTTGAAAATATGTTCTTGTTACCACTAAAAAAGTGCTGAACATATATCGAAAAAATATTTTTAGTATATTTTTAAAAGTGTAGGGCATTGATTTTGAGTTGAAAACCGCTGTTAATTTGTGTTGTTTGTCTTCATATAAATCTATTTTTATAAATAATTTGTTTTGGTCATACTTTAGTTCAAATTCATAAACTCCAACAGAGTCAAAAAAAGGCGATACATACATATCTTTTTTTACAATTCCAAAATAAGAATTTCCTTTTCTTTCTAATTGCACAGGATAAACAACTCGTCCGTTGTTGTAGTTATGAACTTCAGCTAAAATATGAGTTGGAAGATTCTCTTCATCAAATAAAACTAAAACACTAATTGGATTAAAAACAAAGTTCAAAACCCTTGGAAGTGTGATAAATCTCATTTTTGATGTTGCTTTTAAATCAAACTTTTTTAAAAGTTCATCTATATTTTTCATAAAATCAGTAGTTGTTCCAAAGTGGTCAAAACTTTGTAAACTCATAAAATTTAGTTTGTTTATAGAAAAAATTTTATTTTCTAAACTTTTTAAATCAAATACATCAATATCAAGCAGATAAAAGTTATATTTAAAATCGTGCTTTTTAGGAAGAAATCTTTTGTGATAAATAGTTCCTTCAAAAATATTGTGATTTGATAAATTTTGCATTTTAGAACTCACATCCAAGTTTTGAAGCTACTTTTGTAGCACTTAAAAGTCCATCTTCATGGAAACCATATCTCCAATAAGCTCCTGCAAAATATGTGTTATTAACTCCGCAAATTTCATCTTTTCTTTTTTGCATATTTATTGCAATTGAGTTAAATTGTGGATGTTCATAAGAGATTTTTTCAATTACATTATTTATACTTTGCGTTTCATTTAAAGATACAAAATAATCTTTTTTTGTTTTTAAATTTTGCAAAGTATTTATCCAATAACTTAAAGTCACAACTTTGTTTTTTGAATTTGTACTTGTGTAATTCCAAGCTGCATACATTTTTTTGTTTGGGTATAAAATATTATTATCATTGTGTAAAACAGCGCTATTTTCTTTGTATTTAAAAGCACTTAAAATTTCAACTTCTTTTGGTGTTGGATTTTCTAAAATTTCCAAAGCTTGTGGAGCATGCATAGCAAGTACAACTTTGTCATAAAAAGTTTTAGTTCCATTTTCATGGATTAAAAAAATGCCATTTTCTTCTCTTCTTACTTTTAGAACATCAGAATTTAAAAATATTTTTCCAGAGATTTTCTCTTTTATTTTATTTACATAATTTATACTTCCATTACTAACAGTTAACCATTGATGGTGACTTGAAACTCCTAAAAGTCCATGATTCTTGAAAAATGTCAAAAATGTTCGAGCTGGAAATAAGTTCATTTCATTACTTGGAGTTGACCAAATAGCAGCACCCATTGGAAGTAAATATCTCTCTTTAAAAGCATTTGAATAATTTTTTATATATTCACCTAAACTTTTGTCTAGGTTTGAACTATTTTCTTTTAAATCTTTAATTGCAATTTCATTAAAAGTTAAAATATCTTTTATCATTTTGTAGTGAGTCAGAGAAAAAAAGTTTCTTTTTTGAGCAAACATTCCTTTTAATGATGAACCATTATAAGCTCTATTTTTATCCCTATCCCAAAATGCAAAACTCATATCTGAATTTTCAATTTTTACATCTAACTCTTTAAATAGTTGTGTTAAAAGTGGATAAGTAGGGTGATTAAAAACTAAAAAACCAGTATCAACTCCAAAAGTTTTATTTTCATCATTTACCATCGTAGTTCTAGCATGACCGCCTAAACGATTATCTTTTTCATATAAATCAACTTCATGTTTAGAACTTAATATATAAGCACTTCCAAGTCCACTAATTCCAGCTCCTAAAACTGCTATTTTCATTTATATCTTCCTTTTGGGTCAAGTTTTGTAAAGATTAGTTTTGAAATATCCATTCTGTTTTTTAAATCTTTTAATATTTTTTCTAATTCATTTTTATCTATATTTGGGGTTCTACTCATAATCCAAAGATTTGAATAATCATCATTTGCCACAACGGCTGTTTCATAATTATTCAAATATTCAATTTTGTATGAACTTGTAAAAACTAAAAAATATCTCATAAAAAGTTCATTGTTTTCTAGTCTTGCAGAACCGTTATATTCTATTAATTTTCCATCTAATTCATTTTCAAAACATCTATTATAAACCTCATAAGTGTTATCAACTTGAAGTTTATACTCTACACTTGAAGCCACACAAGATGTTTGAAAACTATTTTCAACTCTTGCTATTTCGTACCAAAGTCCAGAGAATTTTTTTACATCAACAGATGTATTTGCGAACGCAGGGAATAAAGATAAAAATATTGTTAAAAATAATTGCTTCACAAATACCTCCTTTTACTTAAACATGGTAATTTATTATAAAAAAAGGAAGTTTTGTATGCTTAATTTGTCTCTTTATATTTTAATAACAAAAAAATAGAAGATAGTTTGAAAATTATGGGCAAAATCGAATATAAAACTATTATTGCAATAATTGAAGTTTGATTTATATTTGATGTTTCAAAATTTGTAAACTCTAAAGTGATAAATGAAATTGCAACCGCCAAAGATAAAGAGAGTTTTGTAATCATCGCCCAAAAACCAAATAAAACTCCAGTTAAATCTTCATTGTTTTGTTTTGTTTGATTTGCAACATCAGCTTGAATAGAAGAGGGCAATGCCATATCAGCTCCCAAACACATTCCCGTTATTACACAAATAATCGCAAAATAGAAAAAATCAAATTCATTTAAAAAAGGCACAAAACTAAAAGCACTAATAGCAATTAAAATTGACAAAATCCAAGTAGATTTTTTTGAGATTTTGTTTGATAGTTTTATCCAAAAAGGAAAAGTAATAATCGCACTTAAAAAATAGATTATTAAAAAAAGCCCAGTTTTTTCTTCTAAAACTAAAACATATTTTACAAAAAACAAAAACAGAGTTGCAGGAAGTGCATTTGCTAAATTGTTTAATAAAAAAGCAAAAAATAGTTTTTTGTGGTGTGGAAAATTTGTAAAAAAAGTTTTTAAAGAAAGAAAAAAATCAGTATCAATAATGTTTTCATTTTTTATTTCTAAATCTTTTAATTTAAAATAAAAAATCAAAACAAAAATAGGAGAAATAATCAAAATCGTATAAAGTAGAAGTTCCAAACTCTTTTTTGAATCACTTGAAACCAAAAAAATATATGGCATTAATAGAGCAATTAAAACTCCAATTATTATAAATATTTCCCTTGAAAAAGCAAGCTTTGTATTATCTTTTTCATTTTTACTTAATATGGAATTCAGACTCAAATATGGAATCAAAACAAAACTGTATGAAATATAAGTAATTATTGAAAAGAAAAACAACCAAATAGAACTATAAAAAATGGGTTTTATTAGAAAAAAAAGACCAAATAAAAGAAAAAAAGATGAAATAAAAATTATATTAAATTTTGAACTATAAATATCAGAAAATCTGCCAATAAATGGGTCGGCAATCATATCAATTAATCGAGCGATTAATAAAATAAATCCAACAACTCCAATACTTAAACCAATATGTTGAACATAAAAAGAGGGTAAATAAATATACAAAGGAAAACCCAAAAAAGCAATGGGAATTCCCAATATTCCATAAAGGAAAATCTCTTTGCTTTTTAGGGGATTATTATTCATTAAATCAAACCGTTATATTTCACAATAATTTTTGCTTTAATCATTTTAAAAACTTTTTGCATATAGAAAAACTCAATTTATAAGGCAACAAACTAATTAACCGTAAAAATTTGGATAAAACAAAAGGAAATGAAATCTCAAATTTATATGGTTTATTTAGTCCATCAAATATTTTTCTTGCTGCATAATTTACTTCCATTAATTGTGGCATTTCAAAATCATTTTTAGCTGTAAGTCTTGTTTTCACAAAACCATGATTTATGATTTGAACATAAATATTTTTTCTTTGCAATTCTGGTTGAATCGCTTGGGCAAAATTAACTAAAGCTGCCTTTGAAGCACTGTAAGCTCCACCATAAGGTAAACCAAAATAACTTGATAAACTCGCATTTAAAACAATAGTTGACTTATGTTTTTGTTTTTCTAAAAATGCAATTAGAGGTTTTAAAACTCTTATAGCACCTAAATAATTTATATTTATCATGGATTCAAAGTTTGAAATATCCCATTGCTCGTAAGTCATTGATTCATAAACTCCCGCATTGAAAAAACAAATATCTAAACCATTAAAAATATCGTATGCTTTAGTCACACTTGTTATAGCATTTTCATTATCTAAAACATCAATATTTAAAAGTTCCAGATTATTTGTGTAAATTGATTTTAGTTTTAATAGCTCATCTGAATTTTCTATACTTCTTGAACTTGCTATTACTTGATAATTATTTTGTAACCACAATTTAACCAAGGCTAAACCAATTCCACTACTAGCACCAATAATCCAAACTCTTTTTTCCATAATAAACAACCTTTGTTTATATAAGCTAGCAAATACTAACTTGAAAAGATTATATGGCAATAAAAAGCTTTTTTGTATCTCTTATATGTGCTTTGATACTATTAATTTAAGATATAAAATGTTAAAATCTAATATATAATTAAAATAATAATAATTAAAGGTAGATGATGAACAATCTCGCAGAAATCGAAAAGTGGCTTAAAGACCATGCAATAAATAATTATCTGATTTCAGAAGATTTTTACATAACAGTTCAAGGTAATGTTAATTTAAATCAAAAATTAAATGTAAAAAAGTTACCAGTTAAATTTAAAACCGTAGATGGATATTTTGATATAAGTAATAATGGTTTAATTTCACTTGAAGGTTGTCCAAAAACAGTAACGAGAGATTTTAATTGCTCAAAAAATAATTTATCTTCTTTATTTGAAGGACCAAGTGATGTTGGTGATTTTGATTGCTCTTTTAATCAGCTTAAAAATTTATCTTATGCTCCAAAAGAAGTTAAGGGAAATTTCGATTGTTCAAACAATGAAATAAATTCAATAAAAGGTATGCCTAGAACAATTAAAGGTTCTTTCAAATGCTCTAATAATAAACTAGTTACCCTAAAAGGTGGTCCTAAATATGTTGATACAAATTTTGACTGCTCAGATAATCTAATTGAAAGATTAAATGGTGGACCTGTTTCTGTTGGGCATGATTATATTTGTTGTAGAAATAATTTAACAGATTTAGATGGTGTTGCAGATGAAATTGGTTGGGATTTAGTAACTGATATTAGATTAAATCATGTTACAAGTAATTTTAACGAAGAAGAAAAAACTTGGAAATATAAAGGTGCAGAAGTTATTTCTCACATTTATAAACCTATTGTGGCACTTACAAATGTAGATGATATTAGTCGATGGCTTAGAAAACATGAGATAAAAAACTTTACAATTTTAAAAGATAATTCAGTAAATGTTCATGGTGATGTAAAATTAGCTGATAAATTAGCTAACTTGTTAAAATTGCCATTAAATTTTAATATTATTGAGGGTGATTTTGATATTGGAGATAATGAATTAACTTCACTTGAAGGAAGTCCAAAAAAAGTTCAGGGAAGTTTTATGGCACATAAAAATGAGATATTTTCATTAAAAGGTGGACCAAAAGAAGTAGGTGGAAGTTTTATTATTTTACATAATAACATTACATCCTTGGAATTTGCTCCATCTTTAGTAAAAGAAGATTTTATTTGCTCTCATAATCCATTAAAAGAGTTAGATGGAATAAATACAGTACTTGGATATATTTTTACAGGAGTTCATGTTCCAAATATTAAATGTCAGAAGTATATTTATAAAGGTATTACAACATATAAATATCCAGCTGATTTAGTTATGAAATATTTAGATAAACAATATATCTCTTTAACAGATGAGGAAAAAGTTTTTGAAGAAACAAGAAAGAATCTTGAAACTGTTATTTCAAAAATGCTTGAACAATCTACTTTATCTCAAGAAATGATAAATGATAATCTTATTAAAAACTTAACGAAATATCGTTTAGATGAATTAAAAGAAAGAGTTTTATTGATTAAATATCCTCCAGAAGATGATACAAGAATGAAGCATTTAAGTGAAGATGAAATTATGAGACTAGCATTTGAAAAAGAGATTTAAGAGCTCAAATTAAGTCTTAAATAGATTTTTTAAGATATAATCGCGAAATCAATACATGAATAAATAAAATAAATGGAGAGAATTATAATATGGTTCAAACTGTCAATCTAAAAAAAGCTTTTGGTGCTAGAGTTTTATTTCAAGATATAAATTTAAAATTAGATACTGGTAAAAGATATGGTTTAATTGGTGCAAATGGTGCTGGGAAAACTACATTTTTAAAAATATTATCAGGTCAAGAAGATGCAACGGAAGGTGAAGTACAAGTTCAAAATGGTAAAAAAGTAGGAACATTGTCTCAAAATCAATTTGCTTACGAAAATAATACGATTTTTGATGCAGTACTTTTAGGAAATAAAAGATTATATGATGCTGTAAAAGAAAAAGAAGAACTTTATATGAGTCCTGAGTTTACTGATGAAGTAAATAATAGACTAGCAGAACTTGAAATTATTTGTTGTGAAGAAGATCCAACTTATGAATATGATGTAAAAATCACAAGAATTTTGGAAGATTTAGGTTTTCCAGCTGCAGAACATCAAGAGTTGATGAGTACATTAACAGGTGGAAATAAATTCAAAGTTTTATTAGCACAAGTTTTATACCCAAAACCTGATGTTTTATTCTTAGATGAGCCTACAAATAACCTTGATATTGCAACAATTGGTTGGTTAGAAAATCAATTACAACACCATGATGGAACAATGGTTGTAATTTCTCATGATAGACACTTCTTAAATGCTGTTTGTACACATATTTTAGATGTTGACTTTAAACAAATCAGAGAGTTCACGGGAACTTATGATGATTGGTATATTGCTTCAACTTTAATTGCAAAACAAAATGAAAAAGATGTTGGAAAAAAACTTAAAGAAAAAGATGAACTTGAAAAATTCATCGCTAGATTTAGTGCAAATGCTTCAAAAGCAAAACAAGCAACTTCTAGACAAAAACAACTTGATAAACTTGATGTTGGTTCAATTCAAGTATCAAGTAGACGTGATCCTTCAATTATCTTCAAACAAAAAAGAGAAGTTGGAAAAGAGTTATTAACTGTAAAAAATATCTCTAAATCTTATGATGGAAATGTTGTTTTAGATGATATCTCATTTACGGTTGATAAAGGTGATAAAATCGCTTTAATTGGAACAAATGGTATTGGTAAAACAACTCTTTGCGAAATTTTAGAAGGAAAAGTAAAAGCTGATAGCGGAGAAGTTTTATGGGGTGCAACTATTCAAAACTCATATTTCCCACAAAATGCAACTGATATAATTGAAGGTGATAATACACTTTATGATTGGTTAAGAAACTGCGATAGAGATGCTGATATTTCAGAAATTAGAAATTGTCTTGGAAGAATGTTATTCAACGGTCAAGAGCAAGAGAAAAAAGTTAACTCTTGTTCTGGTGGGGAAAAACACAGAATGATGCTTTCTAAAATCATGTTAGAGCAAGGAAATTTCTTAGTTTTAGATGAACCTACAAATCACCTTGACTTAGAAGCAATTATTGCTTTAGGAGAGGGATTATTAGAGTATGCTGGTTCTGTAATTTGTGTATCTCACGATAGGGAATTATTAGATGCATTCGCAAATAGAATTATTGAAATCCAACCAGGTGGAATAATAGTTGACTTAAAAGGAAGTTATGAAGAGTATATTGAGTCTAAACAGGCTTAATATATTTCATTAAAATTTTGAAATAAAAAAGGGGAAGATTCTAAAATCTTCCCCTTTTTTTATAGCTAAAGAAAAATTATTTAGAGTGTCTTGAAGACATTCTAGCTTCTCTTCTTGCAATTGCATCATTATATCTTCGTTTGTCATCTTCAGTAACTAAATCTAACTTAGGAACAGGAGCTGGTTTCCCATCTTCATCAACAGCAATCATAGTAAAATAACAAACATTTGTATTTTTGATTGTGTGGTCTTTAATATCTTCAGAAATTACTTTAATACCAATTTCCATAGATGTTCTTCCTGTATAATTTACAGAGGCATGAAATGTAACAAGTGAACCGATTTTAATTGGATCTTTAAATAAAACCATGTCAACTGATAATGTTACTGCATACATACCTGTATATCTTGCTGCACATGCATATGCAACATGATCTAACATTTTTAAAATTTCACCACCGTGAACATTTTTTCCAGAAAAATTTGCTTTATCTGGAGTCATTAACATAGTCATTGTAAGAGATTTTTCTCTTTTTATTTCTTCACTCATTTTTTTACCTTATACTTATTGAAATATGGCTTATTATAAAACAAAATAGTAGTAAGAGCGTAGCAATTTACTAAAATGGGGAAATAGTTTATAAAAATATAGAAAAAAGTAACATTTTTTATATATTAAATTTTTTTATTTAATATTTTAAAGTATTCATCTCTATTTATTTCATATGCCCCTAAACTTGCTAAATGGTCGTTGTAAACCTGACAATCTATAAGTTTTATACCATTTTTTTCTGCTTGTTGACAAAGATAATAAAAAGCTACTTTTGAAGCATCAGTTACTTTTGCAAACATACTTTCTCCACAAAAAATATTACCAATTAAAAGTCCATAAAGTCCACCAACTAATTCATCATTTAAATAACACTCAATACTAAAAGCAATATCTAAATTGTGTAGATTTGTATAAGCTTGTATAAACTCTTCACTTATCCAAGTGCTATTTTCATGTTTTCTTTTTATATTTGAACAAGCTCTTATAACAGCTTCAAAATTTTCATTTGATTTTATTATAAAACCTTTGTTTAGAATAGATTTTTTAAGGCTTTTAGATACTTTCATTTCATTTGGTTTTATAATCATTCTTTTTTGAGGACTAAACCAATGAATATAATTGTATTCATCAATATACCAAGGGAAAATCCCATTTTCATAAGCATTTAGTAATCTTTGAGGATGAAAATCTCCACCAATTGCAACTAAATCATCTTTCATCATCTCTAAAGTTGGGAAATCAAAGTTATCATCATCTAATAAATAGACGGCATATTTTTTATCAATTAGTTTCATATTTGTATTTTATATGAAAAGATGTTAATATCCAAACTAATTTTAAATAAAAGAGATTTTAATATATGCAAAATAGTTATAAAAGAGTTGATGCACATCTATCAAGTTTAGGATATTGCACAAGAAGTGAAGCTAAAAAATTTTTACGAATTTATGAACTTTATGTAAAAGATACAAGAGTTTTTGACCCATCAATAAAGGCATATCATAATGATATAAAAGTTAATAATGAAGCACTTGACCCTGAAACAATTACTATTTTATTAAATAAACCTTCAGGGTTTATTTGCTCACACAATGACGCTGGAAGTTTGATATATGCATTGATTCCAAATAGATGGAATAGAAGAAATCCAAAAATTGCAACTATTGGAAGGCTTGATGTTGATACAACAGGAGCTATTATTTTAAGTGATGATGGAGCTTTAAATCATAAATTATCAAGTCCAAAAAGTGATGTTTCAAAAGTTTATGAAGCAACTTTGGCAGTTCCACTCAACGGGGATGAAAAAGAAATTTTTGCAAGTGGAGAGTTAATGTTAAATGGTGAAAAAAAACCACTACTTCCAGCAACTCTTGAAGTTTTAGGAGAAACTCACGTAAGATTAGAAATCTGTGAGGGGAAATATCATCAAGTAAAAAGAATGTTTGCAGCCGTTGGAAACAGGGTGTTAACACTTCATAGGGTGAGTTTTGGTGGATTTACAGTTGAGGATTTAAAAGAGGGAAGTTATAAGTTCATTGAACTTTAACACTCCTCTTTTTTTGTAACACTTAAACCTTGATTGTTCATTTTATCAATTTGTTTTTGGCTTAAAGTTAAATATCTTATAATTTTTCCATCCCAAACAATACAAGGGAAAGTCTCTTTTGTAAATAGGTTTTTAATTTTTTTTAACATTTTTTAAATCCATCAAATTCTATTTAAATTTTTCAAATATTCTTTTTTCTAACTCTTCCACAGTTTCAATAGCATCTTTTTCATGGTTTGAAAACCCCCAGTTTACAAGAACTGAATCTACACCTGCTTTTGTTGCGGCCATTATATCTTTGTGTGAATCTCCAATTAATTGGGCATTTTGATTAGAAACTTTGTGAATATCTAAAATTTTATTTACCATTTCTGGATGTGGTTTTGGATTTTTTACGCTGTCATATCCTAAAATAGTTTTAAAGTGGTGAGCAAGTCCTACATGATTTAACATTTTATGGGCATATTGTGAGTTTGCATTAGTTGCCACTGCCAGTATAAAATTATCTTTTAAACTTTCAAGTAGTTTTGAAATTCCATCATAAACAACTAAGTCACTTAAACAGTGTTGATTGTAATACTCTTCAAAAAGTTTTGTTTGTTGTTGTGTAAACTCTTTAGTTCCATAAAAAAATTCAGCAGAATTTATAGATGGGTCATTTACTTTTTCTAAAATATAGTTTTTTTCTAATTTTTCAAAACCTAGATTAACTCTTACATAATTTATTGTATTTGTTATAGCAAAACCGCTATCTATAAGTGTTCCGTCCATATCAAACATTATTAGACGCATAAATATTAATCCTTATATTAGTATATTAAGTTATATTATATTCTTTAAATTCTAAAGTAAGATTAAAAAAATTGAAAAAAAGTAATTAAAGAGGATAGAATTTATCTTAATTTAATAATTGAATTGCTAGAATTACTTTCATAGGATATTTATATTAAATCCTCCTACTACTAAATACATTTATTTGGTATCCTATACACTAAAATAGATTTAAACATGGCTTCGTAAATTCCCATACGAAGCCTTTTTTTTACCACCAATAAACTAAATTTTATATACAAGTGAATATAATAGCGATTCTATTTTGGAGTTTCAATGAAAAAAATCTTACCCTTTCTTACGCTTATCATAATAATTACAATAATAATTATAATATTTTTATCAATGTCAAATACAAAACAAATGGTCGTTCTAAAAGAGGGAAATAACTCTCAAACCCCACTTGAAATAACTCTTGGTAAATATCAAGATAGTGATTGTGGAATGATTATTGATAAAATGGATTTTGTTTCTCAAGTTGTGGCAAACGATGGAAAAACATGGTTTTTTCATGACCATGGTGGAATGGCAAATTGGTTAAAAGATAAACCATTTAAAGATAGTGCAAAAATTTGGGTTATGTCAATTGATACAAAAAAATATATTGATGGAAGAAGTGCATGGTATTCAAGAACTGACCTTACACCAATGGGTTATGGTTTTGGAGCTTATGAAAATAAACAAGATGGTTTTATAAGTTTTGAAGAGATGTCTTTAAAAGTGTTAAGAAATGAGAGTCTTAGAAATCCATATATCAAAAAAGAGTTGTTAGGAAATAATGGAAACAATTAGCATAATAACAATTATTTCAATTGCCTTTTTGGGTTCATTTGGACATTGTGTTGGAATGTGTGGTGGAATTGTAATCGCATATTCAAGTACAAAAATAAAAAGTCATTGGACAAAACAAGTTCAAGCACTTGCACACTTACTTTATTCTTTTGGAAGAATTACAACTTATATGATACTTGGGGCTTTATTTGGGCTTGTTGGTGGAGTTGTAACTTTTGATAATATGACAAGTGGAATATTCTTATTAATCACTGGTTTTATGATGGTTTTAGTTGGGCTTTCACTTCTTGGAAAAATTAAATTTCTAACAATTTTAGAACATACTTGTTCAAAATCACCAATTTATCAAAGTACATTTAAAGCACTTTTAGGTTCACAATCACTATTTAGTTTTTATTTACTTGGAATGTTAAATGGACTTTTACCTTGTGGATTTGTATATGTATTTGCAATAACAGCTGCAAGTACTGGAAGTGCATTTTGGGGAGCTTTTGTAATGCTAATTTTTGGTTTAAGTACACTTCCTGCACTTTTTTCACTTGGATTTTTTGTAGGACTGTTTAAACAATCAAATCTTAGAGATTTATTCATAAAAATAGCTTCTGTTTTAGTAATAGCATTTGGATTTTACATAGGATATTTAGGTTATGAATATTTGGTAGACCCAACAAAATCAATTTTAAATTGTCATATTTAAAATGAAAATTAAATTTTATAAAGGAGGAAATAATGATTAGTAAAACAAGAAAATACTTTAGTCTTTTTGGAATATTAGCTGCAACAGTTAACAGAAAACTGCAATCTTTTAACTGTATGATTCATGCTATTTTATCAAATATGATGCCAAAAATCACTAAGTTATTGCTATTAAAGCAATTAAAACCAATTAAACTATATTCAACAAACAACAAATAAAACATAAAAATTAGGAAAAATTAATAATGCAAAAAAAAATATCTACAAGCTTAGTTGCAAGCTTTCTTCTAGCAACAACAAACCTTTTTTCAGCCCAAAGTTTAGAAACTATTACAGTTACAAGTGCTACAAAATCAGAACAATCACTTAAAGATGTTACTTCAAATGTTGAAGTTATTACAAAAGAAGAAATTGCAGAGAGACATTTTACTGGTGTAAGTGAAGCATTAAGTACACTTTCAGGTGTTAGTATAATTAGTAATGGTGGAGTTGGACAATCAGACTCTTTATTTATAAGAGGTGTTGATTCAAAAAGAATTTTAATTCTTGTTGATGGCGTAAGATATAATGAACCAGCAGGATTAAGTGGTGCTCCCTTAGCTCAATTGTCAATTGATGATATTGAACAAATTGAAGTAATAAAAGGTGCACAAAGTGGTATTTGGGGTGCAGATGCTAGTGGTGGAGTTGTTAATATTATTACAAGTTCAGCTAAAAAAGGACTTCATGGAACTGCTTCAACTGAGATTGGGAGTTTTAATACTAAGAAATATTCAACAACTATTTCAAATAGAACAGACTTAGGTTACTTGAAATTAAATGCCAATAGAACAGATATTAGAGGTTTTAGTGCATTTGAAGCTAAAAAGAATAGTGCAAATTATGGTAAAAGATGGGATGAATTAGGTTATGAGCGAGATGGTTCTGAAAATAATACTTATTCTATTCAAGGTGGATTAAATTTAACAGATAATGATGAAATAAATTTATCATATAAAAAAATTAATGCAAAATATGATTATGATAGTGCAACAAGTGATAGTTCATTAAACAAAACAGATTTAAATCATTTTTTTAAAACAGCAAACTATATTCATACAGCTGAAAAATACAATATAAAATTAAATGCCCAACAATCAAAATTTGATAGAACACAAAATACTTTTGAAGCAAAAAGTTTGGTAAATGAATTTGGAATTCAATCAACTATTAACTATGTGGAAAATGCAAATTTAGTTTTAGGTGCTAATAAACAAAATTTTGAACATTTAACAGATAAATTAAAATACCAAACTGATGGACTTTTTGTATCAAATTCAAACACATTTGATAAACTTGTATTGAGTCAAGCTTTAAGATATGATAATAATTCAAAATTTGAAGAAAAAGTTACTGGAAAAGTTGGTGCAAAATATAATTTTACAGAAGATTTAAGTACTTCTACAAATTATGGAACTGCATATAATGCTCCTACTTTAAGTAATTTGAGTTATACACCAACTCTTAAACCAGAAACATCAGAGTCTTATGATGTAAATGCAGAATATAGAAATTTTAGAATTACTTATTTTGAAAATAGAATTTCAGATATGATAGAGTATGTTGCAAATTCTTGGCCAAATACAAGATATGAAAATCTTGATGGAGAAACAACTTTAAAGGGTTATGAACTTGCTTATAAAAAAGACGTTTTAGAAGATACTTTTTTAAATTTAAATTTTACACATTTAAGTGCATTAGATAATAATAAGAATGAATTAGCAAGAAGAGCAAAAGACCAAATTGGATATGGAGTTGATTATTATGGAATTAGTAAATTTCATTTTAATATAAATGGTTATTACGTGGGTGATAGATATGATGCTGCAAATAAAACAGGTGCGCAAACTGGAAATTATGCAGTTTGGAATTCAGTAATAAATTATGAAATAAACAAAACATTTTCAACATATGTAAAAATAGATAATTTATTTGATAAATATTATCAAACAATTGATGGATATGCAACAGCTGAAAGAAGTGGATATTTAGGATTAAAGGCTAGTTTCTAATATGAAAAGATATTTATTTATACTGATTTTTTGTATAAATTTGTTGGCGGAAGAGAGAATTGTAACTCTCTCTCCATCAATAAATGAGATAATTTTTGCTTTGGGTGAGGGTAAAAATGTAGTTGCTAATACTAAACATTGTGATTTTCCTGATGAGTCAAAAGATGTTTTAAAAATTGGTGGTTATAACAATATTTCACTTGAAAAAATTATTGAAACAAAACCTACAGTGGTAATTGGGCAAGATTATGATGAGACATTAAATTCAAATCTAAAAGCTTTAGGCATAAAAACATTGATTTATAAAACAAATACTTTAGATTCAATAAAAAATACTATTAATGATTTAGGAAACTATTTTGATAAAAAAGAGAAAGCAAAAGAGCTTATATCAAATATAGATAAGGAACTTAATTCTATAAATTCAATAGTAAAAGATAAAAAGATTTTGATTGTAATAAGTCCTAAAAAATCCCTTTCTAATCAGATTTATGTCACTGGTAATTATATATATTTTGAAGATATTATAAAAGCTAGTGGAAATCAAAATGCATATAATTCTTTAAATTCTGCACAACCAGTTGTAAATACAGAAAAAATAATAAATATGAATCCTGATATTATTGTACTTTTAGCACCATTCTTAGATGGAAAAGATGAAGAGCAAAAAGAGATTATTAATGCTTGGAAACAATTACCAATAAATGCAGCAGAAAATGATAACATTTATGCAGTAGATAAACTTTATTCAGGAATTCCAAGTCAAAGAGTAGAGTTTTTTATAAAAGATTTTAGGAAGATTTTAGAGAATGTTAGAAATAAATAATTACAGCAGTTCTATTTTACATGATATTTCATTTTCTTTAAAGCAGAATGAAAACTTGATAATTCTAGGTGAAAATGGCGCTGGAAAATCGACTTTAGCAAAGGTTTTATCAAACCTAATAGCAAATGATAAGGTAAAACTTTTTGGAGAAAATATAGCCAAAATTGCTGATTTAAAAAGAGCAAAACTTATAAATTATATTCCTCCAAAACTTTCAATTTTTGATGAGTACATTACTCTAAAAGAGTTTTTAGAACTTTCAACTATTGAAAATATAGATAATGAAAAAATAGAAAAAATAATCTCTTTATTAAAACTAGAGAAACTAAAAAATAGATATTGTAAAGCTTTTAGTTCAGGGGAAAAACAACTTTTACTTTTAGCTTCAAGTATTATGCATGATGCACAAATAACAATTTTTGATGAACTTACAGCCAATCTTGATATAAATAGATTAAAAGAGGTTTTTGAGATTTTTAATGGTGATTTATTAAAACAAAAAATCATTATTACTCATAATCTTGATTTAGCATATGCCTTAAAATATAAAGTTTTATTTATAAAAGATGGAAAAATTGAGTTTTTTGATGAGCATGATAAGTTTTTTTCAAATGAAAATTTACAAAAGTTTTATAATAACACTATTTTAAAATTAGAAAATCATTTGGTGGTGAATTTATGAAAATAGCTTTATATCTATTTGCTTTTATTATTCTTATTATTTCTCCATTTTTTGGGGAAATTACTCTTAGTTTAAATGATATTTTTGATTCATCAGGTAGCGCTTCAATGGTTTTCTGGGATTTAAGAGTCTCAAGGGTTTTTTTGGCTTTTTTTGTTGGAGGAATTTTATCATTGGGTGGTTTGATATTTCAAATCATTTTTAAAAATGAATTAATTACTCCTTATACTTTAGGAATTGCCAGTGGAACTACGCTTTTTACAGCAATTGCAATAGTATTTTTTCCTATGTTAAATATCTCTGTTTCTTCTGTTTTTGGCTCAATTGTTACTATTTTGATTTTATATTTTATTTCAAAAAGAATAAATAAAAATTCTGTTGCAGTCTCTACAAACTCTATCTTACTTATTGGAATTTCTTTATCATATTTTTATGGTTCAGCTTTGATGTTAGTTTTTTATATGAGTAATCTTCAAGAAAACTACTCAATAATTAGATTTACTTTAGGAAGTCTTGACACAGTTGGTTTTACAAATGGCTTAATTATAATGGTTGTGAGTGCTATTTTTTATTTTATTGTACGTTTAAATAAAGAAAAAATCAAACTTCTACTAATTTGTAATGACACAGCTTTTCTAAAAGGTTTAAATGTAAATAAAATTAGTTTACTTCTTTTAATTGTAGTATCTTTAAGTGTCGGAATTAGCATTAGTTTTGTGGGACCAATAGGTTTTATAGGCCTTGTAATTCCTCATATTATCAAACTAATTTACAAACAAAGTGCTGATAAACTATTTTTTCCTGTGTTTTTCTTTGGGGGAATATTTTTGGTGTTTTCAGATTTGATTTCAAGAAATCTAAACACAGATTCAAGTTTACCAATAGGTGTTGTAACTGCGTTTATTGGAGCACCATTTTTTGTTTATTTATTGATTAGAAGAAATAAAAAAGTATAAATTATTTATACTTTTTTGGATACTCAAAAGAGATTAATTTTGAGTTTTCTTTTGAAATATCACTCCAAGAGTTAGTCTGGAAATCTATTTCCACTATTCCACAAGTTGGAACATTTTCAAATGATTCTTCGCATAAAAAGTTGGCTAAATCACAAAGCCCAGGATTATGACCAACTAAAAACAAAATATCAAATTGGTCATCCACATTATTTATAACTTCTTTTAAGTTCAAATAAGGTGATTCATAGATAGTTTTATCGTAAATAACTTCATTCTTATAATCTACTTCTTTAAGTAAAAATTCAAGAGTGAGTTTTGTTCTAAGAGCTGGAGAACTTATTATTAAATCAGGACTTATATTTTTATCTTTTAAAAGTTTAGCCATAAAAGGTGCATCTTTTAAACCTCTATAGTTTAAACCTCTATCACAATCATCAAGCAAAGGAGCACTCCAATCAGATTTTGCATGTCTTATTAAGAATAGTTTTTTCATTTTATTGATTCCTTGTATAATAATTATTTTACTACAGAATTTCTTAATTAAAATATTTACAGAAGTAAAACTAGGATAAAATCACAAAAATAAAACCATCTATTAAGGATTCAAAATAAAAGCTATATGTATAAGTGCAATCGCATCAAATCAAGGAAAAACTACACTTACAACAGCACTTTTATATCATTATAAAAAATCTGTTCGACCATTTAAAATTGGCCCTGATTTTATAGATCCTCTTTTTCATCAAAAAATCTGCCAAACTCCCAGTATAAATCTTGATACTTGTATTATGAATGAGAGTCAAGTAAATTGGCTTTTTAACAAATATAGTGATAAGAATATCTCTATTCTTGAAGGTGTTATGGGTTTTTATGATGGTATGGACAAAAATGCTTCTGCATATGATGTTACTAAACTTTTAAATATTCCTACAGTTATAGTTTTAGATGGAAGTGGCTCATATATTACTTTAAGTGCAGTAATAAAAGGTCTTAAAACTTATCAAGAGGGAAATACAATCAAAGGGGTGGTTTTTAATCACATTTCATCTCTTAGCCATTTTGAATTAATTAAAAATCAAGTGGAAAAAGATTTTGATGATGTTGTAGTTTTAGGCTGGATTCAAAATAGACTTGATACTTTAGATTCAACTCATCTGGGGCTTGATTTAAAAGATAATAAAATTGAAAAACTTGAACTCATGTCAAAAGAAGTTCTAAAACATATAGATTTAGAGAAATTAGAATCAATTGCAAACTTTGAAGCCCAAGAAGTAGAAACTTATCCCTTTGAAAAAGTAGAAATTTATGATAAACATATTGCGTTAGTAAATGATGATAATTTCTCTTTTTTATACCATGATAATTTAGAATTTCTAAAAGAGA
>Ga0074195_1002554_pt1 | contig 19889 bp, 10 predicted proteins | sample EPASupsiteHSE623_FD_64525 | JGI IMG/M metagenome (GOLD analysis project Ga0074195, IMG submission 64525) | Bioremediated contaminated groundwater from EPA Superfund site, New Mexico - Sample HSE6-23 | ecosystem: Environmental > Aquatic > Deep subsurface > Groundwater > Contaminated ...
CACTGCTCCTGTCCGACAAACAGTTCGCCGGGGGCGATACGTGGGCGACCAGCCGCGTCCTGTCGGCGGCGATACGGACGCTGTTGCCCGATACCGATCTCATCCTCTGCGGCGAACGGGCGGTCGACGGCGACACGGGACAGGTCGGCCCCGGCATCGCCGCGTGGCTCGATCTGCCGGTGGTCACCTACGTCGCCAAACTGGCAAAAGAGGGGAATGCCCTCATTGCGGAGCGGCTCATCGAAGAGGGACGGGAACGGCTCCGGATGGAGCTGCCCGGCGTGGTGACGGTGGTCAAGGAGATACATACGCCGCGTCTGCCGACGCTCGACGGCAAGAAAAAGGCGCGCGTCGCCGTGGTACCGACGATAACGGCCGAACGTCTGGGGCTGGCGCCCGCCGCATGTGGTCTAGCCGGTTCTCCGACCCGGGTGGTCCGGATAACGCAGCCCAAACTGGCGCGCGGCGGTCGTATCATCCGCGCCGCGACCGAGGCGGAGATCGCTGCCGCGGTCGATGCCGCCTACGACTGGATAGTATCGGTCGCACCGCAAAGCGGCCGGGCGGCATCATGAAAAAAGCGATCTGGATACTGGCCGAACAGAACGGCGGCGTAGTCTCGCCGGTCTCGTTCGAGCTGTTGGCGCGCGGCCGGAAGCTGGCCGATGCATCGGGCGGCGAACTCTGTGCGGTACTGCTTGCCCCGCCGCTTCCCGCCGGAACGATCCTGCCGCTCTATCGCCACGGCGCCGACCGGGTGATCGTCGCCGAACACGAGACGTTCGACCGGCCGCTCCCCGAACCGGCGGTGCGGATCCTGACGCGACTGGCGACGGAGGGGCGACCCGCCATCTTCATCGCCGCCGCGACCACCTTCGGGCGGACCATCTTTCCGGCGCTGGCGATACGGCTTTCCACCGGGCTGACCGCCGACTGCACCGAACTTTCCATCGAACCCGATACCGGCCTGCTGTTGCAGGTGCGTCCCGCCATCGGCGGCAATATCCTCGCCACCATCAAGACACCGCAGCATACCCCGCAGATGGCCACCGTGCGGCCCCATTCTCATCCGCCGCTGCGGCCCGATCCGGCGCGAAGCGGCACCCCCGAACGGGTGGCGGTGCGGCCCGACGAACTCGGTTCGCGTATCACGCGGATCGCCTTCATCCCGGCCGCCGCAGGGGAGACGCCTCTGCAGGATGCCGACATGGTGGTGGCGGGCGGCCGCGGGCTCAAGAAGAAGGAACAGTTCTCCGCGCTCATACCGGCGCTGGCCGAAGAACTCGGCGCGGCGGTCGGCGCCTCGCGCGACGCGGTCGACCTCGGCTGGGCCCCCTATCCGGCGCAGGTGGGGCTTTCGGGGCGGACCGTCATGCCGAAACTCTATGTCGCCGTGGGCATATCGGGTTCCATCCAGCACCTTGCCGGGATGCGAACGAGCGAGAAGATACTGGCGATCAACAGCGATCCCGAGGCGCAGATATTCTCGGTGGCCGATCTGGGTATCGTCGGGAACCTCTTCGATATCGTGCCGCGTCTTACCGCGCGGCTGCGGCAACGGCGGAAGGAGGCGGATCGATGAGTAAGCGGCGTTTCGCGCCGGTCACCCCGGCAATAGCGGCGGAACTCGGCGCCATCTGCGGCGCGGCGCAGGTCATCTTCGGCGACCCCGACCGGCTTGAACCCTATGCGCACGATCAGGTCATGGAAAAGGAATATGCCCACCTGCCCGAGGTGGTGGTGCGGCCGGGTAACACCGCGGAGGTCGCCGCGGTGATGCGTCTGGCGAACCGCGAACGGATACCGGTCACGCCGCGCGGTGCGGGAAGCGGGCTGTCGGGCGGCGCGGTGCCGCTTCACGGCGGGATACTGCTGTCGCTCGACCGGATGAACCGCATCATCGAGATGGATGTCGCCAACCTGACCGCCGTGGTCGAACCGGGGGTGGTCACCAACGAGATAAATGAGCGCGCCAAGGAGCATGAGCTGTTCTATGCCGGCTATCCGATGAGCGTCGAGAGCTGTTTCATCGGCGGCAATGTCGCCGAGAACGCCGGCGGCGGCCGCGCGGTGAAATACGGGGTCACCGACCGCTACATCATCGGTCTGGAGGTGGTGACGCCGACCGGGGAGATCATCACGCTGGGCGGCAAACGGATGAAGGATGTGGTGGGCTACAACCTGCTCAAGCTCATGGTCGGCTCCGAAGGGACGCTCGGTATCTTCACCAAGATATTCCTCCGCCTCATGCCGCTCCCGCGCCACAAGGTCGATCTGCTCGCTTTTTTTCCCGATATCGATGCGGCGCTCATGCTTGTCCCCGAGATACTGGCGCGCACCGGCATCACTCCCGCTTCGATAGAATTCATGGACCGCGACAGCATCCAGAGCGCCTGCCGCTTCCTCAATGAAGAACTTCCCTATGAACGGGCCGAAGGATCGCTGCTCATCGAGCTCGACGGCAACAGTCCCGCGGCGCTCGAGGAGGAGTACCTCCGCATCGGGGAACTTTGTCAGGCGCACGGCGCGACGGAGGTCTACGTCGCCGACAACGCGACCACCTCGGAGCGGATATGGCGCATCCGGCGGAACATCGGCGAAAGCCTGCTCAGCTTCTCATCGCTCAAGTCGAGCGAGGATATCGTCGTGCCGCCTGCGGCGATAGCTCCCTTCATGGCCGCGGTGAAACGGACCGGGGCGCGTCATGCAGTGCTCATCCCCTGTTTCGGTCATGCCGGCGACGGAAACATCCACACCACCATCGTCAAACCGGCCGACATGCCGGTCGATCGGTGGAAAGAGGTAGTCGTGCAGGTACAGTCTGAACTTTATCGCGCTGCGCTCGATCTGGGCGGGACCATCAGCGGGGAGCACGGCATCGGTCATAAGAAGAAACGGTTCATGGGTCAGGCGCTCGACCCCGAAACATTACGCTTGATGAAAGGGATCCAGGAACTGTTCGATCCGAACGGGATACTCAACCCGGGAAAGATCTTCCCTTAGTCGGCCTGCAGGATGACCCGTTCCCACGCTCCGACTCCGCCGGTCATGCCGAAATTGTCGTTCTCAACACCGCATCGCCATCCACTGCTGAGAGCGTCGCCGCCCGCGTGCCAGCACATCCGGTAGGGATCGTTGAGGAGCGCCCATCCGTCACCGCCGTCGCAAGAGCTCTTGTTCGCCGTAGCACCCGCAGGCAGGAAGCCCCACGACATCGAACCGTTGTAATACCAATCGAGGCCGTTGGCGTTGTGGGTGGTTGTCTGGTCGGTGCCGGTATCGAAGGTGACATCGGCGCGCGGCGCCCACGCGGCAATGGTAAAGGTCGTTGAACCGACCGGACGGCAGGCAAGCATGAGGTTCGCCTTGTCACAACCGGTCAGGATACTGGCAAGGGTGGTACCGCTGTCGGCGTAGGTGTCGGTGTAACAGACGTTCCAATCTGCGAGATCCGCCTGCGATATGTTCTGCCGGATCCCGCTGAAGAACTGGTTGAAGGGACCGAATTCAACGGCCGCGATGTTCGTGACACCCATGTCGCCCACCGGTATGGCCACCAAGGTCACCGGATCTATAACGAACAGGTAGGTGGTGCTGCCGGTGCGCATGACCGAGAACATCAGCCCGGAGGTGGAGAAATCAAGCGCATTGTGGAGTTCGCTGTAATCGGTGCCTCCGTCGTTGATGGTCGGCATATTGATATCGTTGATATAGATGCCGGCGCCGGTGGCACGATCGATCGACCAGACCTCGTTGCCCACTTTGACGAAGAGATCTCCGTTAGGCGCGAAGGCAAGTCCCGTTGCCCAGGAATCAACGCCGCTGTCGCCTACTTTCGTGGCGGCGCCGGTGGCGATGTCGAGGGTGATCAGATAGTCGGATGCCTCGGACCAGCCGTAGAGAGTGCCGTCGGAGGCGAAGGCGAGGTCGGGAACGGTATAATGTTCCACGCCGATGTCGCCGATGAAGTCGGTCGAGGCGTCATTGATATCCACGGAATACAACTGGCTTGAGGTTACTCCGGAGCTGTCCGAGATCAGCAGATAGGGGTCACCGTCCGGGCTGAAGGCAAGGCCGGTGGCGTGGGTGAGGCCGGTATCGCCGATGAGCGAGACCGTTCCCGTGTTCGGATCGACGGAGTAGAAGTTGGTATTGGCGGTATTCGCCCCGGTGATGGCGTACAGATATCCTGTCTTTTTCGGTGTCGCGGTAACGGTCAGGTCGGTCGATCTGTTTCCGACGCCGTCCACTGCCGTAACGGTGAAGGTGTATTCGGTATCGTTGGCCATGCCGGCGGCGGCGCGGATGATGGCGCCCGGAGCTATCGCGACCGGTACTGCCGGATCGTTGGGGGTCCAGGTGATCTCAAGGTAGTCGAGATCGGCATCGGCCGGATCGGTCCAGCGGAAAACCACCCGTCCGTCCAGTCCCGCCGCGTACAGATCGGTCACCGGTGCCGGCGGCACCGTGGCCATGGTCTGTTCAACGATCTCGTACAGTGTCACATTGCCGTCACTGTCGCGGACCGCGACGGTGAAATAGTAGGTCTCGCTTTCGGTAAGATCGGTCGCATCGATCAGATAGATGTTGGGTTGCCAGCTCACCAGAACGGCGTCGCCCATCAGGTCGTTGACCTCCTGTACGGTATCTATCTCTTCCGGATCGGTCGCATAGACGACCTTGAATTCCAGATCCTCGGCGGCGGTGGCGTTGTCGGTCGCATCGGACCACGACAGGGAAAGGGTCGTTTCGGTCACATCGGTTATCCAGAGGGTGCCGTCGGTGGTCGGCAGGGTCACATCAGGGGTCCGCTGGGTCCCCGGAATGTACATATTCATCAGGTGATATTCATCGCGAACAACCACGACGACCGAATATTCGACGCCGTCCTCAAGCTCGGAGATCATGGCCGTGTAGGTGTCCGTCGTCCAATCCATCCCGACAATGCCGTTGCCCGCTTCGATCTCTTCGATGGTATCTATATCTTCGGGATCAAGGGCGTAGACTACCTTATATTCGAGGTCTTCGGTGGCGGTCATATCGTCTCTTGCCGCATCCCAATTGACGGTGAAACCGGTAGCGATTACGTCGGTGAACCAGATGAAGGGGGGGGCCATGAAATAGGGAGCGCCCGACGGATCGGTGGAGACCGATTCGATCACGAGGTCGCCCATCGTTATCTGGCAACCGTCGCTGACGATGATGGCGTAGGTGAAGGGGCCGCCCTCGGCGCGCGGGGTCAGTTCGAACTCGCCCGCCGTCGTGCCGGGGACGATGGTGGCGTAGCCGCCGACGATCTTGTAGGTCGGGGTGTCGTCGTCGTCGTCGGTGACGGTGACGGTGAGGGCATAGGGAACATTCAGTTTATAGCTTTCGTCGGTGCCGTCGGGGGGGGCCATGGTGATGCCGGTGATGACCGGGGCATGGTTGCCGGCGCAGACGCCGTCGTCACCCGGGTCTCCCTTCTCGCCGTTGCAGAGGGTCAGTTCTTCATATTCGCCGATGTCGAGCGTGCCGTTGTCGTTGACATCGACACCGGTTCGTACCACATAACCGCCGGCGACGCAGCCGCCTTCGCCCGGGGCGAGCGGGGTGGTTTCGGTCATGGCGCTGTGGCCGTCGGTGCCGTTGGTACCGTCGGCGCCGTTGCAGACGAAGACATCGCTGACGACCTCGCCCGCATCGAGCGTGCCGTCGCCGTCGGAATCGACGCCGTTCTTCACCTCGTAGCCGCCGGCGACGCAGCCGCCTTCGCCCGGATCGATCGGGTCGATGGTGGTGAGCGAATCGTTGCCGTCCACGCCGTCGCAGATGTATTTCGTCGCCGTTATCTCGCCCGCATCGAGTAGGTCGTTGTCGTTCAGGTCGATGCCGATCGTCACTTTCTGGCCGCCGTTCGGGCAGGTCCCGGCCGGGGCATCCTCGATGACCACGATGCTGTTGTGGCCGTTCGCGCCATTGTTGCCGTCATTGCCGTCGGCGCCATCCGTGCCGTCGCTGACCGTGATCTCGGTGCCGCCGCAGGTGATGGTCTTGGTGCCATCGCCGTTGTCGGCGACCGTGCAGTCCTCGCCGTCGGCGCCGTTCGCGCCGTCGCTGATCGTGACGGTCGTATCGTCGCCGCAGGTGATGGTCTTGGTGCCGTCCTGATTGTCGGTGACGGTGCAGCCGGTGCCGTCGAGGCCGTCCTCGCCGTCCTTGCCGTCGGTACTGTTGCAGAAGAAGCGAAGGTCTTTCACTTCGTTGGGATCGAGCGTGCTGTTGCCGTTCTCATCGATCCCGGCCTCTATCCGGATGCCGCCGTAGGGGCAGTTGTCGCCCGCCGGTTCATCGCTCGTTTTGATCAGGGAGGTCTTTCCGTCCGTGCCGGTCGTTACGTCTTCGCACGCCGCGAAGAACAGAGCGGTCGCCATGACCACCAAACACAAACCCTTCTTCATGCCATATCCTCCAGACAAGGTGTTTTTCAAAGAACGGGCCATTATATCAGAGGAAGGGAGAGTTGCAATTTTTCTCGCCTCATTGGTTGACAAGGGGCGGCGCCGGGATAGAATCGACCTGTCATGACCGTGCGGTGGTGAGTGCTATGCTCCGATATCTATTGATTTTTTCTTTTTCTTTAGCGTGCGTTTCCTGCGATGAGCGCCACCGGCAAGCGGTCGATACCGATCACATGACCGATGCCGATACGACGACAGAGGAGGACTTGCTGACCGATATCGATGAACCGGCCGCGCCGGTCATCTCCGCCTTGACGGTGACCCCCAACGAAAAAGCGCCGCTCACCTGCACCGTGAGCTGGAAGACCGATCTTCCCGCCGATTCGGCGGTCGAGTTCGGGAGCGAATCGTACGAGTTCGTCATAACGGATGCGGCGCCGAAAAAGGAGCACGCGATCATCGTCGCCGGGATGCGCCCCGAGATGGTCTATCAATTGCGCGCCGTATCGGAAGCGAACGGCCTGCGCGCCGCGGCCGAGGCGGCTCCCTTCGTCACTCCGGCACTTCCGGAGTTCCTCGCCGACGCGACGGTGAAACGGCATGAAGCGGGCAAGAGCTACGACGGCTGGACGCTCCTGACCATCGCGGCGGGGAGGGTAGCCAACGGCGTGCAGGAGGTCGACCCCGATCTTCCTTCGACCGGCGTCATCTTCGACATGGACGGTCGCATCGTCTGGTATCTCGTCCACGCGCTGCCGCTGGTCGGAGAGGCCGAATACTACCCGGAGAACGGTACGATCCTCTTCTCTTCGATGAGCGTCACCTTTTCCGAACCGACCCTTTCAGCGCTGGTGGTCGATCTGGCGGGGAACACCGTCTGGGAGGGGCCGCCGCAGCCGGAGGATATCCTGATAGAGGGACAGTACCATCATGCCTTCCATGCGTTGCCGAATGGCAACTGGCTGACCCTGCTTGAGGATTGGCGCAAGGAGACCAATATCATCGGCGACACCATCATCGAATTGAACGACGCCCACGAGGTGCTCTGGAGCTGGAACACCTTCGACCATCTGACCCCCGATACCACCGGCTGGGACCCCGAGAAAGTACCGGTGTTCGACTGGACCCACATCAATTCGGTCGACTACGACGAACCGTCCGACACCCTCATCGCCAACGCCCGCAACACCGACGCGGTCTACAAAATAGACAAAAAGACGGGCGACATCCTCTGGACGCTCGGGCGCAACGGCGATCTGACCTACACCGGCGACACCGACACGCCGTGGTTCCTCAAGGCGCACGGGGCCGAGATGCTCGAAAACGGCAACATCATCCTGTTCGACAACGGCGACATCACCGAACCGAATGTCCGGCTCTGGTCGCGCGCCGTCGAATATGCGATCGGCGAGGCGGGGAAAACGGCTGAGATCGTTTGGGAATATCGCGGCGAAGAGCCGTTCTGGGCCCCCTACTGGGGCGATGCCGACCGGCTTCCCAACGGTAACACGCTGGTGAGCGTCGGGACGTGGGACGAGGGGCGTCGTTCGCTCCTGCGGGAGGCCGACGGCTCCGCCAACACCGTCTGGGAACTCGAATTCGGTACCCACAACGGCTACACCGTCGGTTTCTACAATGCCTGCCGCTTCGACCCGCCGGTGAGGTCGCTGACCGCCGCTCCCTAAAAATTTGCAAACAATCGGGCTTCATGATATGAGCCCTCGTACGAACAACCTTTCCTTAATAGGAGGAATAGATGTCACAAAAGATCATGAAGGCCATCGACGGCAACATGGCGGCGACCCACGCGAGCTACGCGCTCACCGAAGTGGCGGCCATCTACCCCATCACCCCGAGCTCGAACATGGGCGAATACGCCGACGAATGGTCGGCCTACGGACGCGAGAACATCTTCGGCGAGAAGGTGATCGTCGCCGAGCTCCAGTCGGAAGGCGGCGCGTCGGGCGCGGTCCACGGATCGCTCTCGGCCGGATCGCTGACCACCACCTACACCGCGTCGCAGGGACTCCTGCTGATGATCCCCAACCTGTATAAAATAGCCGCCGAACTCCTCCCCGGCGTGTTCCACGTCTCGGCGCGTACCGTCGCGACCCACGCCCTGTCGATCTTCGGCGACCACAGCGACGTCATGGCCTGCCGCCAGACCGGCTGCTGTATGCTGTCGTCCAACTCGGTGCAGGAAGCGCAGGACCTCGGACTGGTCGCCCACCTTGCGGCGCTCCGGTCGAGCCTCCCGTTCATCCACTTCTTCGACGGTTTCCGCACCAGCCACGAAGTGAACAAGATCGCGATGATCGACTACGAGGATATCAAGGGACTGGTCGACCGCGAGGCGATCGCCGCCTTCAAGGATCGCGCCCTCCGTCCCGAGCGGCCCATCCTCAAGGGTACCGCACAGAACCCCGACATCTTCTTCCAGGCGCGTGAGACCTGTAATCCGTATTACGATGCGGTGCCGCAGATCGTGCAGGAAGAGATGGACAAAGTATTCGCCGTCACCGGCCGCCGCTACCGCCTGTTCGACTATGTCGGCCATCCCGAGGCCGACCGCGTCATCATCGCGATGGGTTCCGGCTGCGAAGCGATCGACGAGACCATCTGCCACCTGATGGGCAAAGGCGAGAAAGTGGGCGTGATCAAGGTCCGCCTCTACCGTCCCTTCGCTCCCGAATATCTCCTGCAGGCGCTGCCCCACACCGTCAAGGCGATCGCGGTCCTCGACCGCACCAAGGACCCGGGCGCCGAGGGCGAGCCGCTGTATAAGGACGTGGTCACCGCGCTGTACGAGCAGGGCGACGACATCACGGTGGTCGGCGGCCGCTACGGTCTTTCCTCCAAGGAATTCACCCCCGGCATGGTCAAGGCGGTATTCGACAACCTTAAAGGCCGCGCTCCCAAGCATAACTTCACCGTCGGCATCACCGACGACATCTCCTTCACGTCGATCCCCTACGAAGCGCTCGACACCGTCCCGGCCGGCACCACGCAGGCGAAGTTCTGGGGCTTCGGTTCCGACGGCACCGTCGGCGCCAACAAGGACGCCATCAAGATCATCGGCGACCACACCGACCTGTTCGCGCAGGGCTATTTCCAGTACGATTCGAAGAAATCGGGCGGCGTGACCGTGTCGCATCTCCGCTTCGGCAAGATGCCGATCCGGTCGACCTATCTGCTGACCGACGCCGACTATATCGCCTGTCACCGTCAGGCATACGTGTACCTCTACGACCTGACCGAGGGACTCAAACAGAACGGCACCTTCGTCCTCAACACCTCGTGGTCGAAGGATGAACTCGAAGAGAAATTGCCCGCGTCGCTCAAGCGCGACATAGCGAAGAAGAACGCCAAGGTCTATATCATCGACGCGGTCAAGATCGCCGACGAGATCGGGCTGGGCGGCCGTATCAACATGGTCATGCAGACCGCCTTCTTCAAGCTCGCCAACGTCATTCCGTTCGACGAGGCGGTCAAATACCTCAAGGGAGCGGTCGAGAAGAGCTACGGCAAGAAGGGCGAGAAGATCGTCAAGATGAACTTCGACGCGATCGACCGCAGTGTTGCGTCACTCCATGAGCTCAAGTACGACGCCAAGAAATGGCTCGCCGCCGCCGATACCGACATCGACATCAAGAAGGTCCATGAACCCTACGCCGACGGCGAAGAACAGTGGTTCGTCGATACGGTCGTGGGCAATATCGCCAAGATGAAAGGCGATCGCCTTCCCTCGTCGTGCTTCAATGCCGACGGCACCTTCCCGACCGGCACCTCGAAGTTCGAGAAGCGCGGCGTCGCGATCAAACTGCCCAAATGGGTCCCGGGCAACTGCATCACCTGCAACCAGTGCTCGTTCGTCTGCCCGCACGCCGCCATCCGGCCGGTGCTGCTCAACGCCGAAGAGAAAGCGGCCGCCCCGAAGAGCTTCGAGACCATCAAGCCCAAGGGCAAGGCGTTCGAAGGCTACGAATACCGCATGCAGGTCTATCCGATGGATTGTCAGGGCTGTGGCAACTGCGCCGATGTCTGCCCCGCGCCCAAAAAAGCGCTTGATATGGTCTTCTTCGACGAGATAGCGGCGGTCGAGGCCGAGAACAACGATTTCTCGATCCATGCCCCGGTCCGCGACAATCTCATGAAGGCCGATTCGGTGGCCGGTTCACAGTACCGCCAGCCGCTCTTTGAATTCTCGGGCGCCTGCGCCGGCTGCGGCGAGACCCCGTATGTGAAACTGCTTACCCAGCTGTTCGGCGACCGGATGGTCGTTTCCAACGCGACCGGCTGTTCCTCCATCTACGGCGGCACCGCCCCGACCACCCCGTACTGCACCAACGACAAGGGCTTCGGTCCCGCGTGGGCCAACTCGCTGTTCGAAGATAACGCCGAACACGGCTACGGTATGGCGCTGGCCATCCGCCAGAAACGCGACCGCATCGAGCATATCATGAAGAAGCTCATCGAACAGAAAGCGACCTGCGCCTGCAAGGACGACGACTACTGCGACTGCTGTATCGGCGACGACACCAAGGTGCTGTTCGAGGAGTGGATCGCCAACAAGAAGAGCGCCGACAAGACCCGTGAACTGGCCCCCAAACTGGAAGAGGCGGTCGCCCGCGAGGCGTGCGCCGATCCGCTGATCGACGAACTGCTCGAACTTTCCGACTACTTCGTCAAGAAGTCGGTCTGGATCATCGGCGGCGACGGCTGGGCCTACGACATCGGTTACGGCGGGCTCGACCATGTCCTTGCTTCGGGCGAGGATATCAATGTGCTCGTGCTCGACACCGAGGTCTATTCGAACACCGGCGGTCAGGCGTCGAAGGCGTCGCAGTTCGGTCAGGTGGCGAAGTTCGCCGCCTCCGGCAAGAAGATGCGCAAGAAGGATCTCGGACTCATGACCATGACCTACGGCTACATCTATGTCGCCTCGGTCGCGATGGGTTCGAACCAGAACCAGACGCTCAAGGCGATGATCGAGGCCGAACAGTACGACGGCCCCTCGCTCGTTCTGGCCTACAGCCCCTGCATCAACCACGGCATCGACATGACCCACTCGCAGAAAGAGATGAAGCTGGCGGTCGAGACCGGCCTGTGGCCGCTTTACCGGTATCACCCCGACCTCAAGAAGGAAGGGAAGAACTGCTTCCAGCTCGATATGAAGGAACCGACCAAGGATGTGCAGGAGATCATCAATAACGAGGTCCGCTTCAAGACGCTCGAGAAACAGTTCCCCGACGAGGCGAAGAAACTGCACCAGCTCCTGCGCGAAGACCTGAAAGAGCGCTGGGAACGGCTCAAAAAGATCGCCGAGCACGGCTTCTAAGTCACCGTATCATTCCGATGATATCCATCCGGGGCGGCCGCAAGCCGCCCCATTTTTTTTCCTTGACCAAGAATTTTTATGATGGTATTCTTGCGCGTTCTCAAGGGGAGGAATGGATGGTAGATATTCTTGTCAGACGGGCAAGTTGGGCGACCTGTCTTGCGGTACTCACTTTCTTCTGTTTTTCCTGCACGCCGCCGGAAGAAATCTGGAGCGATGATTCCGAAGGGACCGGCAATCCCGTCACCGGGGATGGGAAAATCAGTGTCAAGAATGTGACTTGGCTTATAGATGGGCATGTGTACCATGACCATGCAATTACAGCCAATGCCTTATATATGGTATATTATGACTCGCCATCGGATCTCGTTTGGCGAACAGAGGGCTCGCCGGGAACCACCCAAAAGATGTTTTCTCAGAACGCTGGATCAGCGGATATCTCTGTAAGATTTATTTCGACGAGTCCCTCGGATTTTCTTTATTTTTTTATAACCAGTTCTCAAATGCATGGTTTCTGGAAAACAGACGGTACGCCAGAGGGTGCGTCTAAAATAAACGATTGTTTCTCATTGACACAGGGACTAGGTAATTCAAAAGGAGAATGGATTGACAATCAGCTTTTCTTTCCTTGTGAATGCTACAGCAGTCATACGGGAAGCGAATTGTGTAGAAGTGACGGAACACCCGAAGGAACATACTTGGTTAAGGAAATCAACAAATTATCAAGCGATGAAATGGCGAATTCTGGTTATTGGCGTAAAGGGGTGGTGTATAATAACATCTTTTTATTTCCTGCAGATGATGGGGAATATACCGGCATGGAGTTGTGGCGTTCGGATGGGACCGCCGATGGAACATATCAACTGAGAGATATATATTCGGATGGCGACACCCCTAACGGCAGTTCCAGCCCCAGCAATTTCGTTCTATTTAAAGACCTTGTCTACTTTTGGGCTGAGGTTTATAATTTGGGAGAAGTGTTGATGCGTACAGATGGAACCGAAGTGGGAACCATCATGGTAAAAGACATAGATTTGTCTGCACATAATCTTATAGTTACTGATAACTATATGTTCTTTTATGGCACAAGATATAATGCGGGCTCCGATGGAGAAACCACTGTCAATGAACTTTGGCGTTCTGACGGTACCGAAGCGGGGACCGTATTGGTGAAAAGTTTTGTGCCGATTGAGAATGGATCTCTTCAGAATCTTACTCCGGCCGGCGACAAGGTCTTTTTCAGTGTTGGCGAGACCGAATACGGCAAAGAACTTTGGGTGAGCGATGGAACGGAACAGGGGACACATCTCGTCAAGGACATTATGCCGGGGTCCGAATCGGCTTACCCGGGCGAATTCGTGGTCGTGAGAAACAAGCTCTACTTTACTGCCAGAACACCGTATCAAGAACATTATCGAGATAATGCTTTCTGGCGAAGTGACGGAACAGAAGAAGGAACTTACTCTATCGGCGCCGACGAGTTCCTATCGGTTAATCCGTGTTGCGAAGGGGATATCTTTGCCTACAAAGACGAGATCTATTTCTACGGAAGCGTTCGCGAAGGGGAAAAAAATGTGAGAGGTATATTCAAGTACACCCCTCCCGACTAGATATCCCCTGTTGGCATAGTCGCCGATTGTTTTCCGTAACCGATTTGCTTCTTCCCAAAGCCAATACCTTTATCTGGGGTGTGCGAAAATGCACACTCGAGTTCAATTTTATTAGATAACGGTTTTTATCAAGTCAGCTTTCTTGACAAATCTTTTTTTCGTTATAGGGTGGCAACCGGTTTCCGGTCGTTTTTTGGACTCTGAGTACAGAAAAGAGGTCTAACGATGCTCGGTATCAAGGAAATCGGCGTTTATATCCCGGCGGGTCGGGAGCCCAATCACGACAAGAAGGAAAAGTACGGCATCGACGATGCCTTCCTGCACGACAAGATAGGGGTCAGCCGCCATGCGTTCCGCGACGCGAACGAAGAGGCGAGCGACATGGGGCTCAAAGCGTTCCAGCACCTTGCGTCCAAGATCGACATCGACCGCTCGAAGGTAGAGGTCCTGGTGCTGGTCACGCAGAATCCCGATGTCCGGATGCCGCACGCCGGGACGATACTGCACGAGAAGATCGGCCTGCCCTATACCTGCGCTTCGTTCGACATCCCGCTCGGCTGTTCCGGCTTCATGTACGGCCTGTCGGTCATCACCGGCTTCATGAAGGAGAACGGGATGACGCGGGGACTGCTCATCACCGCCGATCCCTACACCAAATGCGTCAACCCGGAGGACAAGAACACCTCGCTCCTCTTCGGCGACGGCGCGACGGCCACCTACATCACCGACGATCCGGTGCTCGTGCCGGGAAGATATGTGTTCGGCAACAACAGCGAGAAATGGCGCGACATCAAGCTGGTCGACGGCTGGCTCTACATGAACGGGTCGGCGGTCGTGAAGTTCGTCGCGAAGTTCGTTCCCGAGAATGTCCGCCAGACACTCGAGAAGAACGGGATCAAACAGGAGGAGATAGACCGGTGGGTCATGCATCAGGCGAGCCGTTTCATGCACAAAGTGCTCTGCGAATACACCGGCATCAACCCCGAGAAGATGCCGTGGGACTGCCGTGATTACGGCAACACGGTGTCGAGTTCCATTCCCATCATCCTTGAAAAGGAACTGCACGACACGAGCCACAAGACCTTCTTCATCTGCGGGTTCGGTATCGGCCTGTCGTGGGGAAGTACGGTCCTGCGGAGAGTATAACCGCATGACCCTCGCCCCGTCTGGGGAGAGGGTGGCCGCAGGCCGGGTGAGGGTTTTCAGTACAGCAAATACTTCTTTCTGACTATTTTGAATTTCTCGCAGTCCGCTTTCGCTTCGGCGAGTATCGTTTTGACTGCTTCTCCCTTTTTCAGCCGCCCGTCGATGCCCGCTTTACCCATGCTCAGGGCGAAGTCGGTGGTCGGGTCGAACTCGGGCACGATGGCGAAAAGCGTTTTAAGCACTATCAATCCGAGCCGGAAGGTGTCGACCTTTTTGATGTCGGCGACCGTCAACCGGATGCCGCCGCACTCCTTGCCGAAGTGGCGGTGGAGTTTGTCGGTCGGGGTGAAGGTGAAGGGCGTTGCGGTCACTCCGGCGGGGAGCTGTTTTTTCAGCGCGGCGGCGAGTTTTGCTCCGTCGATGAACGGCGCGCCGTAGATGAAGAAGGGGGCATCGGTGCCGCGGCCGACCGAGATGTTCGTCGTTTCTATCCACCCCATCCCGGCGTAGATGAGCGCCGCGTCGGGGTTCCTCAGATTGGGTGAGGGCGGGACCCACGGCAGGCCGGTATCGTTCCAGAGCATCGTCCGCGTCCACCCCGTCATCGCGATCACTTCAAGCGTCGCGCCGATGCCGAACTGGTCGTTGAAGAGCCGCGCGAGTTCGCCGATGGTCATCCCGTGGCGGGTCGGTATGGCATAGAGACTCGTGAATTTTCCGGTCAGTTCGGCGGGCGGGACGAAGCCGGAAACGATATCGCCGCCGGTCGGATTAGGGCGGTCGAGGACGATCACCTTTTTCCCCGCCGTTTTCGCCGACTCCAAGGTATAGGCGAGCGTCGCCGGATAGGTGTAGTAGCGGGTGCCGACATCCTGCATATCGAAAATGATGAGGTCGCTGTCGGCGAGCAGTTCGGGCTTCGGCTTTTTCTCTTTGCCATATAACGAGGTGACCGGGATATCGCGGTAGGTGCCGTCGGCGACCGCCTCGTCGGCGAGCCCCGTCAGGCCGTGTTCCGGGGTGAAGATGCGGACGACCGTCGCCTTCTTCCCGTCGATGAGCAGATCGATGATATGTTTCCCGGCGGCGTCGCGGGCGGTGTGGTTGACCACAAGCGCCACCCGTTTCCCGGCGAGATTGTCGAACCCGCGCGCTTCGAGCACATCGAGTCCGGTCTGCACCGTGGCCGTGCCATGGCCGGTCAGAGGAAAAAGGAAAAAGAAGAAAGGCAGGATGAAAGAACGGATCACGATGAACGCTCCGGGGTCCCTTCGGCGGGGGCAATGAGCCGTTTGACCTCACCGGCGAGCCGGTCGAGCTCCATCGGTTTACCGATATAGGTGCTTTGCCCGAGTTTCGCGAAGGCGGCGGTACGGGCGTTGTGGGTGCCGCTGCAGAGGATCGCCGGCAGGCGTGGTCGTAGTTCGCGCATTCGCTCTATCAGATCGATGCCGTCGAGCCCGGGCATCATGAGATCGGTGATCACCAGATCGATGCCGTCGGGGTTCTCGCGGAACAGCTTGAGCGCCCGGAGCGGGTCGGTCTCGGTCCGGACGAGATACCCAAGCGCCGAGAGCGTTTCGCTGCCGAGCCGCACCAGTATCTCCTCGTCGTCGACCAACAGCAGCCGTCCGGTACCCGCGAGATGGGCGAACAACGGCCGGTCCAGAGGTTTTTCGCGGAACGGGAGCGTAGCGACCGGCAGTTCCACGGTGAAGCGGCTTCCTTTTCCCACGGTGCTTTCGACCGTTATGGTGCCGTCATAGCGCTTCACCAATCCGTTGATGATGGAGAGTCCGAGCCCCGTTCCCTCGCCGGGTGCCTTGGTCGTGAAGAAAGGATCGAATATCTTCTCAAGATGTTCCGGGGCGATACCGGGACCGTCGTCGGCGACCGAAAGGATCACGGTGCCGCCGGCGCCGCCTTCCGTAGGCGGCCGACAGCAGAGCGCTACCGCTATGGAACCGGTACCCCGTACCTGCATCGCCTGAAAAGCGTTCACGACGAGGTTGGTGACGAGCTGGTGGGCGTGGGTGGCGTCTATCATGACCGAACGGCAGAAGGGGTCGGTGTCCTCGGTGATGGTGATGGCGGGAGGGATCAGTTCGCGCAGGAGGGTGAGCGACTCGCGGACGGTGTATTGCAGCTGAATGGGACGCACCTCTTCGGCCGTCTGGCGCGAGAAACTGAGTATCTGTTTGACCAGTTCGGCGGCCCGTTCGGAGGCGGCGCGGATGTTCTGTGCCGGTTGCGTGAAGGGTGAATCGGGACCGGCGCGCCGCACGATAAGGTCGGCGTATCCGAGAATGCCGGCAAGAATATTGTTGAAGTCGTGGGCGATGCCCCCCGCGAGCGTTCCGATGGCGTGCAGCCGTTCGTTCTGCAACAGGCGCTGTTCGATGCGACGGCGCTCTTCCTCGGCGCGTTTACGGTCGGTGGCGTCGCGCACGATGGCGAGGATATTCTCTCCGCAGGGCACCATGCGGGTCTCGAAATACCGGGTCGCTCCCTCCAGTTCCAGTTGGTACTCGTAAAGTTCAGGCTGTCCTGTTTCCCGTATCCGCAAGATCTTCTCGCGGGTCGCCTTTGCGAGATAGTCGGGCAGGATCTGTTCGATCGAACGGCCGAGGAACTGTTCGCGCGGCATGAGCAGACGATGTTCGCTGCTCGCCTGCCCGTCGAGGAAGATGCCGTCGGATGAAAAGAGGAACATGATATCGGGATTGGCGTGCAGGAATGCGGCGTTGCGTGCTTCGCTTTCGCGGAGCGCCGCTTCGGTCGATCGGCGCATCGCCAACTCTTTCTGCTGTTCGCTGCTTATCCGGCGCAGGGTCGTATCGATGAGGTACTGGATGAGGAAGGCGAGCACGAGGAATATCGTCGCCGAGGTCCAGTGAAAGATCGGGTCGAACGGTGCGGTAAGGGTGCTCCCGACCAGCCCCGCGTTCTGGGCTATGGCGATGACATACCCCGACGCGACGCAGAGTATCGTCGTGAAGAAACCGGCCCGCCAGCCGAGCAGGAACCCGGCGACCGGTATCAGAACGAAGTAACTGTAAAGCGGCGAAGAAAGCAACCCCTCCTGCGTGACCGAGAACAGGGTGTTTATCGCCCATGAGAGGAGTATCGCCAGATAGGCGACGAACCGTACCCGACCGTGACGGAGAAGGTGGAACAGGAGCAGATTGCTGAAGATGGCCAGTGCGCAGGCGATCACATCGCTGAGATTATGGCGGAAAAGAAAAAGGGTCGGTGCCGCCACAAGGGAAAGGATCGTGCCGCCGAACAGGTAATAATAGAGGATGCGGGCGATATGATTCTTTTCGGGATCGTCAAAGACCGGCGGCCGGAACGGTCGCGGGATCAGATTCATTTTTCGATATCCTCCCACCACGGACAGCTCATTGTAGCGCGACCGCTCTTTTTGTCAAACAAGCCGGGACTTATAATCCTTGTGCGTAGTCAAGGAACGGTTGTATGAGGAGCGGATCCTCGGTGATGAAGTAAAGTTCGTCGTTCTTCCGGCAGCCCGAGTAGGTCCAGTTCATCGAACCGAATTCAAGGATATCCTCGGTGACGAAGAACTTGTGATGGAACACCATCGAACCGTCATAGTAGGCCACATCGGCGTCCAACGCCGCAAGGGCGTCGAAGGCGTACTGGTTCGCCGGGGTGCTGGCGGTCGACCAGTCGTCCAGCGTCGCATGCAGGGAGAAGCCGCGGTCGATGGCGCCGATCAGTTCGTCGAACATCGGGGCATCGTCGGTCAGAGTGTACATGGCCAGCCATCCCTCGTCGTCGTCGGACAGTCCGCTCAGCAGTGCGGAGATATCGTTGCAGGAGGCGGGGGTGATGACCAGTTTCCCGTGTGACAACGGACAGTAAGGGTCGCAGTGGAGCACCTTGTCGGTACCGCGCCGGAAGGCGGCCAGTTCCTGATATTCCCAGATGAGCTCGTTGGCCAGCGGGATATCGTCGCGGATGACGACCAGAAAGTTCCGGATGTCCTGATAGGCGATGTTGGCCGAGGTGATCAGGGCGGTTGATCCGTCGATGACGAAGAATTTTTCGTGGACGATGCCGTCGCCGGTGTCTTCGTAGGAAACGAGAGGATACTGCGGGGTGCCCGCCTCGATGGCCGATCCGGCGATGCCCGCCACATCGATACCTCGCCCGGCCAGCGTATTGAGCGCCGTCATCACCGCTTCGTCGCGGAACGTATAGGTGACGAAGCGTACCGAGCTCTGCGCCCGGCCGAGTTCGGCGAGTATCGTCGCGCGGATGGCGTCATCGAACACCACCTCGACGGCGGGCGGCGGAGTATCGTTGTCGACCAGCAGTTCGTCGGACACCGTCATCTCATCCGGCAGCTCTTCGTCCGTTATGTCGCTTATGTCTTTTTCCTCATTCTCCCCATCGTCACCACCGACAATGACCGTCCCGTCGTCGGGCATGGCCCCGCCATCGGGCCCTGCGTTGGAGGTAGAGAAACAACCGATACACAGAAAGGAGAATATGATACCGATAAATATACGCATCAGCGCCTCGTTCAGACCGGAGGCAGTATAGCGTGCCGTATCTCCTGCGTCAACGATGCCGGCCGGTTTTCTTGCCAGCGTCGCCGATTCCCGGTAAGGTGAAGGCGGCACACGGAGGCGGTATGCTCTATTTTCTTATCACGCTCCTCATCTTCTCCTCGATGGAGGTGGTCAGCAAACCGCTGATGCCCTTCATCGACCCGTTCCAGCTCACCTTCCACCGTTTCCTCATCGGACTCATCTTCCTGTTCCTCTTCCTCGTGGCGCGGCGGCGGCTTCATGAACTGACCTGTATCACGCGGCGCGACCTTACGACGCTCGCCTTCCTCGGGTTCCTCAACACCTTCTTCGCGATGTCGATGCTCCAGATCGCGGTGAAATATTCGACCGCGGCGACCGCGGCGACGCTCATCTGTTCCAATCCGGTATTCGTCTACCTTTTCTCGCTTATCGCGAAGAGCGAAGAGTTCTCGTGGCGGCGTACCGGCGGCATCGTCGCGGGGGTGGGTGGCATCGTGCTGGTGATGTTCGACCGCGGCCTCTCGTTCGATGTCGGCGCACTCTACGCGCTCCTCGCCTCGGCATCGTTCGCCCTCTACACCATCGTCAACAAAAAAGTGGTCCACCGGATCGGTTCGATGCCGGTCAATATCGTCTCTTTCTCGTTCGGGCTTGCTCTGTCGGCTCTCTTTCTGCTCGCGATGGGTGTCGGGCTTCTGCCGCCCGTCGAGATAACGGGCGATCCGGCGGGGCTGACCGCGTTCATCTATCTGGGCGTTGTGGTCAGCGGTATCGGCTACATCACCTTCGTCAAGAC
>Ga0074195_1002555_pt1 | contig 19884 bp, 17 predicted proteins | sample EPASupsiteHSE623_FD_64525 | JGI IMG/M metagenome (GOLD analysis project Ga0074195, IMG submission 64525) | Bioremediated contaminated groundwater from EPA Superfund site, New Mexico - Sample HSE6-23 | ecosystem: Environmental > Aquatic > Deep subsurface > Groundwater > Contaminated ...
CCGATTGTTAAAGGTGGTAAAGTGGGAATGTTCGGCGGCGCTGGTGTCGGCAAAACCGTCATTATTCAAGAGCTTATCCATAATATTGCTTCCGAGCATGGTGGCTATTCCGTGTTTGCCGGTGTCGGCGAAAGAACTCGTGAAGGTAATGATTTATATCATGAGTTTAAAGACAGTGGTGTTATTGATAAAGTATCAATGGTTTTCGGTCAAATGAATGAACCGCCAGGTTCCCGTGCCCGAGTCGCTTTATCCGGCCTATCAATCGCGGAATATTTCCGTGATGAAAAGAACCAAGATGTTTTATTTTTCGTTGATAATATCTTCCGTTTCACCCAAGCTGGTTCAGAAGTATCAGCATTACTAGGTCGGATGCCATCAGCCGTCGGTTATCAGCCGACCCTAGCCTCCGAGATGGGAGAACTCCAAGAAAGAATTACTTCAACCAAGAACGGTTCAATTACTTCTATTCAAGCGGTTTATGTACCAGCCGATGATTTAACTGACCCCGCCCCCGCTACGACTTTTGGTCACCTAGATTCTACCGTGGTGTTGTCTCGCTCTCTATCTGAGTTGGGTTTGTATCCGGCAGTTGATCCCCTGGATTCTTCCTCTATTATTTTAGATCCTAAAATAGTGGGGGTGGATCATTATGAAGTAGCTCGTGGAGTCCAAAAGATTCTTCAACGTTATAAAGATTTGCAAGATATTATTGCTATTTTAGGGATGGAAGAATTATCCCCCGAGGATAAGGTAATTGTAGCTCGGGCGAGAAAGATCCAGAGATTTTTGTCTCAACCTTGCTTTGTGGCGGAAACTTTCACTGGTCGTCCTGGTAAGTATGTCAAATTGGTTGACACTGTTCGCGGCTTCAAAGAAATTTTAGAAGGAAAGCACGATGATAAGTCAGAAGACGCTTTCTATATGCGCGGTGGAATCGAGGAAATTAATGAAGAATAATTTAATTATTGAGCGCTATAACTATGTCGCAGAAAACTATAAAATTTGAAATTGTGACGCCAGAAAGAGAGGTCTTGAAACAAGAGATTTTGCAGATTACAGTCCCGACCACTAGCGGCGAAATTACAATTTTACCGGATCATATTCCGCTTGTTTCGGTTTTACAACCCGGTGTCATTGAAGTCAAGCGTCCCGATAATGTGCTTGAAATCATGGCCGTTTCGGGCGGCTTTATTGAAGTGATGAAAGATCGGGTGGTTATTTTAGCGGATACGGCTGAGCGCGCCGAAGAATTGGATGAAACGACTATTAAAGAGGCTCAGGCCAGAGCCGAAGAAACCAAGAAGAATGCTAAGGATCTTGATGAAGTTCAGTTTACAGAAGTGGCCGCTAAACTGGAAAGAGAATTGGCCCGTTTGCGAGCTGTCAATCGATGGCGGAAAATCAAAGGGGAAAATTTTAAAAAGGATGATAATAAATAAGATTATATAGATTCCGTACTTTATAAAAGAACATATGTCTAACAAAATTGAACAGTTAAATATGGAAACAAATCATGAGAATCATAATGATCATCAGGAGCTATTTAACTCCGCTTGGGCTAAATCAAGCGATAATCTTTTGGTCAAAGGCTTGAACCAGGGACTGAAGATTGAAGACGTATTGCAAAATATGCCCGGTTTTAGGGAGGCTTTTAGCCATATTAGCCTCTTAGATCGTCCTGGTTGCGTATTGAAATGCTCAGATGGCCGTGTTAAGCCTGGGGGGAGAAATCCGGCTATTGCCCTGGCTGGCGAAGGCTTGTTGACTGAGGGAGACGATTCGATTATTTTACGGCAGGCAATAACCGATAAGCACCTTCTTATCACTGGTCATGAAGGTTGCGGTGCCGCTGACATCGCTCATCCGGGACCAGATAGCGATCAGTATGGTTATCAAAAAGCCCAAAGTTTATCAGCGGAAACGCATAATGATTACAAAGAGGTGCACCGTGATGAATTTAGGAGCACAGTCCACGATGAACGCGCTTTGGTAGTCGATGGCACCTTGAGGTTCGACTGTACTAACTGGACCGAATTCCCGCCGCAATTTCTTTCTTCGGCAGCTGGCTTAGGTCTCAGTGATGAATATATTAAGATCGAAGCCAAGGCTTTAAGTGGGATCGCTTTAAGCGACCATGGGTTCAACGAACGGTTTAGCTCCGATAGCCCATTTCATATCATCATTTCCGCCCAGAGTCATGAGCAACTTAATCATCTTCTTAATATCACTAAGTCCGCCGTTGAGGAGTTTGGAGACAGGGTTAGGGTAGACGGTTTTGTCGCACCGGTCAGTCCGGAAAACCAGAAATAACAATAAATTATTTTGTTAATTTTAAAAGGCCATCAGAGATGGCCTTTTAACTTTGTCATTCTTATAACTTTGGTGTTTTCTAATCAGCCGTCGGTTATCTCATTAGTAACCAGGCAATGACGGTCAGTCCAAGTGCGATTCGGTACCAACCGAAAGGAGTAAAATTATTTTTTTGGATGAATTTAATAAAGAAGCGAATCCCGATTATCGCGGTGACGAAAGCGGTTATAAAACCAATTGTCCAGACTGTTATGTCTGAGCCGCTCAAATTATTTAAAAGTTCTTGGTTTTCGTAGAGATCTAATCCGGTGGCTGCTACCATGGTTGGTATAGCTAATAGGAAAGAAAATTCGACGATACTTTTTCGGCTGATACCTAAACCAAGACCACCAAGAATAGTCGCGGCGGAACGAGAAACGCCGGGGATCATCCCTAAGGACTGACAAGCGCCGATACTTATCGCCTGCTTATAAGAAAGAGACGCCAATTCGTTTGTGGCGCTCACTGATTTTTTTTCAACACTAGTTTTCTTAGAATAATATTTTTCTAGAATTATAATAGCTAGCCCGCCGACAAGTAAGGCTCCAGCAATCAGAGGAACATTCTCCATTAAATAATTCTTAACTATTTCATATAGGAGCAAACCGATGATCGCAGTTGTGATAAAAGCGGCGCTAATTTTTAGGATTAAGCTCCAGCTCGACCAAATCTTTTTCCAATATAAAACTACAACTGCTACAATAGCGCCCAATTGAATCGAGATGGTAAAAGTTTTTAGAAATTCCGAAACGGGAATTTTGAGCCATTCACCCGCCAAGATTAAATGGGCGGTCGAAGAAATTGGCAAGAACTCTGTTAAGCCCTCTATTACTCCTAGAATTATGGAATGAAAAATTGTCATAGTTTTATGGTCTATTAGTATTTTACCCTAAATATAATAATAAATAAACCAGTCTATCTATTCTCTAAAGGCGTTTGTGATTAGCTCTTTTTCTTGCTATAATATAAGTACTAAAATTAAACTATTTTTATCTATGTTTGTTAAAAAACCTTCATCTGCTCACAAAAAACCGATCGTGGTGGCCGTTTCGGGATTTTTTAATCCCCTGCATGTTGGCCATTTAGAAATGATTAGAAAAGCCAAAAAATTAGGCGATAAATTAGTGGTTATTGTTAATAATGATCGGCAAGTCAAGCTTAAGAATCGTGTTTCTTTTATGTCCGAGAAAGATCGAATGGAAATTATTAAAGCTTTAAGAGATGTCGATCAAGTTTTTCTCTCGATTGATAATTATAAGTTATCTAATGGTGAGATTCCGGTTATTAAATCCTTAGCAAAAGTTCATCCCAATATTTTTGCCAATGGCGGCGATCGTCACAGTATTGGTGACGTCCCTGAATATGATATTTGTCAAAAACTAGGCATTAAGATGGTCGACGGATTAGGTCGAAAAATCCGGGCTAGTTCGGAACTAATTGCGCGGGCGCAAACAATTAAGAAGAAAATTAAGCCGACCAGTCGCCAGCAATGTAATTGTTGCCAATAGCTATGAGACATCCGGTGCGTTATTTTTTAATGGTGGTAGTAATTTTTTTGCTAACTGTTTTGGTAGTAGCTTTTTTCTATTTTCGGGCTGTCTATCAAGCACTCATCCTTGATAACACTGATAAATTTCCTCCGCTCATAGTAAAAATAATTGATAATTTGAGTCAACATAAAATAGAACCAAAAATAATTCCCGCTCCCGAAAACACCATTACTATTCTAGAAGGTTGGACAGTTCAAGATATTGGACAATATTTAGAGCGAACGGGTAATTGGACAGGGGAAGAATTTTTAGACGTCGCTGGTTGGCCCCGAACTGACTATCGTCGAACTAAAGATCACCCACCATTAGCTGATTTTAGCTCCCAGTATACCTTTTTAGAAGACAAACCCGATTATTATGGTTTAGAGGGTTATTTATTTCCTGATACCTATCGGGTTTATGCTAGTTCGACGGTTATGGGGGTAATTGATAAGATGCTGGTTAACTTTGATCAGAAATTAACCCCAAAAATGCGCGCCGATATTAAAGCTAAGGGCCGAACCATCCATGAAATTGTCATCATGGCTTCCATTATTGAAAAGGAAGCCCCAATTAATTATCAGAAAAATGATAATCGCGATGCCCGGATTATTAGTGGTATTTTTTGGAATCGTTTAAAGATCGGTCAGGGGCTACAATCTGACGCCACCCTTTCTTATATTTTTAATGACAGTAAGACACAGCATAGTGGCGCCGAGTTAGAGGTTGATTCTCTTTACAACACCTATAAATATCGTGGTTTACCCCCGGGACCAATTGGTAACCCCGGACAGTTAGCCTTGGAGGCGGCAATTTATCCCATTACTACTGATTATTATTACTTTTTAACCCCGCATAATAAAGAGACGGTTGTTTACGCCAAAACCTATGCCGACCATCTACAAAATAAATATAAATATTTAAAATAAATTTATGTCTGGAGATCCGATAATTTTATCTGAAGCCGAGAGGAGGGAATCACTTGACTATGTCGCGCCTGATAATAACCAGCCCAAGAAAAAACGTTGGCTTAAACTCGCCCTACTTATTGGTTTATTAATAATTATTATCGTCGGTTTGTTTTTCATTTGGCAATGGAAAAACGGTCGGCCAGGTAATGGCGAGAATAAACCTAGCCAAGGAGAGTCTTCTCAGACTGATTTGCTTCCGACTTTAAGTTTTCCTGAATCAGGCACGACTAACACTGCGAGCTCGTCTTTTTTTAGTTTAGCGATTGAATATTTGGCTTTCTCAGATTTTTATACTGCCCCCGATAACAAGATTGAACCAAAAATTAATGATTATCAATTGCCGCTCAATGTAAAAATCGATGTCATGAATCATTATGATATTTCCCGGAAAGTTAATTTAGATAGTGGTTTAAATAACCTAAATCAAGCCGGTTTCGCGATTGTTGATAATCCCTGGGCTAAAGAAGCTGGTGATTTTTATGGTCTCTATGGCCAGTTGGCTAGTAAACAAGTGCCGCTATTAATCACTGCTGATTTTATTATTTATTATCAGCAAAACATTTTAAAACGAGCTTTTAAAGATATTGAGGAAAATGTCTTTTATGATAATTTATGGGAGATTAATAAGGAGATGTATACGGCCGCTAGGAATCGCTATGAAGCCCGATTAGCTCAAATTGGCGATATTAATGATTCTTTACTAGAGGGAGAACGTTTAGAGACCGCTTTTTTTGCGGTCGCCTTGGAACTAATGAAGCCTCTTGAGAGCCAAATAATCGCCCAGGGCGGGTTAGATGACAAAACTAAGTTCGTGGCGGCTGAAGCGGAACGTTTCAATTTGATTCTGCCCTCTTATTTAAAAGATGATGTTTTAGCGGAGGTAAAACTGATTCGGGAAGCGAGAAAAGAAAAAACTAAATCGCCCGTTTTTCTCTATAACCGCAACTACCCTGATTTCGCCGTCCCGTCTGATTATAGTAGCGATGCCAAGTTAAATAATTTTTATTTGACCACGAAGTGGTTAAATTCTGTTTGGCCGGTTAATTATCAGAGCAAAGATTGTTCGGATTGTTTACTTGATCGCGAGGATTGGCGTATTAGTATGATTGCGGCTAGTTTTATTTCTCAAGATTTTTCTTCGCTTCCGGGGCTCAAAAATAAGTGGGCACGGATTTATAAAGTCATCTCTTTCTTCAAAGGATTGCGTGAGGATTTAAATTATGTTTATTATCGAGATTCTTTAAGCGCGGTCTTCGGTCCTAATTATAAAATTGAGGAATTATTTGTCGATAGTAACAAGGATGCGAGTAATAATCTAGAAAAACTTCGGAGTAAATTATTGTCTTATGATTTTCCGGCCGTTGCTGGAGCCCTAGCCAAAAGCGATCCGGCACTACGCTCTCATTTAGGTTTTAAGATGTTAGTTGAATCCTATTGGCCGAATGAATATTTAACGAGTCGTCTAATTACTCCCGCTGTTGATAGCTATCTGGGAACTAGTACAGCCGCTAATAATATTACCGCCTGTATTGTGAATAAAATTAATCGTCGTTGCAATGGTATAGCGCTGGACTTTGTCGCCCTGATGTTTCCTATTAGTCACCATAACTATTTTAATGAAAACACTAATTACATTAACTATGAACAGGAATTGAGTAAACTTCAGGCAGAGCTTAATCAGAGCCAGGTGTGGCACACTAATGGTTATTGGACCATTCTTAATTGGTTGGAAGCTTATTTAACAATGACTAAAGATAATTTACCTCTTTTTGCCCGATCGGATTCTTGGCGTGATCGATCTCTTAACATGGCCGTCGGTGCCTGGATTAATTTTCAGTTGCCCCTGGAGAAGTTTACCATTAACCAGTCATCGTCTGGCGGTCAAGGATTAAATAATTTTTCGCGCTGGAGCGAAAATTCATATGTTGAACCGAATCTTAATCTAATTAATGAACTTTTAGCCACCAATGAGATGGTTCTGAGGATGTTAGCCGCTTTGCAGCTAGATCGGGAAGTTCCCTCGGCCAGTCAGGAAATCCGTAACGCCTCTAATAATCTCCAAACTCTCAAGAAGATTGTCATAAAAGAATTAACCGGAGAAAAACTCAGCCAAACTGATAATGAAGCGATCGTTGATTTTTCTAAGCAATTAAAAGTCGAACCAGCTAACCCCAAAGACAAACAGATGACTTTAAAATTACCTCAACAAAAAACCAGCCTCAAGGAAGATTTGAGCCGGTTGAAATTGTTAGTCTTAGTGCATCAAGAAGGAGAAGCGCGGGTTTTCTCCGTCGGTCCAATTTGGGATTATCAAGAAAAGCGTTAAATTAATACTTATATTTAAAGATATAAATTTCTTTATTTACTTCTTGCCAACTGTCGGCGGTTAGCTTAGCCGCGTTGATCACTTGGCCACTTTGATACCAATATTTGTTCACAATTAAATAACCAACTTTTACCCCAGCCAAATCTAAAGCTTTATTCATTACTAGATGGCTGGGGTTTTTGTAAACCATCTCTAAATAATATTGATACAGTGGTCCGCCAGTGGGGATTGGATAGAAATAGAGAGGACCATCGGGAGTAGTAAAATAGTGGTTGAAGCCAAAAGCGTTCAAAGCAGCGGCACTAACCGGTTGATTGGCGAGAACCAGATAAGGTTCGGTTTCTTGAGCGTCAATTAACTGAACCGCTTTCTGATCATTTAAACTGGTGGCATAACCACGGCTATGCCAGTATTTATCAAAACGCGGATAGGAAAGATAAAGAGAGCTTAGTAATAGTCCGAGGCCAAAAATTAACCAAAGAATCTGCAGTTTTTTTTCAGCCGTGTATATTTTGGCGATTAACTTATAACTTAAGAGAACTAAACCGGGTAGGCAGAAAATAACAATAATCACTAAAATCCGTGTGGCATAGCTGGCTTGTTCATAGTTAATTAAGTCATTAAAGCGAATTTGGCTGCTAAGAATGAAAGCCACTAGTAAAGCGCTAATAATTAAGAACCATTTTTGATAACGGCGGTAGAATAAAATTAGGGCGAGGGCGATAAGAATTACTAGAATTAATTGGTAATTGTGAGCAAAAAAATAGATAAAGTTAAGGAGCCAAGTTTCTCGGCCCACTGAGCCGCAATTTATAAAGAAGTTACCTATTAGCTCTTTTAGACCGATCCAGCCGTTATTACTTAGATTTCTTCCTCCGGTTAGAAATAGAGTGAGAGGAAGAGCTAAGGCGGTACCCGCCAGAATAATTATTTTAACAATTTTTCGAGCCCGAATTTTTAATGAAGCTTGGTGTTCTTGAAAAGTTAACCAAGCACTCAATCCTAAGGCTGGCAGTCCCGTTAAAGGATGAATTGCCACCGTTGCTAGGGATAGTAACCAAACAGTGGTGAGATTTTGGCGCGAAAAACCAGCCAAGACCGCTAAAATTAAAAAGAGATAGCTTAAATTCTGCGGTGTGGTGGCAATAAAAGGAGAAAAAGTCAGGATGGGGAGAAAGATGATTGTCAAAAAAATAGCCGCGGTGGCCTGATAATCAGTCGAGTTGTTCTTTAAGACAAATTCGGCTTTTAAAAAACGATAAAAAGCCAAAGGAAGAAAAAGGGAGCTTAAAACAGGCACTAATATTTTATTGAGGAAGTAAATAGATAGGCCGCTTAATTTATGCAAAATAATAATTAAACTATATTCTCCTAAGTAATAAGGAGGTTTAGGAAAGACCACTCCTTTCTCAGCGATTAATTCCATTGTGGCTTGATGAACAAAAGGGTCAAAGCCATAACCTAGTTTATAGACTATGGCCGCCACCAAGGTCGTTAATAAGTATTGCCCTGATAATAGAGCGATCTTTATCCCAGGACTGACTTTCTTTTTTACTAAAATACTAATTAGAATTAATGTGCTCAGGGCATAAATCAAGAAGAAACTAGACGGGATTACTTCCCAAGGAGAAATTAGAGCACGACCGCTTTGATTCGACCATAGCAGCCAAAAGGCGAACCCCCAAGACAGAAGATATCCCCCGATTAGATAATAGAATTTTTTATCTAATACTAGTTTAATATTTGCATTTTTGTTTTTAATAATAGATTTTTTCAAAACAAAAAAAGCCACTCCACTGGTAATTAAAGTGACTAATATTCCCAGCCAGTTTAGGGCGTATAAATAATAAATCAAAGCCCCGATAATAATAATGAGCGTTAGGGCTAGTTTTAGATAATCATTGGAATAACCTAAAGTTTTTATTCGGTCAATAATTTTCATAGCTCTTTTTATCATAGCAAATTCTTGCTAAAAATGGTAATTTTCGATAACATTAAAATGATGAAAATAACCTTACGTAAACCTAGTAATTGGTTGATTGTTGGGCTTCTGGCCCTAATTTTTTTCGTACTCACTTCAAGTTTTAATTATTTGACTCAAGATGAGAATTACACTAAATGGTCTTCGCCCGATGAGACTGCTAATTATTTTTTTACTAAGAGTTTCGCTACTAGCGGAGAACTATCATTCTTCGACGAGGCTAATTTAGTCAGTGATGATTGGGTGACACCGCGCAGTATGCGAAGCGATGATGGCTCAGTTAAACCAGTGAGTTTCTTGGGAATTATTTTAATTTATGGAATAATTGCGGCTGGTTTTGGCGTCGGAGTCATTCCTTTTTTGACCCCGCTTTTTGCTGCCCTAGGAATTGTTATCTTTTATGGCCTCACTAAACGTTTATTTGGCGAGCGCGTGGGACTTTGGTCTAGTTTCCTTTTAGCCTTTTTCCCTGTCTATATTTATTATACCGTGCGGAGCCTATTCCATAATGTCCTTTTTATCGTTCTTTTAATCGCTGGTTTATATTTATTTTTAGCGGCCTTGGGACCCAAGCGGGCTTTGGCGAAAAAGCGTTTAAAGAGTGAATTCTTTTTCGCTTTTTTAAGTGGTTTTTTAATTGGTTTGGCTCTAATTACCAGGACTTCAGAGGTTTTATGGTTAGCACCCGCTTTATTTTTAATTTGGATTTTTTACGCTCGTCGTTTTGGACTGACTAAACTGATTTTATTCGGTTCTGGTATCGTCGCGGGTCTACTACCCGTTGCTTACTATAATCAAATTCTTTACAACTCATTTTTCCATGGCGGTTACGCAGAAATGAACCGTACCTTGGATGATTTAACCAAAAAAAGCGGAGAGCTACTTCGATCAACTTGGGCGGGCCAATTCTATTTTTACCGGGATTATCTAGTTGCTTTATTTAGAAATGTTTTTTATTTTGGCTTTAATTATGAGCAGTCAATTTTTACCGCTCATAATTATATCGTTAAGATGTTTCCCGCCCTTTTTTATTCCGGCTTAGCAGGTTTAGTAGTTTTAATTGGTCAAAATGTTCGTCGTTTTCGCAAAAAATATCTGGTTTATGTTTTGGCCGGACTAGTGTCAGGAATATTTCTTATTTTTTATTATGGTTCCTGGAAATTTAATGACAATCCGGATTTAACCCGTTTTACCATTGGTAATTCTTATACACGTTATTGGTTGCCGATTTATTTATGGTTAATGCCGTTAGCCGCGCTAGCAATTGTTCAAGTAACTCAAGCGGCTTTAACTTGGCCGGTAAAAATTAAAGAGGCAAGTCAAGAAGTATGGCAGCGTGCTCGACGCCTCATCGCTTCGGGCTTACAAGTTCTTTTAATTGCCACTTGGGCGGCGCTGTCATTGTTATTTGTTCTTTATGGCTCTGAGGAAGGTCTGGCCTATCTCTATTATAATAACAAGTATGAACGCGTTAATATGACTGAGGTGTTAGCTTTAACTGAACCTGAAGCAATTATTATCACTCGCTATCATGATAAGTTTTTATTCCCCGAGCGGCGCGTTTTGATTGGTAGTTTGCCCGATGACGGGGTTTTAACCGCCGCGACTAAATTATTAAAATATTATCCAGTTTATTATTATAATTTTTATTTAAATGACGCGGCGGTCAGTTATCTTAATAACGGAAAACTTAATGAATACCAGATCGAAATAAAGTTAATGCGTAAAAAAGAAAAATTTGGTTTATATCAATTGCAGTTGAAAGAATCAGCTGATTTCACAGCGACTTCAACCTCACTTAATTTCGAAAATAATGTCCTTAAGCCCTAAAAAACTCAAGACTGAATTAAACAGTCCGACATCATTACCCAAAACTTATCACATCATTACGATTGGATGTCAGATGAATAAAGCGGATAGTGAGCGTTTAGCCGCTTTTTTGGAGGAACAAGGAATAAAACCCGCGTCTGATTTTAAACGTGCCGGTGTGGTGATAATTAATACTTGCGGCGTACGGCAAACGGCAGAGGATCGAGTTTATGGTTTAGTTAATCAGATTAGACAAGCGAATCCAACGGTAAAAATCGTCATTGCTGGTTGTTTAAGTCGTCGTCCTGATGTCCAAAAACGTTTGGCTGGTAAAGCTGATATTTTTTTACCAATTAATGAGATGATTAGTCTCCCGACGCTTCTAAATGGTCGCGGTTTTCAAGCTCATTTTAGTTTAGATGAGATTCGTTTAAAACAAGGAGAAAAATATTTACAAGTTCCCCCTAAACATACTAGTCGTTTTACTGCCTATGTGCCGATTGGTAATGGCTGTAATAACTTCTGTTCTTACTGTGTGGTTCCTTATGCCCGCGGACGCGAAGTCTATCGTCCGGCGATAGCCATTATCACAGAAGTGAAGAGTCTGGTAAAAAATGGTTATAAAGAGATTGTTTTAATTGCGCAAAACGTCAATAGCTATCATGACTCAAAATATGATTTTCCTAAACTATTAGTGCAACTAATTAAGATTCCGGGTAAGTTCTGGCTACGTTTTTCTTCCTCGCACCCTAAAGATGTCAGCTCGGCTTTAATTAAAACCTTTTCCTCATCGCCAAAGGTTTGTTCTCATCTTCATTTGGCCGTGCAGTCAGGCGATGATCAAATTTTAAAAGCTATGAATCGGAAATATACGATTAGCCACTATAAACAGTTGATTAAGAAAGTCAGAGCAGTTAAACCTGGAGTGGCGATTACTACAGATGTAATCGTTGGATTCCCCGGAGAGACAAAAGTGCAGTTTAATAACACTATTAAACTGTTTAAAGAGTTAAATTTTGACTTAGCTTATATCGCCCAATATAGTCCGCGTCCAGGAACAGTTTCGGCACAAATGGAAGACAACGTTAATCGAGTCGAGAAAAAAAGACGTTGGCAAGAGTTAACTCAGCTCCTAGAAAAGTCAGCTTTAAAAAATAATCGCACCTATTTAGGGCGCGAGGTAGAGGTGTTAATTGAGGGGAAAAACAAACGAGGGAAATATTATGGTAAAACGAGTAGTTATAAAAACGTTTTAATTACGGAGGCTGATAAGAAAAATTTGATTGGTCAGTTTGTGATCGTAAATATCACTGCGGCGATGCCCTTTGGGTTAGAAGGAGGTCTAATTAAGTAAAAAAAGAAGGGGTTGGTACAACGCCACACCCCCCCTAAACCAATTGTCTTAAAACAGATACATCGTTATCTGTTGTTCTGACTGGTTGAAGCATTACCTTGGTTTACAGCAGCATTAACCCCAGCACCGGAGATGGTATCGATGTTGTCGGTATTAGCTGATAACGAAATAACAATGGATCTTCGCATCATTTTTTTGTTTTTTTATGATGTTTTAGACCTTCATTACGTAATCTACCTCTACTGAGGTAGGGAAGCTAGAGCTCAATTCTGAGCTTATAACTTGAAAGAACGAACTTGCTTGGAGCAAGTAAACCAACATGGTTGGTAGTCAATAATGGAGCTTGGTTATACCTATATTATATAATAAGTATAAATTATGTCAATTAGAAATAAAGCTAATAATAGAAAAAAAGTCAAGAATAAACCCAAGATTTTGGTTATTTTAGGGCCGACTTCTAGCGGCAAGACAACTATGGGAGTTAAATTAGCTCTCGCTTTTAATGGTGAGATTATTAGTGCGGATAGTCGTCAGGTTTATCGTGGTATGGATATTGGCACTGGCAAGGATTTAGGTGAATATAAAGTAGGGAAGAAGCTGGTCAAGTATCACTTGATTGATGTTGCTGATCCTAAGGAACAATTTGATGTCGCTCACTATCAATGTTTAGCGCGCCGAGCAATTGATGATATTTTACAACGCAAGAAGTTGCCGATTATAGTTGGTGGTAGTGGTCTTTATTTGCAGGCCCTAGTTGATAATTATAATTTAACCCATATTAAACCAAATCTAACGGTGCGAACAAAATTAGAAAAGTTATCAGTCTCGCAACTTTTTAATCGTTTGGAAAAAATTAAACCGAATTTTGCCGCTCGTTTAAATAATAGCGATCGAAATAACCCACGGCGCTTAGCACGCTATTTAGAAATTGCTCAGGGCGGTGGCACTATTAATCTTAAGCAAGAATCACCTTATGATTTTTTAATATTAGGTCTTACTTGGCCCAATCAAGTTTTACGAGAGCGCAGTATCCAACGTTTACTAGTGAGATTAGAAAAAGAGGGACTAATTTTTGAGGTTCATCACCTTCATCAACAAGGTATCTCTTGGGAAAGACTTGAATCATTTGGTTTAGAGTATCGTTTTGTGGCCCAACATCTTCTAGGCCAATTATCATATAATGAATTGGTAGAAAAACTGGGAATTGCTCTTTATCACTTCGCTAAGAAACAGTTGACTTGGTTTAAACGGTGGGAAAGACAAGGGCAGAAAATAAAGTGGGTAAAAAAGTTAGAAGTAGCTAAAAGAACAGTTCAACAATGGTTGTGATAGTTAATTAATTCAAATAAAACAAAAAAGGCCCTTTAACGAGCCTTTTAAGGCGAAGGAGGATTAACTCCACTTGAAGATCCTGCTTTTATTGTTTTGTAGAGTTCGGTGATATATACCTCGAATTCTTCATTCTTCGACCTCCGCTTTTTTCGCGTTTTTTTTGGAGTAGTTTTGCCTCTTCCATTTTTTGTTTGAGCACTTTTCATTAGTGGTGGTTTTTTGGTGTTTTGGTACAGTCGTCATGGTAATAGCTATGAGATTATAGCTTACAAGCTGGGGTTTAAGAGATTGGGAAGATGAACCTAAGATAGTTAATAAATCCCGGATCTACTTTTTCAGTCTTCTTTGACCAATATATTGTAATAAGTTTCTTCATTTTAAAGAACTCTTTTCAGTTTTTTCAGTTTGGCGTTTTTTATTTTAACAATTTTTCTAATAATTCTTTAACGATTTTTGGATTAGCTTTGCCTTTAGTTTCCGCCATCACCTGCCCTAATAGAAATTGCAAAACATTAGTTTTGCCTTTTTTATATTGTTCCACTTGAGCCGGATTATTAGCTAAAATATTTTTAACCGCCGTTTCTAAAGTGGCAGCGTCATCTAATTGTTCTAAGCCCATATCGCGCATAATATCAGTTGGATCGCCACCTTTATTATACATAAAATCTAGAATTGTTTGGCCGGCTGAAGAGTTCACTTTATCCTGATAGATTAAACAAACCAATTCGGCGAAGTTTTCCGCCGTTAATTTCAGATCTTTAATTGTTTTTCCGTCGACATTTAAATGTTTTAATAACTCGCTCGTAATCCAATTAGTCGCTATTTTAGCGAGACGTTTTTCTTGGCGGTCAGCTTCATCACCATTAGCCTCAATCCAAGCGTCCAGTTCAGAAATAACCTCTTCTGTCCAATTAGCTAAGTTTTTATCACTAGTTAATATCTCGGCAATCTCGGGACTTAAATTATATTCTCTAATAAAACGAATTTTTTTAGCTGCTGGCATCTCTGGTAGTTCTGCTGTTAACCGTGCAAGCCAGTCATCGTCAATTTTTAACGGCGGAATGTCTGGTTCAGGAAAATAACGGTAATCCGCCGAAGTCTCTTTAACACGCTGACTAACCGTTTGGCCTCGACTTTCATCCCAACCGCGCGTTTCCGCTGAAATTGTTTCATCTTTTTCTATTAAAGCTGTTTGGCGTTCAATTTCAAATTTAATTGCTTTTTCAACCGCTCGGAAAGAGTTAATATTTTTTACTTCCACCTTATTATTTAGTTTATGTCGCCCTTTGGGCAGAATTTGGCCATTTTTATAAACCCAGTGTCCTTTAGTTTGGACGCTAATATTGGCTTCACAGCGCATTTCTCCTTTTTCCATGTCCGCATTTGATATTTCTAAATAGCGTAGAATTTGTTGGTAGGCTTGGCAGAACTTTTTTGCCTCACTAGCGTTGGCAATCACTGGTTCCGTCACTAGTTCCATTAGTGGTGTCCCGGCTCGGTTAAAATCTAACAAGGTATAATCCTTGTCTTTAAAATGAATTGATTTTCCAGTGTCTTCTTCTAAATGGAGGCGGGTAATGGCAATTTTACGTCCCTCAATTTCCAGATAACCCTCGCGGCAGAACGGTAAGTCATACTGTGATATTTGATAACCTTTAGGTAGGTCAGGATAGAAATAGTTCTTGCGATCAAATTTTGACAATCGGTTAATTCTACAATGCAAAGCCAAGCCAGTCAAGAGTGTCCAATTTATAGCCTCTTGGTTGGGCACGGGCAATGTTCCGGGATGACCTAAACAAATCGGGCAAACAGTAGTGTTTGGCGCTTTTCCTTCAGAATGGTTATCACAACTACAAAACATCTTACTCTTAGTTTTAAGTTCGGCATGGATTTCCAGGCCGATGATGGCTTCGTATGTCTTCATATTATTATTTTAGCACGAAATAAAGAATTTTTGGGAATCAGAATTTTCCCGAACTACCAAAATTATTAGCGGCTCGATCCGTATTGTCATCCAGGTGCTCTTCACTAAGTGGTAGATTATTATGCTCCTGAATAATGATTTGAGCAATTTTTTGCCCGGGGACAATATTAAAATCAAGTTCACTTAAATTCTTAATGACAATTTTTATTTCTCCTCGGTATCCCGAGTCAATCACTCCTCCCATCGTTTTAATGCCTTCGGCAGCTAGCCCGCTTTTATCCCAAATTAATCCCACTTGACCCTTGGGAATGGCTAATTTTATACCAGTTGAAACTAACGCCTGACCATAGGGTGCAATAGAATAATAATCATTGGCATAGAGATCATAGCCGGCATCGCCCTCGTGAGCCTGAGTGGGCAGCTTAGCTTGTTTATTAATTCTTTCTACTTTTAAAGTAGAAAGCCCCTCGTTTTTTAGTGATTGGTCATTATTTTTTTCAAATAGGTTTTCTCGGTTACTGACAATCTGGCTATTAGCACTAATTAAATCACCAATTGGTTTAAAACCGGAAACATTCTTGGTTGTTTCCTTGAGGAGTGGATTAACTGCGAGGCGAACCAGAAAATGAATTTCTTCTCGGCTTAGTAGTTCGCCGCTGCGCGTGCAGTTAATTAATTTAAAATCAGGAAAGCTACTGGCAATTTCTAAATAAACTTGTTCCGCTTTTTTGAGATGATCAAGATTATCTTCATGGATGTCCTTAGTTTTACCATTCCAGTCTTCCCGGGCACGTTGTTTTATTAATTTTTGAGCAATCTCTGATTCAACGTGTAAAATAATTGAAAGGTCGGGGCGGGGAATCTTAAAAATTTTATATTCCAAATCATAAAGCCAATTAAAAAAAACTTTTCTCTCTAATGGACTATCAATCTTAGCACCTTGGTGTCCTAAGTTGGCGCTAGTATAACGGTTAGCGAGAACAATTTTCCCCTCATCCAACCAACGTCTGATTTTAAAGCTGGCATCATAACGATCAACGGCATAAAAAATTGAAGCTTGATAGGCATTAACTTCATCTGCTTGGCCATATTTGCCGGATAAATATTCTTCGACTAAGCCTGATGATTTTGTATTATATTGGGGAAAATCAGCGATGGCCACGGCGTGACCTTCAGCCTCTAGTTCTGTTTTGAGTAAGTTAAACTGGGTAGTTTTGCCACTACCATCAGTACCATCAATAACAATGAATTTTCCCGGGGTAATTTCCATAGTTAATTCTTATTCTTATTTTTTATAGCCACCATAATTTTATCCAATTGAGCATATAGTTCGTCAAACGAACCATTATTATTAATTTTATAATTCGCTGTTGCCATGACAGTTGGGATCTCTTTTTCTGCTTCTCGCTCCCCATCAGCCATAAATTCTTCATAGGTTTTGTCGGCGTCTCCCACATTCTCATTTCTTATTTTCATTCGTTCATAACGGATTTTAGGATCAGTCTCCAAGCTAATTAAGTTAAAACCTGGCAGGTCTCTAAGACATGCAATATCCTCTAAGCGCCGGACACCGTCAATGATCATGATTTCCTTAGGACTATTGTTTATATCTTGCACCACTACGCGAGCCCAAATGTCACTACCGAAACGGTTACGTAAGTCCAAAGAGAGGTCTTGCATGTTTCCTCTGGTAATCGGTAAGTAAAGTCGGGTGAGCGTATCCCGGATCGCATTAGAAAAACGTGTGCTAGCCACATCATAATTTTTTTCGAGGTATTTTTTGCCAGCATCTTTGCCACTCGCTAGTTGGCCGACAAAACCAATAATTATTTTCGCCATAAGTTTATTAATAGATTACTTGATAGCGGAGCATAACCGTACTTTCATTCAAGTTTTTCATTTCCAACAATTTTAAGTCGGCGTCTAGGTCTTTATTAAATAAAGACAAGCCAGCACCAAAGATTTTAGGCTCGACGGTCAGGACAATCTCGGTAATCAGTTTATGTTCTAAAAATAATGAATTCAAGAATGATCCCCCGCCGAGAAGCGCTGATTTATAACCCATAGTTTCTAACTCTACTAATACTTTTTCTGGCTCCCCGTTTACCCATTTTACCCCTTCAGTTATGGGGGGATTTTCTTGGCGTGAAAAAACCACATTGAGGCGATCCTTTAAGGGTGTGGGGAAAGTTTTAAAAGTATTTTCGCCCATCATAACCACGCCATGCGCTTTTGATATCTCGACAAATAATTTTTTATCTTCTCGACTCGTCCAATTAGCAAATTGGGCACTGTCTTTGGCGATTTTTCCGTCAACGGTGATCGCCATCATCATAGTCACTGGAATCATGGCTTTTAAATTAATAATTAAATGGCAATTGGCGCTTTAATACCAGGATAAGGATCATAACCTTCTAATTGAAAGTCCTCATATTTAAACGCAAAAATATCTTTAACAGCGGGATTAATAATCATTTTCGGCAGAGTTTTTGGCTCGCGACCCAGCTGTAACTTTACTTGCTCGAGATGATTGTTATAGATATGCAGATCACCGAAGGTATGTACGAACTCTCCTAATTTTAAACCACAGACTTGGGCGACCATCATAGTTAAAAGTGCATAAGAAGCAATGTTAAAGGGAACCCCTAAGAATAAGTCAGCACTCCGTTGATACAATTGGCAAGAAAGACGATTATCATGCGAGACATAGAATTGAAACATTGTATGGCAAGGCGGGGGGGCTGTTTTCTTACCCCCGATTAACTGCCGCAAATCACCAACATTCCAGCCGCTAATAATAATGCGGCGCGAAGTTGGGTTGTTTTTTATCAATTCAACCGCTTCAGTAATCTGATTAATTTTTGTTCCGTCTTTAGCTTCCCAAGCGGTCCATTGTTTGCCATAGATTGGTCCTAGATCACCGTCTTCATCTGCCCACTCATCCCAAATAGTGACCCCGTTGTCATTGAGATATTTAACATTGGTATCGCCTTTTAAAAACCAGAGCAGTTCGTAGATGATGGATTTAAGATGTACTTTTTTGGTGGTGAGGAGAGGGAAGCCGGCATTTAGATCATAATGAACTTGACGACCGAAGACGCTAATCGTTCCGGTGCCAGTTCGATCATCTTTACCTTGGCCGTTGTTTAAAACATCTTTTAAAAGATCAAGATATTGTTTCATATTTTTAAAATTAATTTTTTATCATCGCCCCTCCTCTTCTCGCTAGCTATTGATCCTCGTATTTTAGAACGGCTTCATCTAATAAGACATAATCTATTCCAGCTTCTTTAAATACTTCCTTGCTCCTTGCGCCGGCGTGGTAATCTGAAGCGCAAACTACTCGCTTAATTCCGGCATTAATAATAATTTTGGCGCAAGTGTAACAAGGAGTCATTTTGCAATATAGAGTGGCACCGTCTAGAGCGATGCCAAAGCGAGCCGCCTGGCAGATGGCATTTTGTTCGTGATGGGTAGTACGGATACAGTGGCGTGATTGCGTGCCATCTTCATTAGTAACTGTATGCATTTCATGGCCGACTTCATCACAGTGTGGTAAACCAATTGGTGAACCAACGTAACCAGTGGAAATAATGCGATTGTTCTTAGTGATTACACTGCCGGCGCCGTAGGCACGATCGCAGGTGCCGCGGCTACCGATAATGTCGACCATTTTCATAAAGTATTCATCCCAGGATGGTCTTTGATGAGGAGTAGAAGCCTCTTCATTTTTTGTCTGGTTTATTTCGCTCATAAGATTAAATGAGCCGGTACTGAGCCGGCTGATTGATATAGTTTTAGTATCTATATTCTAGTATATTATTGCAATAAAATAAATCTTGACAGAAGCGTCTTTATGTACCAGATGGGCTTTTAAAAAGATAAAAAAGGGGTTAAACTATAGATAAGCGGAAATTATTTTAATTAATCCGCTTTCTAATTAATATGCTTAGTAATTATCGTGACAAATTGGCTAATAATAAAGAAATATATTTAAGAGTCAAGGTTTTGCCCGGAGCGGGGAAAACCGACTTTTTGGATACTATGGCCGACGGAACGATTAAGATTGCCCTCGCCGCCGCCCCAGAGAAAGGAAAGGCTAATCAGGAATTAATTAACTTTTTAGCGACCGAGTTGGAAGTTCGGAAATATCAACTCAGAATTGTCAGTGGCGCCGGCGATCGATTAAAATTAATTAAAGTTAGTCGCTAGTTTTTATGGATTTATCGATTATTATTGTTTCTTGGAATGTTAAGGATAAATTGCGTCGTAATTTGCAAGCGCTAGAACAATCACGGGGTGACTT
>Ga0074195_1002557_pt1 | contig 19847 bp, 18 predicted proteins | sample EPASupsiteHSE623_FD_64525 | JGI IMG/M metagenome (GOLD analysis project Ga0074195, IMG submission 64525) | Bioremediated contaminated groundwater from EPA Superfund site, New Mexico - Sample HSE6-23 | ecosystem: Environmental > Aquatic > Deep subsurface > Groundwater > Contaminated ...
CAGGCACCGGAAAATTCCAGCAGCGGCTGCTCAAATTGGCTGCCCTTTACTGTAAAGGCGTTTAACGGATTAGCCTTTGGCGTAACCGAAAGCGCATAGTCCCACTGCTCTGCTTGCGGCAATTGAGTATCCAGCGGTTTTATTAGCAAGGCCTTTTCCTTAGCCGGGCAAATTTGAACGCAGTTACCGCACCCGGTACAATCGTAAGGCGAGACTGCCATAACAAAAGACAGCTCTTTCTGTCCAATACAGGGCCTTGCCTGCAATCCGGCAGGTGCCTGCTGCTTTTCTGTCTCGGTTAACAGTACCGGTCTGATAGCGGCATGAGGACAAACATACGAACACTGATTACACTGAATACATTTTTCTGCCTGCCACTCGGGCACCTGAATGGCAATACCCCGTTTTTCGTAGGCGGCCGTTCCCATAGGGTATGAGCCATCCTCCAGTCCAATAAATGCACTTACCGGCAGCTTATCGCCTTCCTGGCGGTTCATAGGGATCAGAATATCTTGAATAAATGCCGGAACCGCTTTGCCGGACATTTCCGTATCTTGTGCCTCTTGCCAGGCTGCCGGAACAACAACTTTTATAATAGAGGCAATTCCCTGGTCAACGGCAGCATGATTCATAGCAACTACTTTTTCGCCCTTTTTGCCATACGATTTTTTAATCGCGTCTTTGAGATAGTTTACAGCTTCTTCTTCCGGAATAATGCCGGCGATTTTGAAGAACGCAGCCTGCATAATCATGTTAATCCTGCCGCCAAGACCCAGCTGCTGTGCAATCGCTACTGCATCAATTTTGTACATCGCTATGTGATTCGCAGCAAGGTAGCGTTTCATTGCTGACGGCAAATTTTGCTCAAGCTCTTCTTCGCTCCATTGGCAGTTCAGGAGAAAGCTGCCGCCTGGCTTTAACCCTTCCAGGACGTTGTAGTTATAAACGTAGGACTGATTATGACAGGCTATAAAATCCGCCTTATTAATCAGATAGGGAGATTTGATCGGCTTTTGACCGAAACGCAAATGAGAAATGGTAACTCCGCCTGATTTTTTAGCATCATAGGCAAAATAAGCCTGAGCATACATATCAGTGTGATCACCGATAATTTTAATGGAATTCTTATTGGCGCCGACTGTTCCGTCTGAGCCGATTCCCCAGAACTTACAGGCCTTGGTACCTGCGGCAGTCGTATCTATATCTGCACCGAAGGGCAGTGAGGTGTGATTGACATCATCAATGATACCGACCGTAAAATTGTCCTGCGGCTTGTCAGCTTTTAAGCTTTCAAACACGCCATGAATATGGCTGGGTATTACATCTTTACCGCCTACGCCGCAGCGTCCGCCAACAATAACCGGCTGCCACGCTTTGCCGTAAAAGGCACTTTTCACATCCAGGTACAATGGCTCGGCCAGTGCCCCCATTTCTTTGGTTCTGTCCAGCACGGCAATTTTTTGCACCGTGTCCGGGATGTATGTAAAGAAATGCTCTAATGAAAAGGGCCGGTAAAGGTGTACCGTCAGCAAACCGACCTTTTCACCCTGGGCAGTAAGATAATCGACAACCTCTTCAATGGTTTCACACATCGATCCCATGGCGATGATCAACCGTTCCGCATCCGGCGCACCATGATAATTGAATAAGTGGTATTCCCGGCCTGTTAATTTGCTTATTTCAGCCATATAGTTTTCAACAATTGCCGGAATATCCTGATGGAAACGGTTAGAAACTTCCCGTTGCTGGAAGTGAATATCACTGCCCTGTACGGTACCTTTAGTCAGTGGATGATCCGGATTGAGCGCCCGTTTCCGAAAGGCATCCACAGCAGCCCGGTCAAGCAGCCTGTCCAGCTCCTCATACTCCAGCACTTCAATTTTTTGCACTTCATGGGAAGTTCTAAAGCCGTCGAAGAAATTGAGGAACGGCACCCGGCCCTTAATAGCCGCTAAATGAGCCACAGCCGACAAGTCCATAACCTGCTGAACACTGCTCTCGGCAAGCATGGCAAAACCGGTCTGTCTCGTGGCCATAACATCGGAATGATCGCCAAAAATACTGATGGCATTGGCCCCAACTACACGGGCACTGACATGAAATACGCCAGGCAACAGCTCACCGGCAATTTTATACATATTGGGAATCATCAGCAATAGTCCTTGCGAGGCGGTATAGGTAGTAGTCAATGCACCGGCCTGCAGCGAACCGTGCACAGCACCGGCTGCACCGCCTTCTGACTGCATTTCCACAACCTCCACCGTTTGCCCGAACAGGTTCTTTTTACCCTGAGCAGCCCATTCATCCACGCTTTCTGCCATATTAGACGAAGGCGTAATGGGGAAAATTGCCGCCACATCTGTAAAAGCATAAGAAATATAGGCTGCTGCCGTATTACCATCCATAGTCTGCATCTTTCTTTTCATCTTTCATCAACCCTTTCGTGCAAAATCAAGTGTGTATTGCTAACGGCAACGCCAGGGAGCAGGCTTGTCCGATTTAGCACCACAATTCTGCTCCCATTTTCTTTTATAGAAATTATGAATTTAATCCCATAACATTTATAATTATTCTGGTCAGTATCATAACAACAGCGGCGTCAACAAGCGGAACACATATGAGCAGCGAATGCCATTTCCGGTCTACATTGGAAACGATTACAATGCGTACAAAGTGGCCAATCAGCGTCCCCATAGTTACACATGCCGGGAATAAGATTGTCGCTTGGGCAGCCGTTATTATCCCTTTGGAATACAGGGTAGCCGCAGTAGCACTCCCCGCCGCCTTGGCAAAAAAAGCGGCAACCAGAGCAAATACGGCTTCACCCGGCAGACCAAACAGAATCATCACCGGCTCCAAAATTTGGCCGACACTCTTCATTAAGCCGGTAATATCCAGAAACTGAATAAGTACATATGCCAAAACCATCGCCGGAGCAATCATTTCTGCACCAATATAAAATCCTTTTTTGGCTCCTGCCACAAATTCTTCAACTACACTGGGCTTGGCCTTCTTAAAATCCATACCTGCGGCGGTTTGATTAGCCATTTATTCCGCTCCCCTCAATCCTTTTTTTAGATATAAGCCATTTTAGATAGAACCGGACTAAATTGGCACCCATGACTTTAACAACAAAGATCAGACCAATAATCATTCCCACCGGCAGAATGCTGATCGGCAGCAGGGCCGCACCGGTGCCGAATGTATTGGTTACCGGCGCAGACCCGGCATACTGATAAGCAACAAAGATAGTGCGCTCTTCTTCGGTCATCATTTTATCTTCCACTAGTTCTTTTGTCATGACTGCCGCCACATCAGAGCTGGTTAAACTGCTGACAAAGGCCAGTCCACTGGCTCCCGGCAGTCCCATAAAAGGCTTTAAAATAGGGCGGAATAGCACTTCAGCTGCCCGCAAAGCACCAAGCGACTCAGCAACCTGAATACAGCCAAGCGCAAACATCAGAGTTGGGAACAACGTCAAGGCAAACATGAAGCCGTCACGTGCCCCAGTACCGCCCTTGCCGGTAAAGATCACCCCTTTGGCCACCTGACCGAAGTCGCCTGTAAGCACTTGAAAATCCAACGCCCGCAAAGGGCCATCCAGCTTGGCAAATACGCCTGAGAAAGAAATAAGCAAAATGATTAATGACAGCCAGCCTTTCCATGTAACCTTGTACTTTTCCTGATTTTCCTCTGCCATGTGCTCTCCTCCTGATTCATTTAACTATCTATCGTAAAGACCATCAATCAAAATCCGTCAATTAAAGACTGTCCAGCTTAAGCACACAATCAACCATCAGCTTAGCTCTTTCCAACAGGCTCTCTACCTGGGCAAATTCCTCCGGACTGTGATTGCGTCCGCCTTTCACTCCCATCGCGCATACTGTCGGTACTCCTGCCAGTACAGAATAGGCCGAATCAGATGCACCGCCCACACGTTTGGCATAAGGTGTGCCAAAACCGTTCTCTTCATAGGCTTTCTTTACAATCTCAAATAATTGCATAACCCCGTCTGTTGTTTTCATTGGCTTAATACCGTGCATATAGGTAACCGCAGCCGTTGTTCCTTCAACATAAGCCTTAGCGGCAACCTCTTCAATCTGCTTCATAATGCCCGGCAAGTCATCGGGGTCCTTATAGCGGACATCAATATAAATTTTTGCATAATCAGGCACTGCCGTAGATGTCGTACCGCCTTGCATTACTCCTACGTTGAAGCTGATGCCCTTTTCCCAGTCCGTTAATTTCTGAATGGCAATAATCTTATGAGCCATTTCCAAAATAGCGCTCCGGCCATTTTCCGGGTCATTTCCCGCATGGGCGGCGACGCCTTTCACTTCCAGCATAATTTGGGCAACACCTTTGCGGCCGACAACAATTCCGTCATCTACAAAGCCGGTCTCTACATTGAACGCCGCAGCATAACCCTTTGCTTCCTCAATGAAAACATCAGGTGCATTCGAGTGGGCGTGCAGCACCTCTTCATCTCCGGCGAGAAGTACTTTCAGCGAGCGGGAGTCATAGCCTGCAGCTCTTAAAGCCTTTATCGCATAAATAGCCGACACGATGCCGCCTTTCATATCAAGCACACCCGGGCCATAGGCAATGCCATTCTTTATGGTAAAAGGCCGCTCTTTAATGGCACCTGCCGGAATGGCCGTGTCCATATGCCCCATAAAAATTACGCCTGGCTTGGGCTGATTTGCATTAATTTCAGCGATCAGCATGCTGCCAGCCTTCTCGAATTCAACCAGGCGGGAAGCTGCGCCCTCTTGATCCAGGATCTGCTTAAAGCGAGCGGCAACTTTGTTAATGCCTTCTTTCTCATGGGGGCCGCTTTCTATGGAAACAACCTCTTCCCATAGTGACACCATTTCGTCACGGTGTGCGTCTACAAACTGAAATGCCTTCTGCTTTTTGTCCTTCATTGCTTCTTGTCCTCCTCTTAGTAATTTATGTATATACCAGCACTCTTGCTAGAGCACCAATATAGAAACCAGCCTTATATTTCAATATTTCAAAGGTGCGATCTATTCTGTTAATTCCATGTTGAATAAATGGTGCTTCAAATGAACATGTTTCTCACTACTTCATTTAAAGCACCATTGCTTTATAACATCCTTCTTTTCGAAAACCGTCGCTAGCTTTGTGAAGCTACTTAAAATCTACAATCGGGATACTATGGTCCGATATTATTTTTTTCATGTTAGCCATTGTTGCCGCATCAGGCGTTGTGAATTTCCGGCCTTGAGTTCCGACAGCCCGGTATTTGGACTCGCCAAAATCATGGTAGGGAAGAAGCTCCACCCCTTTGACGCGTGTATATTTCTTAAGATATTCACACATTGCATTGATGTTTTGCCCGTTAGCGTTCACTTCGGCAAGCAAGGGAACACGCACAATTGTATACGGATGCATTCGGGATATGAGGGCAATATTTTTTAAAATTTTGCCATTGCCCACCCCGGTCAGTTCTCTATGACGCATGTCATCCATGTGTTTAATATCGATAAAAACGCAGTCTAAATTTTCGAAGATATCTTTTACCTGCTCCCATTCAAAATAGCCGCTGGTTTCAACAGCAGTATCAATTCCCAGCCGGCTGCAGGCTGTCACAAGCTGCCGCAAAAATTCGGGCTGCGCAAATGGCTCGCCGCCGGAAAAGGTGACTCCGCCGCCGGATTCCCGGTAAAAAACGGCATCCCTTTTAATCACCTTAAGGACAGCGTCAACTGTTGCGGTAGAGCCTATCAGCTTGCGGGCTCCTGTAGGGCATACCTCGCAGCACTTGGTTGAACAGCAGCATTTAGCCCGGTCAAAATAAGGAGAAGGTTCACCCTTGGTGATTGCTCCTTCCTTACAAACCGTCAGACAACGGTTACAGCCGGTGCATTTTTCCTGGAAAAACACCACTTCCGGATTGCCCTTCCAAGATTCGGGATTAGCGCACCACTGACAGCGAAGCGGGCAGCCTTTTAGAAAAACAGTACTTCTTACCCCTTCGCCGTCATGAATCGACCAACGCTGTATCTGAAAGATAGTACCGCTACATGGCTTCATAAGTGGTTCTTTCAATGATGGCATCCTGAGCTTCGCGGGAGAGGTTAACAAACTGTGTACTGTAACCCGCTACTCTGACAAGTAAATCTCTATAGTCCTCTGGTTGTTCCTGGGCCTTTCTCAATGTCTCGGTAGATATTACATTAAATTGCACATGGAAAGCGCCCAGCGCGAAATATGCCCGGATCATAGCTGCCAGATTTTTAAGGTTCCGCTCCGATGCTAACAATTCAGGCGCCAGCTTAATATTCATCAGCGTACCGCCCGAATGTACGTCATGATTGATTTTGGCAACAGAGCGCATGGCAGCGGTAGGACTTGTCAAATCAGTGCCTGCATGGGGTGATACGCCTTCCGTCAATGGACTTTGGGCCCTTCTGCCGTCCGGCGTCGCACCGATTACACTCCCGGCTGGAATATAGTTGGAAATTCCCATGAAGGCAGAGTTGAACGGTGAGCCGAAGAAGTCCTTATAGGCGCGTACTTCCCGGTAGTAAAAATCACTGATTTCTACGGCAATTGCGTCAACATATTCATCATCATTGCCATATTTCGGGCAGGCCAGCACGGCCTGTCTCAGTTCCTCATAGCCTTTCCAGTCGGCGTCCATTGCTTTATTCATTTGTTCCAAGGTATATTTTTTATCTTCAAACACCAGCTTCTTGATAGCTGCCAATGAATTAGCCGAGTCGGCCACCCCAATTCCGGTAAGCACCGGCCCGAGATTGTATTTCGCGCCGCCTTTACTAAGGTCTTTCCCCTTTTCCATGCAGCCGTCGACAAGCATAGAAAGATACGGTCTGGGCACCATTTCAGCATGAATCTGCTGAGCGGTAATTGAGCCGATAACGGAATGCTTGATTAAATAAGCAAGTTGTTTATAAAAAGCCGTTTTTACTTCTTCATAGCTCTTAAAATTAGAAGCAGGTACTTCCGGAAGTCCCATCTCTTTGCCGGTAATGCGGCTTTTCCCCTTATTCAGTGCATATTCAACAGCAGCCGCCAAGTTAATATTCACAGCTGATGTCCACTTGCCCACTTTTCTGAAATGGGGCACTACGCAGCCGCAGTTATTCCAGTCCCGCGCATCTTCAGGCGACAAGCCTTCTGCCAGCAGCATCTCCGAACCAACCCTGTCATTGTGCACTGCGGGGAAGCCTGTGCCGACACGAATTAATTTGCAAACGGCCAGCAGAAATTCCTCAGGACTGTCCGGATGAATCCGCACACTCAAGCCAGGCTGGTGTGTCTTCACGTTTTCTGTTGCTTTCAGACACATATACGAAAGTTCATTCGTAGCATCACGTCCGTCTCTAGTCCTGCCGCCGACAGTCAGATTCTGAAACGAATTGTACCCCGCAAAAAATTTGGCCGTGTTGCTGGAAATAGCCCATACCCATTCGGAGAGCTTAATCCAAAGTGCTTCGATTAATTCCTGGGCTGCCGCCGGAGTGATAGTACCTGCCTTGAGACCATCGGTGTAATAGGGATACATGTATTGGTCAAATCTGCCTAAGTTCAATGCCAGCGAATTCTCCGACAGAATTGAGCCTAACTGCGTGAACCATACCATCTGCACAGCTTCACGGAAGTTCTCCGGAGGATGCTCCGGCACTTTGCGGCAAATCGCCGCAATTGTAAGTAATTCTTGCTTTCTGAGAGCATCTGCTTCAGTCTGTGCCAGTTCCACGGCTTTATCGGCATAGCGCCCGGCCAGAATAATAATTCCTTCGCATACCAGAACTGCCGCATTGTAAAAATCAATCTTTTCCAATGCCTCAGCACTAACCGGCTCCAGACTTTGCAGTTGATTGAGCGCCTCTTGCTTCAGTCCTCCGAAACCCTTTTTAAAAATAATATCCTGATAATCAGCCGTAATCTCACCAACGGCATTTCTCCACTTGGAATCATTATCAATAATACCGGTATCAATCAGGATTTTTGCTGTTTCCTGGTTAATACGGGACAAGAAGTTTTCCTCAAGCGACTTGCCGCGCCAATAAGGAAAAATCTTTTCACGCAATATAGCTTTGTCCTCGTCATTAATACAATAAGGATCCTGGTCCCGGCTTTCGAAAGAATCCATTTCCTCTTCAACCCACTTCCAGGAGTATTCGGGACAAATAACCCCTGTCTTCAAAAACTCACCAACAGCTCCAACAACAATTTCACCATCAAAGATAGTTACGGGAATACTCCTGCACACAGCCTGAAATGCTTTTGCCCGCCGGATAATAACAGCTTCACCTTCGCTGTTTTGATGTGATAACGTGAAGGCTACTGCCCGGTGAACACTGATAGACGGCTTAGCATCCAGATAAGAACGCCTAAAACCCTCAATACGCGTAATTGACATATTGACTTCCTCCTTCTTTATTTTCGATTTTCGAATGTATGCATTAACTAAAGCTAACATTAATCCTGTTGTTAGCTTTAGTGTCTTTACTTAATAATTCAAAATTAGCTTAGATACTCAATCAAATTATTACTGGCATCTGCCATATGCTTGCGTAATACTTTTTGTGCGGCTTTAATATTACCTTGGGCACAAGCACTTAGTAACGCGCGATGCTCTTCCTGCGACTTTGTTTGATAATGCATTGTTGTCAAATATAAACGCATATACCGTTCCACATTGTTATGCAGGTTTTGAATCATTGCGAGTAGTTTCGGTCGGTTTGCGGACCGATACAAGGTCTCATGGAATTGCCAGTTCAGTTCACTCCATTGATTACTGTCTATCTCTTCATCTGCTTTCTTTAAAATTGCGTCCGCTTCTGCCAAAACGACTTCGGTCAAGTTAGGAACAGCTAATTCTAATGCCCCTAATTCCAAAAAAAGCCGGATATCAAATATTTCTTGCGCTTCGGCTGCGGATAATTCACTAACTACTGCCCCGCGATTAGGATAAAAGAGCACTAAGCCCTCTGCTTCCAGACTTTTTAACGCTTCTCTCAAGGCACTCATGCTTACGCCAAATTTGTTAGCTAATTCCTCCTGCTTTAGCTGGACTCCCCCGCCGAGTTCCCCGGATAGAATGGACTCGCGTAAGATATTCGTGATCATACCAGGCAATGTACGATAAGAAGCTTTTATCTGATTTGTTAAATTATTTCTCATATTTTTACTATAGAGTTTTTTGGCAGGTTTGTAAACCCCATTTTCGATTGTATAATGTATACAATCGAAAATGGGGTTTGCAAGATGTGTTTGCATTTCCCTTGCGCTGAACTGATTGGATACAATCAAACTGCCAGCTTGGAACCAAAATATATATTCGGCCCCCTATCAAATAAAAGCAAGGGATACCCAAAGAAAATTTCAAGGGTCTCCACTTGCTTAAATCTTTCCACTAAGCACGCTTTTACCAGTTCCGCAAATTCACTGAAGCCGTTATTCCGTATCAGCCGTCTTTGTGTTGCAGGCACTTATTATTACGGATGCTCGTTTTGGCGGCAAATGCAATTTCATAAATAATCTTTTTTTCATAACTGGTGCAGTCCTCTACAAGTAGAACGGCCCAAATCTTCGTGGCTTCGCTTTGGGCAATTCATCATTACACGGAGCGAATGGAGAATATACGGCTTCCCGCCTTTATCAACCTGGCCGTCGTGTGCTTCGCTGCTATCTCAACCGCTTTATTCAACATAGAAGCAGCCTCGCGGAGAAAACCACGAGTCTGTTTTCAATCCTGCAACAGGCTCAAATACTGCGAAAGTCTTTCCTTTACAGATTCTCCCACCATGTTCACCATCGGGGCAGCGTCGTGATCCCGATAATAACTATCAAAGCAGGCGTAATATTTTCTCCTGTCCGAAAACTTCACATCGATAGGCGGATAACCCGCCTGCATCAACATAAGGTTTAATAGCAATCTGCCGGTTCGCCCATTGCCGTCGATAAAAGGGTGGACTCCTTCAAAATTCAAATGGAACAATGCCGCTGTTTCTATCCTATGCCGGCTGCCGCGGGGCAAATCCTCAACCAGCCGCTCCATCTGAACAGGAGCAAGATCGGGCTGTGGAGGTTCGTGGTGCGCACCCATAATTTTCACCGGAATTCTTCGATATACCCCCTTGTCCTCCGGCCTGTTCATCAAGACGAGGGAATGAATTTCACGGATGACCCTTTCCGAAATCGGAGCCTTAGTACTGACAAGTGAAACGACATAAAGGAACGCATCGCGGTGACCCACCGCCTCCAAATGGTCTTTGAGCGGCTTTTTGTCAATCGTCACGCCCTCCAAGACAAGCGCGGTTTCTTGCAGCGTGAGCGTGTTACCCTCAATGGCATTGGAGTTGTAAGTAAATTCCACGAGGAATTCTTCCTGCAAGCGTCTTAGCTCCCCACTGGTCAGCGGGCGCCGACGGTCAAGCTCTGCCTTCATCTCGTCAACGGATGAAAAAAGCGTGGCGTATTGTTCCGGAATCTTCTTGCCCCGCAGACTGCGCCCGTCAATCGGTTTTAATGTATCCACCGGAATGAGGTAGGAACGTCCCTTTTGAATGACGCCCTCTATCCGCCCCTCCGCACAAAGGACACGAACGCGGCGGTCTGATATGCCCCACCGCTCCGAAGCCTGTTTTACCGTAATGTATTGCATTATTTCACCACCCTAGCCCTTTTTCATAGTATAGCACATTATAGGAATAATATAAACAATTCAATCTCAATATAAGCTTATATTATTCCTATAATATTAGGCATAATGATTAATGCGTCAATTATTTAACAAAAGTCCTATTTCTATTGTAATTAGGGGTCACCTAGAACCCCTGGAGTCACCTAAAACAGTACAATTAATAATTACACCAACCTCATAATTACAAATCACCAGACTATAAATGTTCAAAATAAAGTACTAAGGCTTTTTGCAAATTCATATAACTAACCTTTTTCAAGTCTTCGAAATTATTTCTGAATGATGTATAGTCGAAATTATCTTTCAACTTCTCTCTTACCATGCTTTCATACTTCAAAAACAATCTATTGTTGATATTAAAGTTATGAACGCTTGCGCATTCCTGGTAAACGATAGGATCGATCGGATTTCCGTCAAAAATATTCTTTATATATGTAATATTACAATCAATTAGCACATTATCAATTATGCCTGAGTGTGAAGATATTTTAATTTTTGCCGGAAAATTTTTAATAAAATTTAACGTTTTAATGTATGCTTCCAAGTCATCAAAATCCAAATAAGGAATTGGGTATTCGACTAAATCCCCAACAAACAGTACTCCGTCCTTTCGATCAAAGCAAACCGAGGAATCTACTGTATGCCCCGGAGCATATGTGAATTCAATTTCATCTTCCTCAAATATTAATCTATCGCTAAATGTTAAATTTGGTAAAAGTAAGTTTATATTTCCTCTATGGTACTCACTCAACCTTGCTAAATCAAACTGCCCAATTTCATTCATCCTTTTCCTACAGGTTTCATGTCCTATGATGATTTTGTCTCGAAACGAACAATTACCCCATATATGATCCCAATCCGAATGAGAGTTAAATACAATAACCTCTTTCTTTGGTTGTGCTAAAATATATTTTTCTATATACTCCATAGATTCTGGGCCCAGGTGAGTATCGCACAAAAACCAATACTTATCTGTTTTAATCAAGTACACCGTTATATCATCTTCAAACGTAAAGATAACACCCCGGTTACCAACTTTACTAACTTTTTTCATAATCGCGAGCTCCTCTCACTAAATGATTGTCCTCCGTCTGGACTTCCCCTCAGTTTCTTTATCGCACTTATAAAAAGAGAATCATTATCAATATCTCTCCCGGGCTTTTATCTTCCGTGTACACAACTTGCTGTACGCTTACTCTCGAACCAGACTGGCATTCACCGCGGAACCCTAGAAAGCTTTTTTCATTCAATTATTTATATTATACAACATGAAAAGGCAACGTATAGGAAGGAGACACTTTCAATATTTCTTCACTTAGATTTGTAAATTAATAGTTATTTTGATGAACATAGCACCAAGGACATGTTACGGAGTATTCTTCTATAGTCTTTAAACATCTGAAAAAGTACCTAAAGTACAACCGGCGGATGGTTAGTTACACAGAGACCTTCCAAATGGGCGAATAAGTCTGTGATGGCTTGTCCGACTATATGTGGATCCTAGGAATTTGTTTTGACAACTGCTACTTTCTCCATTGGATAAGGCCTCTTTTTCAAGTCGCACCAAGTATGGGCAGGGAAAAAATAAATTTTATTTACAAAATAGAGCAGTCCCAAGGACTGCTACTTCTTCGACGATTGTTAGATCATATTGATTAACTCACTTGTAGAAACAATTGTACAATATTCATCATTCATATTGCCCAGTGATATTGCATGTATTTCATCGGCGCTATAAATATGCCCCCTATAATCGGGCTTAGCAAATGTAAACGTGGCATCTTCTACTAGATATGTGTTAAACCCTAGGTTTCCCGCCATTCTGACAGTACTTTCCACTGAGTTATTGGTTATAACTCCAAAAACCACCAGATTTGAAATATTTTCCTCGCTAAGCATTGACTCTAGGTTTGTTCCGATGAATGCACTATTGACATGCTTAATAATTATATCTTCACCACTTACCGGTGCGACACATTCCTTAAACTCACATCCAACAAAGCCAGGACGATATGTTGAATCAATCTCCTTTGATTCATGCTTTATATGAATTACCTTTCGTCCTGCTTGTCGCCATTTATTCAGTATCAATGCCATATTATTTTCAGCGTTAAGATTATTTCTTTTACCATACCTAGCCCATTGGGAATTATCTATGGCATTCTGTACATCAACTATAAGCAAGGCCGTTTCTTTAGGCAATGTACTATTCATAAATTATCCTCCAATAACGGTTAAATTGATTTTAAATTTTCTCATTCATCTTCGTTATTTTCTATATTTATCCTGCTCTACGACTTGTGGGTCGTAGGAATCGGCTTTTACTGCTACTTTTGTCATATGATATTTCTAATATCTTTTTCAAACTGCAGGACAACCGGAAATTCTCCCACACAGTATTTCTCGGGGCAGGCTTGATCTTATTTACTGCCCCGTCCCCGCTTTGATGGACAATAGAAACGCGTGTATAAGGAGTTAGATATACAAAAACATTCAATCTGTTTAGGATGATATAGTAAAATACAAAAGCAATCCGATCAGCCCAAATAACGGTTGCCATAAAGAATATCTTCCAAGAATTTGAATACTGGTAAATAAGCATAGCAAACAAGGGTATTATAGTCAAATCGCTCATAAAAAAATTTTGTTGTAAAGAAACCATCCTAAAAAATGTCGACCAAAGACCGATAAGTTCACCAATTGAATCATATACTGAAAATGCTACTGCTACTAAAGAGCCAAAAAGTAATATCTCTACTAGCCGTTTTTTGTCGGCTAAATAGAAAAATAAAATGTATGTAAAAATAACAAAGAGAAATAAACCAATCCATACAAGAGAAAGAAACTGTTCCGACAACCATTTCTCCGTAACTATTTTATCTGAGTACTCCGATGTTTGCATAAGATGTTTATTGGTAACCACAGCCTACCCCCTTGATAAATGCTGAATTTATTTTGTCCAGTTCTATATTCCCGAATCCTGTACCGCCAAGCTAGTTTCGTAAATTAGTTTGTTATCTTGGCTGAGGCCTCACGGTACAGTCTTTTGGGCACTGAACAAATAAGCAATATTACAAGGAATGGGCAGTAAGGGTAGTTTTGTTGGCCAGACCGCACAAAGCTCCAAAATTAAAATGGATGAAATTTAATGTAGCCGAACCACTATTTGCCTCCAATGGCTACCGGAAGACTACTATCCGTGATATCCCCAAAGCGCTACTTTAAATCCAAAGAAGAAATTCTGGAAGCCCTCATTACCGGCAAATTGCTCACTTTCTGGCTGATATTAGCAATATGGCCTCGTCTGACGCTATGCTTCCGTCCCCATAAAATCGAATTCGTGTGTAAGAATTTATCTTGGGAGTTCCAGCGTTCTGAAGTTTGTCCACCTGCTGGTACCGCAAAGCCTTTGGAACGTGCTTTTTTGCGCCATTGGTGCAAACTTGCTTCACCAATACCGGTTTTCCTAGATAACTCACCAATGGATTTATTCTCTGGGGGTATCATTTTAGCAATAATAATTTGTTTGAGCTCTTCACTATACCGTGTCATGTTTAGTCACTCTCCTTTGAGATAGTATCAATATACATCTCTCCGGTCTCTATGACAACTATCTTAGCACAGGGCGGTATTGCCGTTTTACGTTTTGAGTATCCAACGCTAACCCTTCTTGGGAGTTTTTCGCCTTACTTAAAAAACTCCGTATCGTGTTTAGAGTTATTATCTCATGGTTAATTTTAAGTTTCCCCACTATTTTTTTAGACGCTTATATTCACTGGTAATAAGCTCTCTTCAAACCTTCTTTTTCCACTTTCTGATCTTAATTCTAAAGCTCTTAAACGGCGCAACCGAATTTATATGCACCCATTTCCACATCGGCCAATTAGCGTTTGTTACTGTCCACCTGCGCATATTGGGAATAAACAGTTCTTCCTCACTTAATTTATCTATCCAATCACACCACACTTCAACGCTTTTCTTAAAAAGGCTGCGCAATTCCTTTAGGGAATATCCGCTGTATTCAGCATAAAAACTCTGATAAAGTTGTCCCAGTTGATTCCATTTATAAGCGGAGGAAGGAGTAATAACTGCTTTACCATTTAACTCATCATTTTCCCAGCCCATAATAAGATTTAACCAACCAAGCTGATATGCTAGCATTTCTTGTGGCGTCTTGTCCACTGCATCAATTCGGATATTCTTTTTTTCTTCTGGGACTTCATCAAATTCTCTATCAAAAAGCTGATAACTATTTTGTATAGCCGCAATTAATGCAACTTTACTTTCGTATTCTTGCACTACTACACCTCATTTTGTTATTTTCTTCGACCGCAAACCTTTGACATATGAAGCACTTCGCAAATATTGTATTATAATTACTGCTGCTATCCAAATATGCTCTCCTTCCACCATCCATTTTTAATAACCTCGCAAGTTATCCATAGCTCCTGAATTTAATAATGATACTAAAAAGTGGTATAAAATTAGCGTTTTAACTCGCTATTTACACCACTTTTCTTAAAGTACACATTATTAGCTTCCTAATTGCTGTAGCTGGGTCGGCTAACACCGGACAATCTTTAATGTCTTCCAATCAAATAGAAATCAGTCTGTTTCGTTACATTCCGAAATCGCTCTTGTTAAATTTATTATACCACGCTGATATGTTCCTGTAATCTACTCAAACTAAAAAACCGCATTTCAACGTCGGAATTACTAATGTATCAGTTCCTGGCATTTTAAGAAGCTAAGTAACTACCGTTTAACTTCGATTTGGGCTAATTTTTCATGGTATTTAACCAAGCTTCCATGGATTCGCGTCACCCATGCCGTCACCCTTGAGAGCTTGCATTATTTCCATAACAGCGGCAGTTAACGGCAGCGGAACTCCAATTTCATGAGAGGTCTCCAGCGCATTGACCAAGTCTTTTATATGAAGGTTAATCCTAAAGCCGGGGGCAAATTTACGATCCATAACCAGCGATGCTTTGGTATCAAGAACAGTGCTTCCTGCCAAGCCGCCGCGAATTGCCTGATAAACCGGTTCGGGTTCCACACCGGCTTTACTGGCTAGTACAAGCGCTTCCGACATAGCGGCAATTAAGAGCAGCAAATACCTGATTGCAAGCTTGGGAACATTTCCCGATATCTCCGGTTAGAACCACCGACCCAGCGATATGTCCAAATTTTCCCCAGTCTTTCATATGCTGCTCCTCACTCATAACTTAGTTAATTACTACAAAATTCTCATGCTGCCTCCTTACATCTTTATCCAGTTAAACTCGAAACTATGGCTTTCATTAAAATCATAGCAGGTTGAGTGTAAATTGTCATTCAAAGCAGCTCCACCTTAAAATAAAAATCACCTGATATATGCCAAAGCAAAATGCCAGGTGATTTGTGCAGGTGTGATTACGATCTGCTGATCCGCATCTTGCAACCAGCGGGAATTTCTTCAGCCTAAGGAAGCGTTTTGTCAGCATCAATATTGTTTCGCTGCTCAATCTGCTTAAAGACGTATTCCAAATAAACCTGACTAGTTTTTGCGGCCGATGTCAAAAGGCTTAATCGATTCTGCTGCTCGGCTATTCGATAGTTCAATGCGGCCATCGGCCAAAAATTCCAGCAAATAGTTCTGCTGATTTTGACCATACGTAAGCGCTTTGACCGACACACTTTGCGGTAAATGTTGTCATCATGGTTTAGTGCTGTTGCAACATCATCGAAAAATACCCAGATAGGCTGAATACACACGATTCGTTCTGCAAATCTTATCTGACTAACCTTGAAATCGTACTGCTTGAAAAAACTGCGAATAACGTTGCTTCGTTTAAAAGCAACGTTATTCGACAATAAAATCCGCTGAACTAAAGTTAGTATAATATCGGCCTGTTTGAGCCGTAAACTTCAAAATACAATAATCCGGGTCGGTAACTCCCTGAGAATAATACATTGTATCACCCTCTTGCCAAATCATTTCCTTGCTTGCTGCATCCTCCAAGACTTCCATTGTACCCTTTAGCATAACACCACGAAAAAATCTCTTGTCGCAAAAATAAATACACGCCTTGAGATTTTCGCGATATTGTGCTACGCGCATAGAAGAAGTGTTTGTTGTAAAATGAAAACTTTTGGGAACTCTTTATTCACGGAATTATATACATTACAATTTTTTCGTCTAAAATATAATAATTATAAATAACGGACGTTTTTTTATTGCTCACAATATTTATATCGGCTATAATATAATAAATTTTATTTTTAGACGACGAGGTGTTCTCATGAATTATATACATAGAGCAATGGAGAATACGTTTCTCCGTCTTAACAAAGAATTCCCAGCGTTGCTGCTCACTGGCCCAAGGCAGGTTGGCAAGACAACCATGCTGCAAAAGCTAGCTTCGGAGGAGAACATCGGGCGGGAGTATGTAACACTGGACGATTTGACGGAACGCCAAATGGCAAAGAACGATCCTAAGCTGTTCCTGCAAATTCACAAACCGCCGGTTTTTATCGATGAGGTACAGTATGCTCCAGAGCTGTTTACCTATATCAAAATACACGTTGACCAGAACCGACGGGCAGGTGACTTTTGGTTGACTGGTTCGCAAGTATTCAAATTGATGGAGGGGATACAGGAGTCGCTGGCCGGACGTGTCTGCCTGCTGCATATGGCTCCCATGTCACAGGCGGAAATCTACGGCGTTGCCACTGCGCCTTTTGTGCTGGATTTAGAGCATCTGTCACAGCGAATCAAAGAGCGCACGCCTATCGATACGCCTGCACTTTATGAGCGTATTTTCAGAGGTGGTATGCCCGCCCTCATCAGTGGACAGTATAGCGACCATCGGGCAGTTTATTCCAGCTATATCAGCACCTATATAGACAGGGATGTAAAAGAGCTTTCCGGCACCATTAATTCACTCAAGTTCATGGATTTCATCACAGCCGCCGCTGCCTTATGCGGACAGATGCTTAACTACAAGACCATTGCTGATGCTGCCGGTATTGACCAGATTACCGCCAAAAACTGGCTGAGGATTTTAGAGAGACTGGGAATTGTGTTTTATCTTCACCCGTATTCCAACAATATGCTGAAACGCATGGTAACCAAGCCAAAGCTTTATTTCTATGACTGCGGGTTAGTAGCATACCTGACCAAATGGAACAACAGTGATACCCTGATGAATGGTGCCATGAGTGGTGCGATTCTTGAGAATTTTGTGGTATCTGAGCTTGTCAAGAGCTATCAGAATTGCGGCTGGGAAGCCTATATTTATTACTATCGGGATAAGGATACTAAGGAGATTGACATTCTGCTGGAGGACAGCGGCAAGCTATACCCCATGGAAATCAAAAAAACTGCCACTCCTCAAAAGCCGCTCACTCGTGTGTTTAGCGTGATTGACAAAGCTACTTTAGAGCGTGGCACAGGCGCTGTACTTTGTACAACTGATAGGTTGTCGGCGTTTGACAGCCAAAATTTAATTGTGCCTATTTGGGGAATATAAGTTAAATGCTAGACTACACACTTTTACCAGTTCCGCAAGTTCACTGAGGCGGTTATTCCGTATCAGTCGTCTTTGTGTTGCAGGCACTTATTATTATGGATGCTCGTTTTGGCGGCAATGCAATTTCATAAATTTTTCTTTGCCATCTACAAGCAAGGGACAGCATAAGGGACCGCACAAAAAACAAAAGCCCTCGCATTACCTGCGAAGGCTCTAGCCCTTGATTTTGGCGGAGAGGGTGGGATTCGAACCCACGGTCCCTTTGACAGGACACTTGATTTCGAGTCAAGCACCATCGACCACTCGGACACCTCTCCGTGCTTGGTCGACCACTGATAAGGCTTCATCTGTGTTGTTGAAACCTTCTTGACGGTCTCAGCCTACTGACAACAGAAAGATTGCTTTATCTCAGTCAACATTTGTTGTTGTTTTCTTCCGACGTTCACGGAAAAAGGCCTTCATGATGGCAGAGCATTCATCACTCCGTACTCCGGCGGTAACTGCCATACGGTGATTGAGTGCTTCATTCTGCACTACATTAAAAAGAGACTCTACAGCTCCGGCCTTATAGTCGGCACTCCCGTATACCAGCCGGTCGACCCGGCTGTTCACCAGTGCACCGGCACACATAGGACACGGCTCTATCGTAACATAAAGTGTTGCTCCGGTCAACCGCCAGCGTCTAAGCTTTCGGCAAGTTTCTTGAATAACAATAACTTCAGCATGCGCGGTAGCATCGTGGCAGGTTTCCCTTAAGTTATGAGCTTTTGCCGCGACTTGTCCGTCTATGACCAGAACAGCGCCAATGGGTACTTCCCCCAGATCATACGCTTGTTGGGCTTCTTCCAGAGCTAACCCCATATAGTAGTTATCATCCTGCATCCGCTATCACGCATTCCCTTATTGCATATCCGCCTACCTGGCTGCATGCCGCTGTATGTTACTGTGATATTATAGCGTATCAGTGAAAACTTCGCAACTAAAGTTTTATGGTACTTCTTTCCATAAAATTAGGCAGGCCCCAAACTGCTGCTAAGCGCCAATTACAAAACTACGCATTGATACCGAACCATTTTGGATATCCTCGCAGGTAAAGGTTAGCCCTTCACCGTCTTTTTGCAAGGCAATTGCATATAGCATGGGTAAATAGTGCTCCGAAGTCGGAATAGCTAAACGGGAGGCAGCCAGCCCTTCATACCGGATTAAGCCGGCATGATCGCCTTGCTGCAATAATTCTTTCATTTGCTGGTCAGCTGCAACTGCCCAGTCATACGGCTCATCATAGGTATGCGCAAACTTGGCAAGACGCAAGTTATGAACCAAGTTGCCGCTGGCCATAATCAAAACACCTTCCTTGCGAAGCGGCGCCAGCCCCTTTGCAAGATTATAGTGTTCTTGTGGTGATTTTAAAATATCCAGGCTCATCTCAAAAACCGGGACATCAGCCAGAGGATAAAGATACTTCAAAACAGACCATGCAGCATGATCAATACCCCATTCCCAATCACAGGTAATTTTAGTCCCGCCAGTTGCTTGTATCACCGCTTCTGCTTGCTCCGGCGCACCCAGGCAAGGATATTTAATCTGATACAGTTCTTGCGGAAATCCGTAAAAATCATAAATCGTTCGTGGAT
>Ga0074195_1002558_pt1 | contig 19844 bp, 22 predicted proteins | sample EPASupsiteHSE623_FD_64525 | JGI IMG/M metagenome (GOLD analysis project Ga0074195, IMG submission 64525) | Bioremediated contaminated groundwater from EPA Superfund site, New Mexico - Sample HSE6-23 | ecosystem: Environmental > Aquatic > Deep subsurface > Groundwater > Contaminated ...
ACGACGCCCAGGACACCCACGACGGTTCCCTGGGGATCGGTCTCCTCGACGACTTCGAGGGCCTTCATTTCAGTTCACCCCCGGCTTGATGCCCTTGATCGCATCGATCTGGCCGATCAGCCATGCGCAGAAGCACCGCTCCGGCGTTCTGTCGCCCGGCAGCTCAGCCAGGGCTAGGCAGAGAGAACGGCGCAGGTAGACGAGGATCATGCTCGCACCCTCTTGGCGCCGGCCTTGGCTCGTGCCGGTGGCTTGGCTGTGGCGTCTTTGCCGCAAACCTTGAGGTTTTGTTTGGGGATGGATTGCGACAAAGGCTCGCTGCCGGTAGAGGCAGAAGAGTGATCTGGCATTCCCAGGCGTTCGGCGTCCGGGGTGGCTATGGGAGGAAAACTAACAAGACTTAGATCGACGCGATCACCAAGCCGATTCTTCAGAAACTCGATAAAATTTCCGCTTTCGATTTCTCTGCAAATCTCGTCGATTGTAAATCCAGCCGGCCAGATGGTCTGCGCCGGGGGTACGTGCTCTTCTTCCGGGACAATCCATATACCATACTCGTGATCATCAGTTCGCGCCAGGAAGATGCGTCCCCCGACCGACAGGTCCAGGCCTGCGGGAAGAAGCAGTTTCACCTGGCCGATCTGGACCCGGACCGTCTCGTCGTCCACTGGCTGGATACCATTTACTTGCCCGAAGATCTCCTTTCCCTTGTCGAGATGAGACCCCATTGCGGAAAAGCCATTCTCAGCCGCCCAAGCAGACGAATCAGAGGCCATCGCTCAGGCCTCCTGCACGCCATCGGCAACCTCTCATGCGCAAAACGGTGGCCAAATTCCCTGCTGGAGGCTGCAGAATGGCGGTGAGCTCCTCGCCTGCCGGCTGCATGGATTTCAGAATGCTCCAACGAACACGACCGATGGCCAAAATGAGCACGGTGAGCGAGTGTGGGAAACTATTTGTAACTGGGGGGACAATAGATCCGCTCATGGAGTTGCCTCCGTGAGGGAGGCTGACTCCGCCCTACCCTTTATTGCTGCAAGTGTCTCTTCTCCAAAAGGCGTTATGCTGACCCGGACCTGGCCGCGGTAAGTTGTGCGATCTAAAATGACATAGCCCGCGGTTTCCAGCTCATCCAGCCTTCTGCGTAGTGTCTTTACTGTGCGGCAATCCAGGGTGCGGAGCAGCTTGTAAACCTGCTCGCCCGACTTTTCTTTTACACGATTTAGTAGCTGTTCATCGACTTTATCCATAATGCCCTACCTGAAGGGCACAGGGCTGGGGCGAGAGACTTGGGACATGAGGGGTCATGAGGTACCATGACCGCCCAAAGGGGCCGTAAGGCTGAAATGCTCATGCGACACAATTTATCTCGCCTGGGTTCTTCCCTCGCGGTCTGGGAAACGGTGAGGTGGTTGAGCCCTGGCTTTCCTTCTGCTAGCTTTGCTTTTCTCATTGATGCGGTTTCATTCATATGTTTTTCGGAGAAACAAGTGCGAGGGATATGAAGGGTGAAAGCAATCAGACCGCCCGGAAATCCGGGTTCTGCACCCACCGTATCGCATTCGCAGGCATATTCTCGCGTCTTAGATCGTGGCATCATACTCCTTTTGAAGCTCGGCAAGGTGAGCTCGACAGTACTTGACCTTCTCGGCATTTCGGCGGCTCTTGGCGGTCAGGAGCTGCTTTTGCGTGTCGCGCAGATCCTTCATGATGGAATCACGGGCGCGGGCCATTTTAGGAATCCTCCTTCAGCGGATTGCCGCCCGGAATGCCCGGCTTCAGGCAGCCCAGGGCCACGAGGCGGTGCATGGCGCGGATGTGCATGCTGTCGGCCTCGCGGTCAGCGAAGACCTCGCCGATCGAGTAGTTCTTGCCGGACTCTGTCCTCCTGCTCCACTCGTCCAGGGCGGCGCGCTGGGCGGATGTGAGTTTAGTCTTCATTTTTTCTGACTCCTTTTTCGGCATTCAGGCCACGCTCCTCAGCATCGAACTTTCCAGCCTGAACCAGAGGTCCCAGGCGATCTCAAGAGCGACTGCGGGTGAGGTGCGGGGTCCAAGCAGATTGTCTATGAACTGGATGAGGTCCCGTACCGCGCAGCGCTCCGGGGTCCTGTCGCCGGGAAGCCTGGCGAGATGGCGGCAGGAGATGCGGCGCAGGGTTAGGAGATAGTGGAGGGTGTTCAAGTTGCGGCCTCCGCCAATTCTTGCGCTTCCATCCTCTCTTTTGCCTCTCTCACGATGCAGATGGGGCCGTAGCCTTTTGCTCTTGAGTCCGGGTTTTTCAGGGCGCGGTGGCACCTGCGGCAGCGAATGTCGGCCTTCAGGTCGCATTCTTCGGACATGCCTGAATCCTCCGATCTTCGCAGGGAGAGTTCCTGATGGATCCACATTGCCTGCAGACCGGTCCTGCTGTGACCGGCAGTTCGCCCAGGCTCGGCAGGGTGTTGTGCTCTCCCTCTGCGAATATGCGTTCACATTTCTTGCATTGCAGCTCCTGTAAAGCCCCGTAGACCTGGCGGCCATCGAAAGGATTGTCAACATTCTTGGATTGCGGTTTGCTCATCTCAAGCCGCCTCCAGCTCTCTTTGCAGCACGACCAGCGACGTGGTCTTGGTCAGTTCGGAAATTATGTACAATATTTCGCAGGTCCTGTACGTCTTTTCCAGGTCCTGGAAAATGAATGAAGCTTTTTGCTCCAATTCACTCCTGCATTTTGGTTTCATCTCTTACACCTCCTGAATCTTTCATAGCCCGCGGCGAGCTTGCCGTGGAACTGGCTGAAAACATGGATGCCGCTGCAGAGGTTGCGAGCGTTGGGGGCCGCGTCCAGGGCCTCCCAGGCCAGGGTTTCGATCTGCAGGAACTCGCCTTCGTATTTTTCCGGGCGGTCCATGGTGATGATTACGGGGCCACGATAGTGGCGGACGCGTTTTGGGTGGATGTCTGCGCGGCAGAGGGCGGCTTTGATGATGGCGGTCTCTTCGGAGTTGGTGAGGGCCGGCAGGGGCGTGTACTCTCGCCAGCTCTTCCAGCCCTCGGCTGCGTCGTCGAGAAGAGAATCGATGGTGGGGTAGGTCTTGCTCTGCATGTGGCTGTAGATATCCCAGAGGTTGATGAGAGTCGCAAGGGGCATTCGGTAGCCTGCGCCGGGGAGCTGCTCCACGGCGAGGGTATTCTCGACGCCTGTTCGGCTCACGAATGAGATCTTAACGATCTCTGTGTCATCGGGAGCGAGCTGTATTGAAGCAGCCAATTGGTGTCACACTCCAACAACCATCTCACTACCAAGGCGATAGAAGGGCGACAGATCGGCAAATTCCTGGCCATGATTGTAGAACTTCAACCGGGATCTGACTGCCTCGATTGACTGCGTTATTGACGCTTTTCCTTCGAACAGAACTTTGGCTGCCATTTTATTCGTCTCCGATAGATTCATATGCGATGTATTCTATATATGCTTTGTGGTAATAGGCTTTGATGCATATAAAGTTTATTATCGATGTAAAGCAGAAAAGATACGTCAATTAGTGAAAGCATATATATGCCAATGAGGCATCTAAAATATGTGGTGTATATGGCAGAGAGAACGGTGACAACATCAATCAGGCTTTCGAAAGAAACGAGGGATCGCATAGCGAATTTTGGGAAAGCGGGGGAATCATTAGAGACTGCATTGATCCGAGCTTTAACGATTGCTGAGCAGTGTGAAAAGAAAAAGATCGCGAAGTCGAACGAGAGTACATGAAGTTCCCCGAAAGCGGAATGCAATAAAATAATAAAAAGCTTTATATTGCTTTCTCTGAGCGGGAGCTATTTACAACTTTTCCCAATAGCCCAACGTTTTGATCATAAATTGCTCTTATTACTGGACTATGCCTCAAGTGACCAGTACATTTAGTAAGCTTTGGCTATGTACTGTCAGATCCGGTCGAAAAAGAGACTCGCTCGGGACTGAAACCCTGATAGTAGACAGTGTGAATTGTAGCCCAGACCTGAACGCAATCTTACTCAGATGCTTTCGATTTCTTCCCAAGAGGTTGCGTTAGATTTGAAGAAAAATAATACAAAAGCATACCAAAGCTATTTGCTCCATTTCGTCTTCTTCCTTTCATCCTGTATCATGAGTTCAGATTCTATTTCATTAAGTTTGTTAGAAATTTCTTTGTATCTTGTTTCTATATCTCTGATAAAAACGTTCTTTGTTCTTTCGAATATACCCTTAATTATTTCTTTTTCTTGTTCAGGGCTGTTGAAATAAGCTTCTATGGATGCATTATAATTATCGTAGGACATTTTAAAATCGCTCGAACTATTTAAATACATATTTTGATCAATAGATTCCCAAAATGAAACAAAATCATAAGTCAGTTCGTTTAAACTGCCACGCCTATATGTTATTCTTTTTGAATGTTTTTGCAATAAGAATAGTTGATCATCATTTCTTCTTGCATATAATTGACCAACCAATAGGTTCATCTCTCTATTTATCCTATCATATTTTTTTGTTAAACGATCATATTCCATATTTTCGAGCATCAGGTTTGATTGCCCTTCCATAGTTTGGGCTTGGCTTCTCATTGCATCAGATTGATCTTTAATGATTTTAGATTGCTTATCCATGGCATCCGCTTGCCGTTTCATGGATGCTGCTTGATTCATTAATAATATCATTTGGCCGTTGAGACCCTTAAAAGTCAACGCTGCATATATGGCAAGAGCTGCCGTTCCAATCGCCACGATGAGACTTGATACTTGAATCCAATCTATAGTCATCCTTCAGCTCCATGAATTAAATATTCATCGCATATATTTCCTCGCAAAGGTCGCGATGAAGGCTGCCCACATAAAGGTCCCGAGTATTGCCTCCAATCCTGCAACTACTTGATAAATGGGAGTAGGTTGATAACCCGTATATCCTGGATTAATGGTGTTAGCTATATATCCTGGGGCAATGGCAGCAGCAAAACTGAACTTGATGCAATCTGATAGTTGTACAGCCCCATTGATTCCACCTCCAATCCAATATAACAGACCAAAGAAGATAATAATAATGATCCAGCAAGCTATAAGACGAGGGGGATAAACACCATAGCCGAAAACCAATTGGATGGGAATATATTCCAGCAAGTAGCGATAATACCAAGGCTTCTGTTTTCTTTTTGCATCCATTTCTCGATAGTAATGATAGCCTGCTTCTTCCCTATTTCCGTTTCGCTCTAACATGTTCTTTGCTCTTCGGCAGGCATCTTCCTGGAATTGCGGAATTCCAAACACTGCATCCCTAAAGGTTAATACATCTCCCTCGAACAGAGCTTTAACGAAATGAACACCTGTAATGAATGAAGCCTCTCTAAAATCGGCATTTCCACCCATTCTAGCTTCGGCAAAATCTGCCTTTCCGCCAAACTTGGCTCCGGTGAAGATAGCGTCCTTTTTGATTTGCACTCCGTCAAAATAAGCATCACCACAGAACTGAGCTCCATTGAAGTCGATATCTCCATAGACTCGAGCTAAATTGAAATAGGATTTCCTGCAAAATTGAGCCTTCTCGAAGCAGGCATGTAAGCCAAATTGAGTTCTTGTAAAGCTAACAGACTCGACAAATTTTGTTCCAACAAAGTTGGTTTTCATGGCAAATTGGGCCTCCATGAAATTGGCTTCCCCATTAAATTTGGTGTCCTTGAATAATGAATCTAATCCAAATTGAGCTCGTACGAACCAAGCATTGGCTTCGAACAAAGTCCCTAAAAAACTGCATCCCAAATTGAACTTGGCGCTGAGGAAGCTGGCTCCGTTGTTGAATCGGCTTTTATCAAACGAAGCACCAAAGTTGAATATGGTTTCTATAAAGTAAGAATCATCATTGAAATAAGTCTCACGGAAGCAGGAATTTATAATGAACTCGGTTCTGCTAAAATCAACTACCTTTCTGAAGATAGTATTGCTAAAGTCTACATCTCCAAAAAACTCAGAATTGGCAATTTCTATTGAAGATTCAACAAGAAATTTATCGCCATCTTTTGGCAGATTGAGCTTTCTAACATCAATGTCACCAAAGATCGTAACATGATCATATTCTACTGGCTCACCATTCTTTATCTTATCAAGTATCTCGCTAACGGGAACCTTTCTCAAATCCTGAAAATCTTGGATATCTTCGGCCATTTTACTCTGTTTCTCTCAAGAAGTCTACAATGATTAAAGTATATGGTCCTTTGGCTAAATCCGAATCTCCCATGCGCGCTATTACTCCCGCTTTTCACGGGAGGCGCTGTGATGTGATTGGAACCACCCATCCGGCGTCCCCACAGGCAGGATCTCTGCCACTACTGCAATTCCATGCCTACGTACATCCCGGCCCACGAGCGATTCCGAGCCCATCCGAGCTATGCGGCAGACTATCCGAGCATCGCGATCTTGCCCATCACGTAATGCATTGCTTCCAGTGATAGGAGACTTTATCCTATTTTCCAAGATGCATAAATATTAGTCTTGCTGATGGTGCGAAGGTTGAATCTTGTCTGCTATTAGAATATTGTTTTTATAATATGATCTGTTTCTTTTATTAACTCTCCAACTTCATCTGCTGTTGGTTCACGTTCTTTCGGGTGATCGCAATAATTTCTAATGGCCGCTAGATAACTTATTTTCCTCCAAAGAGTTGCATCATATACTCCGCTTCCTTTGAGCGCATCGTTTAGATTTGATATCGCAGGATGAGGATATTTTGCAGAAATGACTACAGCATGGTTTTGAACCAGTCTTTTAAGATGAGATTCAAGCACAACACCTGCAACAGCACCCGCAGCCCTAAGATTAATTTCGGCAAGTATTGATGCCTCTTTAAGTTCTTCATCCTGTAATTCAGCAAGCAAGTGGTTTTTCACATCAGACAGAACCGAATCTATTCGTGAGGATAGGGACTTTACAATTCCAATTTGAGCAGAAAATTTCGACTTAATAACATTACGCGGTTTGAATGATGTTCCTGATCTTTCGGACGATAACGTGGGTGTAGGCAAGATAAGGCCAGAAACATAATCTTGAATAACATAAGTACTTGAATCCACACGACCTCTATTTGGATTAATAAGATAATATCCACAAAATTCATCAAAACGATCCGTTCCGAGAAGTGATACTAACTTAACCGCACGTGTGTACCAGTTTTGATAGGAATTCGTAAATGCAATATCCGCGGTATCGCCTATTATATGCTTATACGCCGCATCGCTATCATTAACCAGTTTCTCAAGTTCTTTCTTAATCTCTTCTGCCGTACTCATTCAAGATCCTTCCATGCGATCACAAACTCTATTTAAGCTAAAGATATATTTAGACCTAATTAGAAATAGTTTGGCTGTATTCCTGAAGCATGATCCTGATAGACACGACCAAGAGCCTTCATCTATGGATCCTTTTCCTCAGCGCCCTGGCCGCATTCAGCCCTTGGCCTCGCCCCTTCAAATCTCCTGCCCATGATCGCTCTCCATAGAGAATGCCGCTGGCCATTCGCGCTCTTCGCGCCGGGTCCTCTCCACCAGGCGGCCTTGGATCATGCTATGTTGGACCTTTATAGTACACTGCTTTATCGAGTTGCCGAAGCAGGAAGGACACGAAGTTAAGCATATCTAAACAGTCTTCCCTGGTTATCGGCCAGTGCAGGGCCGGTTCGTGTGCCGTTGGGTTCCGCATGGCCCTCATGAGACCTGCTGAAAGGAACTTGATTCCGTCCTGCACGTTTTTGTCAGTCTCTGTTTGACAAGCCGTCACTTTCAAAACTCCGTTCTGCCAACCCCATACTTCCATCATGAGAGGTTCGCCATCCTTTGAGCTGAGAGCTTTTTCTCTAACCAATTTGTTGTACACCTTGCACGCCTCGAAAACCGCATGAAAGTAGTTGCCCTGTAAAAACAGCACTTGGCAGTGCTTGATAACCTCACTATGAAAGCCTCTGTTGAGAAATTCGTCTCTATTTTTAAGCTCTTCTCCCAACGGAATATCAGCCGCTTGGAGTATCGAATGCACTGAGGTGCGGAGATCACCTTCACCACTCAACTGGTCGCAAAATGATTTCAGGAGCCTATTGCGTTCGTCCTCTCCCATTCTCTGTCTTGCCAACGACAGAATCCAATCATGAACTAACTTTGCACGAGATGAAGTAATAGAATTGTTCGGGAAGTTCTCACACCGGAATGAAAAGATAGCACCTGCGATTCGATTTATCTCGTTGATGCTAGTCGCATTCTTCAAAGCATCACCGACCTGAACGGCAATCAGTCTATAGTTTGCGGCCATTTTAAAATCCCGTGTCTCCTTCTATTCTTCAGACATAACGACACACATCATCGGTGGCTGAAAGCCGTCCGGTGGTGCTTTGGTAGGGCTGTCTGTAAGTCCTTTGTGCATTCTAACGCCTCGTATGCTGACAATAAAGACATTGTGGCTTGTGAACACAGAGTATCTCACCGCACTCTCCAGGGAAGGCATTACTTGCCATTCGTGCTCTTCACGCCGGCTCCTCTCTGCCAGGCGGCTTTGGATCATGTCCTCGGGCCAGTCCAGAATGTCTTGCCCAAGCTCTATTCTGGCAATTTCCCGCAGCAAGTAATCAAGTACTCGTACCCTATATACCCCAAAATCCGTTTCTTCTGGTCTCCGATCAATTCCTCTTCCTTCGACAGAATCTCCCCAATCAGAGACACAATATCCGCCTCCCCATCCCAGTTATTCAAGAGAATCATATTGGACCCAATTTCATTCCGAACCAAATCCGCAACGAATGCGGAAAGAAAAATATCGTCCACATAACCATAGGGGCCATGCAGCTCCTCCGGAATGATGTCATTGGGCAGGATGAAATAGGCAATGGCGGAGATCACAATAGGCCTCAACCGAATCGGCAGTATCGGATCATCAAGCATCTTCGTTAAGAGCCGGTAAAGCTCCGGTGCCTGATAAATCAGGTCATCGTGGCGGCCTTCGTATGCGGATATATCCTTTTCAAGCAATTTATCAAATTGATACAAGTGTTATCCCTCTATTCTGGCAAACGGACAGATATCCCTAAATTCATCGCAGGCTGGACAGTAATCATGCTTATGCGGAAATTCTCCCGCTTCAATTTGATTCAAAATATCCGTCAGCCTCGATATCGCCTTTGCTTTTCGCTCTTCAGACCAGGCTTTTGACTCCAGCTTCCCGTCACCCAAAAAGTGAACCGTCGTCCTCTCCACCTTGAGGCTCAGGCTCTCTTCAGCCCCGAGAGCATAGAGATCAAGCTGCAGATCGATCCCCTCTCGTTTCAGTTCGCCAGCCTTTGAGGTCTTGAAGTCCACAATATCTATGCCCTCATTCTTCTCCTGCCTCAAGAGATCGATCTTGCCCAGCATCACCTGATCCTTCATAGAAAACGAAAAGCTGGTTTCAGATTGAATTGCCGCAGACAGGCTGCTCTGGTGCTCTTCCACATATTTGCCCAGATGATTAATTGCCGCTTTTTTATACTTCTCCTCTCGCTCCGGCTTGGTGCGCCGGCTGGAAACCCATGTTAGGGAAACAATAGCCGGCACGTCTTCCCTGCACGGTATCCTTCCCTGCGCCGCTCTCGTATGAATCTCCTGCAGAGCCCTGTGAACATTGGCACCGTATCCCACGGGGTCCAGCCAGGGCGGCCTGAAGCCATAAACCATCGCCAGCTTGTAGCGCATGGGACACTGCAAGAAGTAAGCGAGCTGACTGAAGCTGTGCCTCGGCCTGGGGCCTTTCCGGACCTTGCCTCTGCTCATCACCTTTTCCACGTGGCCATTTTCGAGATTGCACGGTGCCTGGAGGTCTTCCCCAAACATCTCTTTGACAAACGTACTGGGCCCACCCCCACGCTTATTGACCACATCCGCCGTGCCCACGAGCAAAAGATCTCGGGCTCTGGTGGCTGCCACATAGAATAGCTTCCGCTCATCCACCAGATGAGTATCCTCAACCTCCGGTTCGCCGCTGGCCCGCAGCTTGTAGGGGATCTCATAAGGATCCCTGCGTCTGCTTGTGGGGAGCCTTCCGTTCATGGCCGAGCCTATGATCACTACAGGAAACTCCAATCCCTTCGCCTGGTGGATGGTCATTATCTGAACTTCCCCCTCCTGCGGCGGGACGGAGGCGGGATTCATCTTGCCCTCTTTGAGGAGCTTGAGGTATTGCAGAAATGGATACTGATTTTTTGTCTTTCCATATTCATCCCAGGAAGCCGCAATGCTGCTCATCTGACCCAGATTAAGAAGGGCCAAAAGATCCCGTTCCTGCTCGAAACGCGATACACATCCAGTAGCGGCCAGCAGCCGGTAATAGACATCCAGCAATGAACCGTGCTTCTTGCTCTGCACCCTCTGTTTGAGTTCCAGAAGGAGGAGCAGCTTCATTCGATCATCCTGGTCCTCAACTCCAATGGACTTCAGCCCCTCATCAGTGGCCATGCTCAGAAGATCATCCTTGAATTCCTGAAGCGCATGGCTTGTCTGGCTGCTGAGCCCCACAAGAGGATTGCGAATATTGCAGTCTCCCCAGGGCTTTGAGGCACCCAGGAATATGAGAAGCTCATAGATGCCGGAGATATCGCCTCTCTCGAAGAAGCTGCCGTCTCCAGTTATGTGGAAGGGAATTCCCGCTTCTGCAAAGGCGCTGACATAGGCCCCTGCTGCGTTCTTAACGCTCCGGAGGAGGAGGGCGATATCACCGTAACCGGCAATCTTGCCTGTCCGATGGAGGTCCTCGACGAGCTCCACCACCGCCTCGGCCTCCTCGGTCGCTGTATGCCTGTGGACCATGAAGACTTCGGTCTTGCCCTCACGAACTGCCTTGAGGTCCTTGGGAATGCGAGATGGATTATTGACGATAACCTGCAGGGAGTTCGTGACAATCGGGTTCAGGCTTCGGAAGTTGTGTTCCAGCTTGATCACTCTGACATTGGGATACCGCTCATGAAAACAGCCTATGTTCTTCACGGTGGCCCCGCGGAAGCGGTATATGCTCTGATCGTCATCTCCGACAACTGTAAGATGCCCACCATCACCGGCGAGCAGAGACAGGATCTTATCCTGGGCGGCGTTGGTGTCCTGGTACTCGTCGACCAGGATCTCCTTATAGCGCGCCTGGCAAGCGACCAGTACCGCTTCGTCTTGCAAGAGATCCAGCGCACGGCGCTCCAGGATGGCAAAGTCCATCAATCCCTCTTCGTTCAGAAGATCCAGATAGCGAGAATAGGCCTCCGCCACTACTGCTCGCTCCTTCCACGAGTCTGCCTCATCAAGACAGCAGCAGGCCGAGTTCTCATCGCACCAGGATTCCAGCTTTGAAGGCTCGACCATCTCCTCCGTAGCCAGGTTGAAGGAATGGATGACGCCCTGGAAGAATTGGTGCGGTAATCCCTTTACAATCTCATCCAGGCCCAGGGCCTTTCGGTTGGAATAGACAAACAAAAACTGTCCCATCTCGTCAAGAATGCGGAAATCGCCTGAAGGGCTCTTGGGATACCGGCGCAAGATCTCCCCGCAGAAGGAATGGAGGGTGGAGACCTGCATCAGTTCCACGTTCACTTCCGGAAGCTTTTGCTGGATACGGTCCTTCAGCTCCAGAGCGGCCTTGTTTGTAAAGGTAGTTACCAGCATGTTCTCTGGGCTGGCATCTCCGGATAGTATCAGATGAGCAACACGTCTCGACAAAACTTCAGTTTTGCCGGACCCGGGACCTGCAACAATTAAGAGAGGACCGCCTCTATGAAGCACCGCTTCTTTCTGCGGTTCCAAGAGACCTTCAAGGAGCTTTTCAGGTGCATTAACCATTGAACCGCTTCCCTAAGCTATCACGGCAGGATAGCTGAGACTTCTTTAGATTAAATGGTACTTACGCATCTAACGTAGCATTAAAATCTTAAATGTATTGATCGGAAAAAGGCATCTCATTAGCCGAAATGCTTCGGACGACTGCCCTCAGGGACCCTGCCCATATTCGCTCTACGAGAGGGGACGTTGCCGGCCAGTCGCGCCCTTCGCGCCGGGTCCTCTGCGCCAGGCGGCTTTGAATCATGTCCTTTAGGCCCGGGGGCCGGACGATCTCGGCCAGGATCCGGGCTATCTGCAGCTCGCTCAGCCAATGAGCCCAGCTCACAGTCTCATGCCAGGCCAAGATCGCCCAGATCCGTGCAATGCAGAACGCTAGTTGGCAGCCCTCAGCTCCCCTCCCATTAAGCATTATCTATTTTGAAGATATTATAACTTTAGGTACATTGGCCACAGATGGTGCCGCCCACCTTTGGCCATGATGTGATTCATGTTGGAATTATGGATGCGTTGGCCATGACTATTATCATATCACTTACCACATCGGATTTGTGCTCAACTTGATGAATTCTGAAATCCATAAAATCGCGCAAAGGCAAGTGCCTTGGACTGGGTGGACGCATGCATTTTGATCAAAGCTTTTGGCTCAGCTTGGTGATGCGAATTGGATCAAATGGATATGGTGAGGAATAGGTCTAATGTGAATAAGATGCCGCTAGAGTGAAATTGCCGGTCGCAATTATTTGCATATGCGCTCTCTGGCTTTCCAATAATAGTCGAACATATTATTTAAGGTCTCTATATCATTCTTATCAGTTAACCAAACAGGAGCCACAACGGATGATTTACCAATTCGTTTCATATACATTCCCTGTCCCTTATCATTAAGCTTAATATGCTCTGAAATCCCCTCCCATGGAAGATACTTGATTGTTATTCTTTCACCAAACATATTCTTCAGCTTTTCTTCAATAAAAATTTGTCTCTTCGAGTGGATGCCAGCATTCTCAAATTTTTCGCAAGTTATTAACTCTAATTTTTTGATATTTTGCTTATTCGCTTTAATGGCGGGATCGTTTGTAATCCATTCACCCGTTTGTGCAATTATTCTTAAAGTTTTTACATCATTTAAGAATTCATTAGTCCGCTCTTCCCATGCTCGATGATCTGCTATGGGTTGCGGGGCTTTAAACATTAGATATAGGCTTGCCTCCGGCTCAATAATATCGACATCAAATATTTTATCTAATGTTTTTAATTGAGATATTAGCATCTTTTTAGCATTTTTTTTCATATTTTCCAAATCAAAAAATTTTAATATATTTTCTGTCAAATCATCATAATAATTGTTCATGGTAGAATTTCTTTCAGGCAAATAGAATATATTTTTATCATTTATCCGGTTGATTAGACCGCCCTCTACCAAATCATCCAAGAGTTTGTATGGAGATCTTCCAGCATTCATTGATACTTTAAACTCTTTGCAAAATCTCTGGATTCGGTTACTGTCCGTTAATGCATTAATTCCAAATAGACCTCGTGCAGTCAAGGCAAATATCAGTACATCAATATAAAATTTTTTCTTTTTTGCGTCTTTTGAATTGGAGTATTTCATTATTAAGTTTCGAATATTGTGCCGGGCGATTGTAGGGATAATTTTGTAATTATCTATTTCTCCGATGCGCTCGGCCATTTTATTTAGGAAATCATCGGATTTCATTGCAATTAAATATGCTCCTCCAACTCTTCGCTTAACATTATCTCTAGTTGTCATTGAATCGAGCAATTTTCTGTATTCGGCTTGGCGAGACTCATTTCTATGAATCCACCAAATATATATTTTATCATTAGCATTTTCTTTGTTAGCCTTTTCTTTGAGAGCTTCAGAAAAAGCATGTTGAAAATCTATATCTCTGAATCCAAAACCTATTATTATAAGAATTTTCGTATTGCACAAGATCCACTTTATCGCTTTCAGTTTCTCATTCTCAAATCTGATTACATTGTCTATTGATGCTCTGATTGTGCGTGGATAACTAATTGTTCCATGAACTTTGAATAATATAGGTTTTATTAATTCTTCTTTTACCGCTTTTCCAGTTTTCTTTTCTTTCTCTCTTTTGGTTTCTAATTCCATATTGAACGCATCATATTCGCTTATGCTTTTAACAATTCTGTAATTTTCTCTGCCTATTTCATCATCAAGTGATATCTCTATTTCTTCATCAAAATTGGTAGTTATTATATTATGCACTAAGCCATTATTAGCTAGATGAGCAAGAAATTCATAGCCGCTTGTTGGATAAATATCGTCCTCACGAACAATGATCTCTTTATCCTTTAGAAATTTATATATGCTCTTCTCGCCATTCAGTTTTGCATAAATCGAAAATGATTCTTCTAAGGTGCAATCTGCTATAGTCTTTCGTCCAAAATGCACCATTGCATTTGCCATGAAGACTTCTTCGGTTAATTCTGAAACTAAACCATTCTTTAGGAGATTCGTTTTGGGAGACGCCGACGCACCAGATCCTATAATTACTGTAACAAATTCCTGCCTTGTTTTATCCGTTAAGCGAGCATAAATCTCATTAGCACATCGGTCGATCATTTCATCATTCGTCAATGTCTGGCGTGACGGTACAAGATCTTCTCCAGTCATATCGATCACATTAATTGCATTATTAAGCCAGGTTACCAATCCGAAGTATAATAATCTTTGCTTTGTGGATTTACGCCGCTGCAGACGCGGGAGTGAAGCCTCTCCAGATCATATTTTGCCTATTTTTCCCAGCTTATATATGCGCCTCAAGGATCCTTGTGAACAAAGAAATATGATCGAAATCCCAGGAGAGCCACTTCATAGGAGTGCAGCTTCGGGACCATCAATGGCGCTCTGCAAGGACTTGGATGAGTTAAGGTTCTCGCTCGATTCCAGTCCCTTTAACTAAATTGGATCTGCAGGTAGCCGAAAATCCGTTCATGCTCTCGAGTCGAGGTCTTAACGAGCAATGACTGTTAACGATTGCGCCAGCTGAGCATAAGGCCAAGGAATTGCGGAGGGGTCAAGGAACAGTAGAGTATGTGCAAGACGAAGCTGGCTGCCAGCCAGCAACGTTCGCATGCCAGGGCTTCTCGGCCAAGAATCTGAATCACTCGCTCGATGCACTCAGGCCGGGCCGGATGATCTCGGCCAGGATCCATTTGGCCGTCTGCAGCGAGAATGGCCACCAGATCCGCGCTCGCTGGGCAGGTTCATGAAATGCAAGCTGGCCCCTGGCAGCACACCGCCGCCCAGCCTCGCGCCTAGGGGCTCTGCCCAAGATCAATCCCAGTGAGAACGCTGCCGGCCATCCGTGCTCTTCATGCCAGGTCCTCTCCGCCAGCAGGCTTTGAATCAGGTCTTCTATGTCATAAGGCCAGCGCGAAAGATCTCGCAAGGATCTCATTGACAGGCTTCCGCCCAGGTGCATCGAAGTTCGCAGCTTGCGCTGAGGCACGTTCGAAAAAATCACAGGCTGAAAAAGATATCGCTCACTTAGCAAACTTTCCACAAACTTTTTTAATATGTTATCCATAACTATCAATCCGGAGGATTTATATGAAATTTACATTCTTATTAATCGCCCTAATTCTGCTGATGCTCTCGGCCACTTCAGTATCAGCAAATGAACAGAATGGACCTTCTGCGGGAGATGCAATCAGTTCGGGGCACTCTGGCCAGAACCATGCCGGCAGCGCTATTTTGAAGGATGAAGTCATCATTGCCCAAGAGAATGGAAACCGGGTGGAGTGGCGGCATATCATCCTGAAAGGGAATGATACCGAAATTGGCATGGCCCTCGGCCAGATCGCTCAGAAGGATTACAATATCCGCTCTCTATCGAGGTATGCAGATCCTATCTATGGCAAGGCCAGACAAGCCTATATGGAGAAGAACTATCCCGTCATGAGGGAGAGGATGAGGGGAATAGCAATGGCCTACGGCCTATCTCCGGACGATGCAACCTTTGACACCAACACGCTTCCCTACAGTGCCGGGTCTTTTGCCTGTTCAATGGTCTACTTCCCGCCCGAGACTATGGACATCAACCATGCCATCGTCTGCAGGAACATGGAATGGTATCTTGTCCCTCTGGACATTCTCCTGGGCAGGACCTGGAACGACACGGGCAAGGCTGCTTTCACTCAAAGCTTTATACTGGAGATATATCCCGACAGCGGGTACTCGACCATGGCCATTGGCACAAGCGACCTCTGCGCAGTCTTTGATGGATTGAACTCCAAAGGCTTGGGAATATCTTTGCTGGCGGATAGCTGGATGGATTTAATCCCGCAGACGACCATTTCAGGAGGCAGAGACAGCGGCATTGCAAGCATGCAGATAACGCGGCTGGTGCTTGAAACCTGCAAGACAGTAGAAGAAGCAAAGATAGCTTTCCTAACCAATAAAGAGTATCTTCCCATGATTGGAGTCCATTACATGGTCTATGACAGCCTGGGAAATTCTGCAATAGTCGAATGGAATAAGACCGATGGGAACCTGTATTTCACTGACGGCAGCACAAATGAGCCCCATATTATGACCAATCACCCCCTGCATATATATTCCAATTATTCCACAAACGATCTCCCGAGGGAGACATATCTATACGACGATCCATATGATACATTTAACCGCTACATTGTTTTGAACAATACCATCAGCAGCCATGAGGGCAAGTTCTCTGAGATAGATGCTTCAAATGCGCTGGGAAAGGTTATGGCAAACACAGTGACGGCAGCCGAAGGCGCAGTGATTCCTGTTCCAATCAATACGATTTACAATGTCATAATGGATCTCACCAATAGAAGCATGAAGGCAAAATTCTACCTCAAGGACGGGCCTATTGATGCCGATACACTTGAGAATACATCGATCTTCTCGCCATATATCGCATTCCAGATGAACGATTCAACCATGCAGTAATGATGGGCCAATCGGGCCCATCCATTCGCTCCTTTTTTGCGATCCTCACAGAGCCTGTATCATGCCCAACTACTGACGGTCACCCCTATTAAATCCAAGCTGGACCGAATCACGGCGAAAATGTTATCCCGCAACATCTCGCAGCTCAAGTGCGCATGTTCTCGCGCCATCCGCCCGCAAAGTGACACACTCTATAATTCCAGCAGGCAGGTTTACTGCCACGTCACCTCAGGAGGCTTCCTGCGAGGAAGCCCATAGACCTTGTATTTTGGGTAGCCGAACATCATTGCATAGGCACATTTCCGTCCTGCAGGCAGGCCAAGCTCTTTTTTGAGTGGTTCGTAGGAGGAAGCCGCCAGGGCGACAAAGCCCGCCCAGCAGGTGCCGATGCCGAACGCAGGTGCTGCGAGGTCGAAGTGAGTGAGTGCGATGATGGCATCGACTGGTGCCACATTGTTTCCCTCCGGAATATGGGCGAACAGCAGGTGAGGAGCGCCCCGGCAGATGACATCGTGTCCCTTCTCCCATGCAGAAATGAGAATCGGCGCGTAGCCGCTCAGAGGATGAGGTGTATCTAAAAGGCTCTTCATCCATTCGATGGTGATCCCGGCGATCTTCTTGACCCTCTCAGGGTTGTGGATAACCAGCCACTGCACCGGCTGGCCGTTGCCTCCTGATGCGGCAAAACTGGCAATATCGAGGACTTCAAGGATCCTCTCCCTTGGCACGGAATTTCGGGTGAAATGCCGCACAGACCTGCGTTTCTTGAGATAGAATGCCATATCCCCGGAAGAGATTATTCCGGCATCGACTGGCAGGGCCCCCTTATCATCCGGGCGGAAGTCTAATAGGAGTGCCTGCGACGGGCAGAACGCCTCGCAGTGCCCGCACTTGATGCACGCGCCTGCCTTTTCTTCCGCAACCCAGGGTAGATTGTTCCCATCCGCAGGATTAATGATCGACGTAATGCAGACAGTGGAGCAGATGTTGCACCGAGTGCAAAGATTCTCATTAACAAGTAGGGCTGTCATCAAATACCATCCCATTTAGGTTGCTTTTTATGATTTTATCGAACCTCACCAGCATTTCATTCATCGCCAGCTGCCATAAATCTGATCCTCGTTTATTCAGCGCGCCTCTGGCCCGCCCATCTCATATCATCTCGTGTCTCTGCTCAATTAGAAGCCATTTCCTTCAGCCTCTGAAAGGCCCCATGTTCAAGGCTGACTCGCGGCTTTTCTCTAGCTGAAGTGTGCGGATGTTGACGTTCGGCAGCTTGCTGACCATCGCCGAGTTGGACGATTGAACTATTCCCGCAGGCACTTCGAGCCTCAACTATACAAGCTCACCTGAAATGGGATATCCGGTTCGCTCGGGATGGAGATAGGCTAAATAAATTCGGAAGCAATTTCCCTCCCCGCCATTATCCCGGTTGCTGCAGCAATTACTATCCCCCTTGAAAGACCAGCACCATCGCCGGCCACATAGAGTCCTTCAATGGAGGTCTGCAGGCTGTTGCCTCCTACCTCAACCTCTCTCGCATAAAATTTAATCTCAGGGGCATATAGTAGCGTTGAATCGGCATTGACCCCTGGCACAATTTGGTTTAGGATCTCCAGGCCCTCGATAATGTCCATAACAATTCTTTGAGGCAGAGCCATAGAGATGTCCCCGGGAGTAACATCTTTAAGGGTATTTATCACCGTGTTTCTGGCAATTCTCTCCGGCGTAGATCTTCTGCCTCTGTGCAGATCTCCCAGTCTCTGGATGACAGGCTTGCGACCGCCAATTGTGGTGACAAGTTTTGCTATGGACATTCCATACGCGGTGGTGTTTTCAACTGGTTCCGTCAACTCCAGCCTCACGAGAAAGGCGAAGTTTGTGTTCTCCGATTTCTGGTCAGTCATGGAATGGCCGTTGGTGGCTATGAAGTCTGGGTACTCTTCTTTGACCACAAATCCACCCGGATTGGTGCAGAAAGTCCTGACAAAATCGTCGTATCTGCGGGTGACTATGTGAAATTTGGGATCTCGATTGATCCGGGTGATGGGATCCATTATGATTGACGGCACTTCGACCCTAACGCCCACATCCAGAGGTCCGTATTTGGACTTAATAGCATGTCTGTCCAGAAGAATGCCGATCCATTGAGCCCCAATTCGGCCCGGTGCCAGCAGGGTCTTGCTTGCCTTCAATTCAGTTCCGTCACTGAGCTTAACTCCAAAACATTTATTGCCATTAATTAATATATCTTCGACGCGGGAGCTCAATAGGAACTTAACACCCTTTTGCTCCAAATTTCTCTTGAATCTGGCTATGATCTCTGGCGTACCATCGGATCCCATATGGCGTTGCCTTATTGGCACAAAGCGCGCTCCAACTCCAGCTGCTCTTCTCTTGAGCAGTTCGGAATCGTCCTCGGATGGTTCAATCACCTGCTCCGGAGCTCCATATTCCAAGAATGCCGAGTCGACCTCATTGATCAGATCCCAGGCGCTATCTCCGGCAAGATGGATGAGATCGCCGCCTATGGTCGGGTGGAGGTTAAGAAGGCCGTCAGAATAAGCACCAGCACCGCCTATGCCGCACATTATGTGACACGGATTGCAGTGGAGGCAATGGCCCAGATCCTTCATGTAGCAGATGCGATCAGCTATATCCACTCCCTGATCTATTACAAGAACATCGGCCTTTGACTTTGTAAGCTCACGGGCAGCAAATAGGCCCGCAGGCCCAGCACCCACAATGATCGCGTCTACCATACAAAATAATTCCTAGCGTTGCTGCTATTTAAGGCCATCATGTTTTCTCCCCACTATAGCCCCAGTTGCAGTATGTGCGCCATGTAACTCTTGCGCACATCCTCAGTTTGTCCAGCAATTTTCGGCCTTCCCTCAATCATCAATGAAGCAATTCTCGCTATCGTTTAGTGCATAAATAAAGGCCATAGAATCCGCGCGTATGCCTAGCGCGTATCACATCCAATCCGGATCGCTCTATCATCCCCTGCATAATCCAATCCAGGGTAGAATACTCGTTCTTCA
>Ga0074195_1002559_pt1 | contig 19841 bp, 19 predicted proteins | sample EPASupsiteHSE623_FD_64525 | JGI IMG/M metagenome (GOLD analysis project Ga0074195, IMG submission 64525) | Bioremediated contaminated groundwater from EPA Superfund site, New Mexico - Sample HSE6-23 | ecosystem: Environmental > Aquatic > Deep subsurface > Groundwater > Contaminated ...
AAATCGAGGACGGGGATTTCAAACAGGGATTCCGGTAAGAACCAGAACCCGTTCAGTCTTATTTTTAGATCCGTTCCCGCACGCACGCGACCGGTTTGAGTGATTGCAGCTGATCGCTCCGGCTAAAAAATCCGGCCGAACCGGTTCGAGCAAAAAATTTCCGGGCCGGTCACGTTCGCACCAAATTTTTTCCGGAAAAAACCCGGCACAATCAACAATATTTTTTCCCAGGCTCGGTCCGCATAATTTTTTTGTCCGGGCCTTGTTCGCAGACTCCCGCCCCCCTCATCCGTATTCCCTGGCACTGCCCCCTCTTTATATACTCCCGTATGGGGAAGAGAGTAAGTCCCCTGCACCCCCTTCCACGACGGAGAGATCCCGGGGCCGGATCCCAAAAAAATTCGGCAGTGGAAATGATGCCAACGCCGCCAGAGATTCCGCGTTTATGCCGAGATTTCCTGAAAATAACCGTTTTAATCGCAAAAAAACCGTGCTCTTTAGACGCGGGAGAAAAAGCGCAAAAACCGGACAACCGGTAGTCTGTCCCGGATTCAGGGGCCCTCCGGCGGCCGCTATTGCCCGAAATAAAGGGGGTCCTTCCGGCACCGGAAAAGCGATCGATTTTTTCTGAAAAACGGGGATATCTCAGTGCCGGTGCTGCGGGTATGGCGCCGGGGGGTGGCCGGGATGGGGGATCATCCCATGGATGGCCCTCCGGATGCCGTCGGATGATGACGGCTCTATCTCAATCCGGTGAGAGGACGAGTCCGCATAACCATGCACGGCTTGGGACTTCAGTTGAATCCCCACATCCAGATAATCAGCCATATCCCGGTGAGAACAACCGACAGGGCAAGGTGATTTTTTGTCCTCATTGCAGCACAATATCCCGCAAGGCCGCAGATTGCCGAAAGGACCGCGATATACATTGCGGTGTCGGCGTGAACAAAGACCATCTCCGTTGAGCGCAACAGGAAATACGCGGAAACAGAGATCACCGGAAGCGGGAGCATCCCGGAGAGAAATGCACCGGCCCGGTTCCCGGTGTACCATCCGGCGACAATGGCGATTGTCGGGAAGAGGGAGAACACGACACAAAAGGCAGCGAGCAGCAGGAACCAGGCAACAATATCTCCTGTAGTTCCCCGCGGGGGCATTTTCATGAAGGTAAAATATCCGATCGCGAGAATGACCGCCCCGATCGAGATTGGAATAACCGGTTCCCTGATTCTGGTCAGCAGGGCCACGTCCATCAGGTTCCTCATACTAATGCTCCCACTGATGGCGAATGATCATATCGGTAGGTTTCGGCAATCATATCCTTGAGAAACAGAGTCTGTGACATATGGTCAGTCGGGGTTGTTGTTCCATAATAGACAATGTAATATTCTTTATTTACTGTGTAATCTCTGGCTCCTGCAGGCACTCCCGGCCCGGGGATTGTGACGGTGAAAAAAAAGCCCGATGTATTGACGCTTTCATATCCTGTAGCTTTGATGTGGTCAGGAATTGTGTGACGTTTTTGTGAATCCTGAAGATCCGTAACAGATTTCTCAGATAGCGTAATTTGTTCAGTAAAATTGAGTTCAACGGATGAGATTGTTCCTGAGGTTTTCAAAAAACCGACCAGCACTTTTTGCGATTCCAGAAATTTCCGTTCGTCATTGAAATACCAGACTGCGATCATATACTGGTCATCTGTAGTGAGATGCGTGTAATTTTCATAACGACTGTAGGGTGAAAGAGCCGGGAATTGTGGTGCCGAAACATCACGATGCCCGGCAAGGATAAGGCGCTCCAGCGTGGGGGTGGTCAAACCGGGTCCGGAGGGTGTCCATACAATATCCTGTTGGGGAAGATACCAGCCGGCCCTTACCTGAGGGGGGGTCGGATCGGTCATAGGAGAGAGAAAAATGATTGAGGTAACGATGACACCTGCAACCAGGATCATAATTCCCGCAATCATAATTTTTTTCATGTGCCTTCATTGCTCCTGGTTGACCGGTCTATGATCAGGTAAACGAGAAGAAGGATTACCGGAACAATAATCAGGACAATCAGTTCTGCCCAGAATATCGTCCAGCCGAACTCGCTTCGCATCGCCCTCTGGCTGGAAAATACCGGCAGGATGAACACAAAGGCGAGGAAACTAATGGCCATGATACTCCACAGGATCCTCCAGCCTTCGTTTTTCAATAATAAAAATATCAGGAACACCGATACGATCGCTTTTGAGAATAAAAATATCCCCGCAGGCCACCCGTCTAGTTTTATTCCGAAAAACCAGTCCTCCCAGTTGATAACGAACACGAAAAAGAACCCTGCCGCCATGAGGGTAAGGAATACGATCAGATAGAGGCTGAGCAGGAAAGAGATGGTTTTTTTGTCCATGGTTACTGCCACCTTAATCCGGTTTTCATCATTTCCGACCATGAAATACCTCGCTGAACCAATCCGGGTGATGGATAATCCCTTGAATCTCCGGTGATTTTTTTAAACATTCGTATCCACCACAACCCACGGATTTTGCTGATTATAATAACTGACAACGTAAATGTAAGTCCCGGATGAACTACTCCGTATCAGATCCGGACCGGTAAGAGTCACGGACGAGCCATCAACATACGTCATGATCCCCTCGGGGGGATTGATCGTATCGGAAAGACCCTGCTCCCGTATGAGAGACTGGTTTGAGAAATCCCGGTCATCCACCAGGATCTGCAACGGTCGGGATTGCAGGGGAATTAGGAGGCTCCCTGTATGGCCGTCATAATCCATGGAGAGTTGCAGGGTGATCGTCGAATTGTCTGTTCTCGTTACCGTCATGGAAACGGGATTCCAGGGACCACACTGCGAGCACGAATTCGTTCCGGAACTGATCGCTGCAATAGCCCCGCCTATGGGAAGGATAATACTTATCAGGATCGCTGCGATGATTGCAATAATCACCGTTCTGACGGTTACTAATTTTCTTCCCGCGTTTTTCGTACCGGACAGGGTATCTTCCGAAGTTCGATCGCAATATGAGAAGACCAGGGATCCTGTAATTCCCAAACCCATGATTGCAAGAATTATCAGGAACATTAAGGGGCCGCTCCAGAAAAAATGCGTAACGGTCAGGGGAATGATATCCAAAACAGATGTACTGGTGATAAAATGCCCAAGCTGGTATTCATAGACAACGCTCAGGAAATGCATACCAATGAGCCAGATAATTCCTGTTACGCAGCCTGAGCAGGCACTTATCACTACAAGGTCCTTGCGGGAGCCGGGGTATTTTTTAAATATCTGCGATGCGATGAAACCCACTAGGATTATACCCAGCACATACGCAATGAAAAAACCGGACTCAATGAATGTTCCGTTGATACCATTCCAGAAAAACTCACGGTTGACGATCTGTTTTATCCACGTTATTGAACCGAGACACGCAAGACCAATGATAACGGTCAGCGCGAAAAGACCAATACTTTTTGTGTGTGCCACAGGCTCCTCAACTCCCGGATCTTTCATTCATCTCCTCCATCTTCGCTGACCCGCTGCGAGTATTCCGACGCAACCTATCGCAAGAATGACAAGAGAGACCGGGAGCGGTGCGGGCCGGGGTGTGGGCGCGGGGGTCCCATTCACGGTAGATGAAGGTTGTATCGCCGGGGTTACTGGCGCTGAGCCGGATGCATGCGGGAGTATCTGGTTCCCCTTGATGAGGGTAAATGCAAAACTGCCCGATACATCATGGAATGTCGTGGACCCAAGATACACAAGGTACTCGTCCGGCCTGAATTCTTTTGTATCGAGCACAAAAAACCAGCTGTTGTTGCCGGAGTCTCCAGAAACAACCCGGGTAGGTTCAGGCGCACTTTGCCAATGTCGGTAATAAGGAGAATTTTTGGAGTTTCCAGAAACAACCCGGGTCGTCCCTGATGCATTGCTCGGGTTTCCGAACCGGGGACCGCCGGGGTTGAAGGAGCCAGTCATCACGTAAAAGTCAAGATCTTCACCAGCAGGCAGGTTGGTTGTCCCGGTTAGCATAACGGTCTCGCCAACCACATGAATGCCGACGGGGTCTGCACTGATGAAAAACGGTTCGCCCACATGGATGAAAGAAGGCCGGCTCTTTGTGCTGGTACCTTCCGGGCCGGTAACGGTCAGTTTCACCGTGAAATTGCCATCCCGCTGATACGTATGGATTGGTTTTTTGTCCGTGGATTTTGTCCCATCCCCAAAATCCCAGAGCCATTGCGTGATCGTGCCCTCGGAATATTGCTGGAATTCAACGGTGCAGGGTGCCGGGTGCGAGGTGTAAATAGCTTCGAAATGAGCAATGGGCGGGAACGGGCCGACGAGGATGAAGACCGGCTCTTCCATCGTATTGGTGCCGGCAGGTCCGGTAACCGACAGGCTCACGGAATAATTCCCTTGTTTCTGGTAGGTATGCATCGGGTTTTGTTCGGCCGAACTACTTCCGTCACCGAAATTCCAGAGCCACCCCGTGATGTTGCCCATAGACGTATCGGTAAATGTGACGGTCAGCGGTGCATAATCGGCACGCTGGGGATCAGCGCCGATCCGTGCCAGAGGTGGGCGGGGACCGACCGTAATGCAATTCGGGTAAGTGAAAGTATCACTGCCTTGCGGCCCGTTGACGGTAAGCGTTACATTATAGGTACCGTTGACCCGGAATGTGTGAACAGGGTATTGTTCAGTTGAACGGGATCCATCGCCAAACGACCAGTTCCAGCCGGTGATCGTTCCTTGAGAGTAATCGGAAAACTGTACTTCCAGAGGAGGATTTCCCTCATTCGGCGGCATAGGAGAGAACGATGCCACCACGGGTGCCGGTGTTGGCGTTGCGATACCTCTTTCGGTTGCATCGATGAGGGTCATGACCAGCAGGTTATTGGAGAGAATGTAAGTGATATTCCCTTCAGAATCTACAAAAGCGCCGTTTGGTACGCTGTGAGTATGGTGAGCGCCGGTATCATACACGGCAAGGAACTGGGTTCCGTTTGCATCAAAGACACGGTTGATCCCGTCATCTGACTGGAGGATGACTGATCCCGTGGGAATACGGTAAATACCGGGCTGATCCTCTGTGCCAAGTTCCTGGTTCAGGACTTGCGGGTCCATCGAATTGTTGACCTGCAATGGCGGGAGGGAATATTTCCCGGTACTCGGAACGATTATGGTTTGGATGTTATCAGCCGATACCGCCGGTGTTATTGCCAGGACCGCTGCCAGGATAAGGACGATCAGGCAACTGCCGGTGATAAAATAGTGACGGGAATTCATGTTCACGGTTTCCATCTCCTGTGAATTACTGAAATCGCACCAATGACGGCGAGCGCTGCCAGGGTTAAGGCTGGGGGTAGTGGTGAAGGTCTGTTCGGAGATACCGGACTCGATGAACCCGCCATATTCCCCTGAGAAGAATACGGTGTCAGGTTCACGTGAAAGATTGACGACCCCACGTGAGAGCCGGATACGGTGAGATTGATCTTCATCTCCTGCGCATCCGCCGGGACCGGGTCCAGTTCATAGGTTGACTGGAACGTGTGGGGAGGTGCACAATTCACACCATTATAAAAAAATTGTCGGGGTGCGGTGTGATCGATTGAAAACGCTCCCACAACGGATATAAAATCCAGGTAACACATTTTCCATCCGGCAGGGTGAGTCTGGTAAGGGATATCTTCCGGAACCTGGAACGTGAAAATTACCTGTCCTGATGTATTGGTGAGATGGATTGATTCCAACGTTATCGATACATTATCCACAACCTTTGTCTGGTTGACCGGAATATCCGCAGTCAATGCACCGCCTTTCGGCAGGATAATAACGTCGACTGTTCGGGAATACGGCATTAAGTGCGAGAGGTCATAAGAACCGTTGCCGTTTTCGGTGAGCAGATAGTAGACGGCTATCGTGTAGAGCCCGGAATCAACCTGCATCCCTTTTGCATTCTTCTGATCCCAGGCAAAATCGAAGGTAAGATTGTGTCCCGGCGCAATTACAGCAGTATCCGGGGAACGCGGGAATGCAAGGAAATCGGTCTGGTTCCGGTTACTGATTCCCCTTTTCGGAGGAAAGCCCATGATAGTGACGGGATCCGGTCCCTGATTTATGAGCGTGACATTCACCACAACGGGTTCTCCGAGGCTATAGTCCGGGAGCTGGCCGTATGCAAACGGTGAAGCATGGGAGGGGGTAAGGGTAAGATCAACGGAGGGTGCTGCGTTGACTGGCCCGGTGAGCGCTAATAAAATCATGAAAAATCCCCCGAACATCACACCTCGTGCGAAACGATACCGGTTCATCTCCTGCACCTCCATGCGATTACGAATATCGCACACAAGAGTGATCCGAAGACGAGTACTGCCGGGAGCGGTGCGGGCCGGGTTGTCGGGGACTTTTCATTATTCACATCCAACGCGGAGAAATTGGATGAACGATTGCTGTTTTCATCGGAGAAGATGGAGAATGACGTATCATTACTTGTCCCATATGAGTACGAATTAACGGCTGCCTTGTAATTATCGGGTTTAAGGTCCGACGAATGTACCGTAAACAACCAGGTATTTTTTCCCTGCAAACCTTCCCGGACCTTCACCACACCGACAGCTCCGCTCTTGTCTGTTCCTTTGGGACCGAGCATATGATCCGGTGAATATACCTCAACAAGTAATTCGTCACCGGGAGGGAGATCGGTCGTCCCGGAGATCGCAAAAGACTCGTGCCGGGCATGCGGTGTGATCGGATTGATGATAATCACGTACGGATTTCCCGTTGCGATTGAACCCGGAGGGGTGAGATTGAAAATTACCGATGCGTTGATCGTGCTGTCACTGGGATACTTTAGCGAGATGAAGTATTCATCCGGGTACGATCCGGTTGTGTTTACTTCATAGGACCAGACATTCAGGGTCTTGTTATTGTATTTTACAAGAACGGTTGTTGGAATATGGTTATACCACGGGTCTGCCTGCGGGGGAATTCCCGGGTTGAACGATCCCCCGTAAATGCTGATGGGGAGTTCAGTCCCCGCGGGAAGAATGGCTACGCCATGAATAAGAAACACATCGCCGACAACGTGATCCCCAACAGGATCAATTGACAGTATACCATATCTGTCAGGAGTTGAACTCCCTCGGGAGGAGGAGTTTGTGTGACGGTCGTATTCGGCATTCACCATCTGTTCCGCACATTCCTTACCGAAATGTTCCGTGAGGTATTCGATATATTGCCGGTTCACCGCAAAGAACTGTTCCCGCATGAGAGGATGATCGACTTCGGTTGTATTGAGGGGAAACTCTTTCGATTCGATGAGGGGGAGGGTTACAGCATCAATGGTCACGGTGCCGTTGTCATGTACGGTAGGGCCGGTGCCGGAATTATTCCTGGGGTTTTCTGCGGTCACGAGGGGGATCATGATCGGTGTCGCCAGCAGGAAAACGATCAGGAGAACATGTCCCGGTAAAATCCGTGCCCTCTCGTGTTTCATATCTTCCCCGGTGAATCGACTTCCTTTTCCGGGAGTTCATCCGGATTTTGCGAAGGATACCTGCGGTCCAGCACCTGCGATGCGAGGCACAGTAAGACACCGGCTATCAACCCGGTGAGAAAGACGATCTGGACCAGCATTCCGTTCTTCACCATCGTCGATGTGCTCATGATCAGAGCGGTGTACTCCCCAAGCCATCCGGATATCCCGATGACAATCACAACCATGACAATGAGTACCAGGGTCTTTTTGGTTTTTTGGTTCATTTGTATTCTCCAGGATCTTTGTTCAATTCCTCGCTGCACTTTCCCGGCGCTTCAACCGGAATACTCCTTAAACGCAAACAGTACCCGGTCATCGGCATTAAGTTCTGCAAGAACTTTTTCCCGCTCCGCTTTTTCTGGCATCGCCCGGTAATCATACTGGATGTATACTTCCCGCATTGGCTTGAGCGGGACTCCGGCTGCGATGAGCCGTTGTGCATTCGCTTCCTCCGGATAACTTATAGCAACCGGAATGATGATCGAACCATTTTTCCGTTTAACGATCTGCATGTATTCCCACATTGACGATACCTGTTCGCGGATATCGGCACTGCGATCATTATTGAGAAGGGAGAACGTCCGGTTATAGTCCGCTAACGGCACATCGACATAATAATCTGCACCCATTGCGCCGGACGAGAGCACCTTTACGGTGTAATCCCCGGGGATGGAATGGCTTTTTATGATCTGTTCAATTTCCGTTTTGTTAAGCGATGCATCGACAAGAATCGCGCTGAACCAGTCGGCCTGCTCGTGCCAGACCCGTGTTGCCTTGTCGAGTGTCGGACGGACCTCCGGTTGCGGGTAGAGCGGATTATACAATTCGCCCTCGCGCACGTACTGGGGTTCTGTTGTGAAAATATAGGTACCAAGCGAGATGACATCTGTTGCAGAAAGCGGAAGATCGGAATTTATTCCGGACTTTAATGCAAATCCGGTTAAATTACGGATCTTCTCATAATTTTTCCCCCACCGCCCGGCATTATCCGCGAAATCTTCTGGTTTCACTTCCGAAAATAGGGACGGGTACGAACCGGTTTTTCCGCTTGCGTTGACCACCTCAGATGAACTGGCCAGGGTATAGGTGTCGACAAGAATCCGGTTGATCTCGCGAGTCTGCGGGTTTTCCAGATCCAGCATTACCGTGACATTATGACAGCAGTTGCCGGCAAGTGAATAGACCGGTCGTATCGAGTGAACTGCATCGTCAGGAAAATCCCGCGCTGCTATCTCACGGGCTTTCTGCGTCGCGTTCACGAGATCATATTCTCCGGTCGGAGTCTCCAGACCCCATCGGTGGGAATACAGCCCCTTGTTGCCATCTACGATAATATCGCTGACAGGAATCCCGTTGCGTTCGACGCGAAATACATAATAGAGATTCCGGCCTTCGAAATCCTCGATGATCGCCGGTTCTTTTTTACTGATACTGGCATTTCTCCATGACCGGGAGGCAAAGGTATCCGGCCGATCGAGAACGATGCGCCGGAGCACTGCAAGAGCATGTTCCCGTGCAATCTCAACCGGCACACTGTTTTCAGCGATTAATTCGGCCGTAACCGGGTGAACATCCGGTACCTTTGTGGTCGTCCCGGGTCCGGGAGACGAGAGATTTGACGATTCCCCTGCAAAATAATTCCTGATAATACCCGAATCCTGTTCTGACAGCGGGAGTCGGACATCGATGCCCTGCGCCATCGCATATTCAACGATCCTGTTGGCAATTGAGGTATACCTCTCCCACACTCGAACGCGATCCGAATATTCGCTACGCGGGACAGAGTCCAGGTACGAGCTGACATAGGTATGGCTTTTGTAGGTATCAGAAGCATTTTCCGGAATGATCTCAATCGCGAATGCATTAACCTGCTCGCTGGCCCCGGAACTCAGGTTACGGATTATGAGCATCCTGCACAGCGTTAGAAAATCGCCACCGTAGAGTGCAGGTGTATTGGATTGGATCGGGTACACCGTGTACCGCGTTTTCACGATCTTTTCCGCATCCTGTGCGATCTGTGAATAATTCCATGAAGGAGCCCCCGGATAGATCCGAAATACCGGAAATCCCAGGCGTTTGTTTGCCGCAGTCCAGAAATAACTGTGAATTCCCCCCGCGTTTCTCAGGTAAAACTCGTAATACAATGGCTTGCCGTTCACATCGTAGATGACTGATGGTTCGGGATCAAGGGCCGCTGTGGTCCAGTTGGCATTGGCAGCATAGGGGCCATCGATCGTAAAGCTCCAGAAGGTGTAGAGGGTCTGGTTATACGCGGTACCAATGGGCACGGTATTGGGATCATTATTAACGAGCACCGAAGAAGAATTTGATAGATTTTCTCCGGAATTACCTGGAGCACTCACACCCTCTGTACACCCGGTAGTGAGAACAATGGCACATAGCGATACGGTCAGTAAGATGAATATACCCGTTCTCATTCGATCAGTTTTCATCATTTTAGTCTCCTTGAAATGAGCGAAACCGCACAAAACAGTGAGCCCAGGACAACCCCAATGGGCAGTGTTGCTTCAGCCGGTATTTGTGAAGGTGTCAGAGGCGGTGTGACCGGTACCGCAAGGATGTGGCAAACCCGGTTCGGGTTTGAGTCAAGGAAGAATAATCCCCGCCCTGCACGCTCTCCTGAATGGGAAAAAATGTCGATGACATATGTTGTGGGACCGAGCCCCGTTGTATTGAGGTCCAATGACCAGTGGTTTGTCCCGTTACTGCCGGATACAACCCGGGTTTTTCCCTCGATGCCTATGCTCATATTGCCCGGCAAGGTCTCCGCACCATCCCTCCGGAGAAATGATCCCGGCATGACGGAAATGGTCAGTTCCTGTCCCGGGGATAATGTCGTGTTACCCCCAACCACAAACGTCTCGCCATCATAATGGGACGGGACCGGATCGACGGTCACCGGAAGTTTCCGGATTCCCGTAGCCTCTTCAGAAGAGATGAGATAAAAATGGTGAGTAAAATGCGGGCCTCCGTATTCCGGCAGTGGGGTGACCTGGACGAGATACTTGTCGGGAATCCAGCCACTTGTGTTGACCAAGTATTCCCACCGGCCGATGCCGTCAGACCCCGTCTTGCTCCTCACCGTGCCAGTCTGTCCAAAAACATTTCCCGGAAGAGATTTGCGTGACAGGAAATCAGCTGTCATGACCTCGACAAGGATCTCCTGTTCCGCTGGAATGAGTGTTGTGCCCGTGATCAGAAACGATTCACCGGCTCCATGCCAGTCGATGGGATCGATTGTGATCGAAGGGGGGGCGGTCATGGAAGTATCCAGCGGTTCGCATAGTTGAGGGGGAATCGTTGTGGGACCCGTTTGAACCAGGTATGCTTCACCCGCCGGGGTTGGCATGGTCAGGGGTAAGGCCGGGGCCGGTTCTGTTGTTTTTGGTTCAGATTCCTTTGTGCTGAGATCAAAGAGATATATCTTATCCGAGATCGCTCCAAGGTACCGCCCGTCAGCGGAGAGTGCAACTCCTGATACACTGGCACCGGTCGGGTACTGCCTGAGGACCTTGCCCGCAGGATCGGTACTGGTGACAGTACGGTTATCGCCATATGCGACAGAGCTGCCATCACCTGCAACAGCGATTGTGTGTGACAACGGGTTGACCTTGCCCTCCCACAGGACCATTCCTGTTTTATCCAGTCCGAACAGGGTGCCTTCGATAGTTCCTACTATAATCCGGTTGGCATCCTGCGACATGGCAAGTGATGCACCGGTGCCAGTGAAGGATTTTTCCCGGATTATCTTTCCCGACCGGTTGAAAAGATAAAGGTTGCCGAATTTCCCCCCCATCACGGCAATCGTAGTGCCGTCGTTGCTGATCGCAACAGCATTCGGCCCGCCGGTCCGGTATTTCCAGACCTGTATCCCGCTTTGGTTGAACACGAAAAAATCCCACGGGTAGGATACATCGCCTGGCGACGTACCCTCTGAATTGGTTGCCGCAGCAGCAATGATACTCCCATCCCCGGAGATAGCGAATGCAATGACCGGTGCATCGGTAATGTTTGTCCATTGAACCAGACCTTCCCGGTTGAGACATATGATCCGACTATCGCTGAAACTGGCATATATCATACGATTATCAGGTGCAATGGCGACTGCAAGTGGCGGGACTAAGGTTGTGTAATTCCAGAGGATCGATCCGTTACGGTCAAACAGGAAAATCTGGTTTGAGGTTGTGTTGGTTACCACGCCATGACAGCAACCGGGAACAAGTTGTGATACCGCAACAGCACTCCCGTCCGGAGCAATACTGACTGACGAGATCCATGGATCAGATTCTGCGGAGAATGTCCGGGTCCACAGGAGCGTGCCGGACTTATCGAAATACCGGAGGGTTTTCTCATAGCCGACATAAGCAGCAATAAAATTACTATCGTCAGAGATATGGATTGAATTCAGGTTTGATTCATAGGTTGCATTTTCAGAAAGGGGAAATGCCCAAAGGGGTTGGATCGCAGATACCGGAGTAACGAGTGCGAAAATGCCTGCGAGAATTAGTAGCATTGCCGTAATCAGCCCGAAGAGTTTATTCATTTTTGTTTTTCCTCTGTTTCCGGCCCGGGGATTTGCCGTATAAGTTCATCAGTAATGGGAGTGAGCGAGCCAGCTATTTTTATCATTTCATTTTTATCCAGGGGTGACTGAATCCAGTATGCATAATGAGCGTCTTTCCACTGGATCTGGTTGAAGGGTTTTTCCTGCCCCGGATAACTCCCTGGAATCCATTCTCCCGCAATTTCCCGGATGGATACCGGTTCAGGTTCCCCATGTATCACAAAATAAGGAGCAGGTTCGATTGATTCCCCCTGGAATAGAAGAATCACGTCCGGCCCTTTTTCAAAAGTCAGCCGGGTTTTCTCCCGCGTACCGGTAAATAACGATCCCTGGCTGAAATGATATTCCGGGGGCAGATACCCCGGTACACGCAGATCTTGACCGCAGATCATTTTTGCAGAGGAGAGTGATCCAAGATATACTGGTGTCAGGATTGGTTCCTGGGGTACTTTCTGGAACGTATCATTCAGTGGTTGAACGACAGTAGCCCGTAACTGTTCAGGACTCCCCGGTCCCGGAAATCCAATGCACCCGAAAACAACAAAAACCGCCAGCGCACAGGCCACCAGCCAGAAGAGTTTATTCACCGGGAGTAACCCCCTTGTCAACACACGGGATCTGCTCGTATTTGCACCGGTCAGCCCAGACCGCATCCAGGTTAGGGAAATACCGGAACATGGATTCCGGGTGGTTCAGGCGGACCTCATGGGGGTTCGGGTTGTTCACGGCAAACATGGTTTTTGGGATCTGGTACAGTGCAACGCGTTCATGGGCGCCGGTGTTGCGGTACACGAGAAATGCCGGGTACTTCTGGCTAGGGACAAACAGGTCATTAAAGCCGCTGGCAGTCATCCGTATATCGATAATCCCCGGTGTAGTACTGTTGTTATTGCTGCGGATCCAGGATTCCGGCATGATGAGGGACGTGAGTTCGGAAATGCCGAGAGGTTCAGCGGTCTGGATCCCTTTCTGGGGAAGGGTCTGCATGAGCTGATCGTCCACGTGCACCAGAGAATTTGCCATCCGTATCATCTCATCTTCATCCACCATGCCGGTAAGCGAGTAGTCATGCCCGTCCCTGATCCACTCCAGCTGGTTTGTGTCCGTGCCGTTCCGGAATATGCCAACGCTCCTGTTGAGAGCAACGTCAATGGTCCTTACTGCCAGCTGTTCTGTGTAGGGCTTGCCGATGACCGGAGAATCTAGGTAACTGATCGACTGTTTCCCATTGACCAGCGAGAGCTGAATCGTCCCGTCCCAGGTCTGGTAACCCCCGCTGTAGGCATACCCTTCAGGCACATAACCCGGCACAACCAGGGCTGAACCCCGGACATTATAGGCATTCTTCAGTTCGAAGAGAAAGATCACCGGGTCGTGATGCCGGAATTCGACCGGAGGGTTTGGCACATTGCGGGGATCGAGAATGAACTGGCTGTCGGCAATACCGCTGTTTACCCGGATATCCCGGTATTCCGCAGAAATAGATGCGGGCCCGCTGTTGTCATAAAATTCTATTTTTTTCGCCATCCACCTATCCGTATCGATCCAGACCCGGGCGTTCTGGTAATTACCGGGAAGGTTCGTGAACGGGTCTCCCGGCTGTGCGGAAAATTCCATGACATAGGAATTGTTGCCGATGTCATTTTTGATCAGGCTGAATGCACGGGGATGTAGCTCAAAAAGATCCCGTACCATTTTCTGGTAATCTCTCTGGGTGAAATAAGTCTCGCCGGGATCAAAGTGCGTAGTCCTGTGGACATTTTTTGTCAGCGGGGAGTACCACCAGATGACGCTGCCGTCCGTTATAATCAGTGTACCTCTTGGTTCGCTTCCCGACTGGAGATACTCGAGCCGGTAACTGTACTGGTTCTTTTTCTGGAACTCGAAACTGTCCTTATTCGGGTACGATACCATGGCAATGTCGATTGTTGCCGAAAAATCCTGCAGGGTATCCTGCTGGTTAATAAATTTCCCTGCAATGTCGGGTGCAGTAAGGTTTGCCGGTGTTGATGTGCACCCGGCGCCCAGCAGGAAGCAGATGATTAGTCCGGCAACAATGCTGCTGGTAAGGATGACAGAAACAATTTTTTTCTCCATATGTCATTCCCCCGTCCCATATGTCCGTCGCTCGTACTCTCCCAATGCCCGGAGAATCACACCCTGCCCAACGCAGGTAAACAGAACCGCGATTCCGAATAAAGCGAACAGTGTATAACCTCCGAAAGAGAGGGGTGTCGCGGGAAGTATCTTCATAAAATAATCGGTGATAACAACGGTGAAGATCGTGCAGGCAACGATCCACCGGCCATTGACCGCAATCCGGTCAAAATACGGTTCGAAGAGGAACAATGGTATGGGCACTGCAAACGCCAGAAGGGCACAGGCAACCAGCCCTGCATTCTCCATACTGAGAACTCCCGAAACCTGCGTGAGCCAGAACCCGGTAAGAGAGAGAGCGACCGGAACTGCGATAACCACCATTTTCCGGATCATCGCTGAACGAATCTCGCCATAAAGAAGCGTGATGCTCAGGGCACAACACCCGATAAAGAACGGGGTGAACAGGAAAAGTGCGATGAAAGGGATGGCGATATAGACCAGGTAATTGTGCTGCATGGCTCCCGTTCTCTGCACCTGTTCCCGCAGGAATATGTACAGCCCCAGTACTACGAGGCCGAACAGCGCCATCTCGAAAAACCGGAACATCTGGAAGAGTGTGTCGGTGACCTGCGGGTTGAGTCCCGGGGTAATGTTCCCGGTCACTGCCGGGCCGAACAGTGCAGCAAATCCCATCAGGAACGCAGAAAGGAATGAGATGACAAAACAGGCAAAAAATAACCATCGAGGGTGTTCTGTCCTGAGGTGAACCGCCATGAGGTGCCAGGTAAAGATCGTTCCTGAGGCCATGATGGTCAGGCCAAGAAATGACGTAATAAAAAAGGAGGAGGAGCCCAGCGAAATGAACTGGCCGGTTGTCAACGCAGTCCGCAGGAAATTTTCATAGGAATAATTAGCCAGTGACAGGATGACTGCGATGGCACCAGCGACAAGCAGCCGTAGGGATCGTCGGGGAATACGGTTGATCGCGGTAAACAGGAGCAGTGCATATCCCCCAACAAGGAGCGGTGGGATGAGGAAGACGATAAAAAAGCCAAACAGGGGCCCGATCAGGGGAATACCGATAAACGGGTTCACGCGAACCACCCCGCAAAATTGCCAAACGGCCGGAAGAGATCCGGTTTTCCCACGACGGGAATATTAACCGGATTCTGCAGGGGCCACCCGGTCAGGCTGTACCCGATCACCGGCCCGGGCTGGCTTGGATTGGTTGCGTTCACATTGTACATGATCATGAGCGTGAGCGGGGATTCGCACCGGGTGAACGGGAAGGAACATGGCCTGTTTACGATGCAGCCGTTACCTCCGCACCAGGTCACGTTCGGGTAGAGGCGGGCCGTGGTCGCATTCATCGTATGGATGGGTTCAACAGGTACCGGGGGATTATACATTGACATGTCCCTTGGTCCTGCAAGAGTATCTGCGTGAGTCAGGTAATATGCAGTGTCCATTGTCCGGTTCTCCGCATTCACGCCGGGAATTGCAATAATTCCTGCCAGCAACATGACGATAACGATACGAGTCCAGGATTTCATTGTTATTCTACTCCCCCGTCAGCAACTGCACCCGGTACTATCACGTGAATTCCACTCGCTCGTGCTGCCTCCCGATCCTTCGTACACCTGGATTGAGGGGCCGGTAATAATCAGCTGCGCATGCAGTATCCGCTCCGAAGCTCGTGCAAACTTGACCGTATGCCTTAGTTCCCCGTTCATGCCGTTCATGGACATTCCGATCTTCTGCGAGCAGACCATCCATCCGGGATCATGGGAGATGGCAGACCCATAGAGAACGCGATCGACCCGCTGCCCGTAGAGCACATAGAACGTCCCGGTTGTCGAGACCGTGAAGACCTCCGTTCCATCCGGATAGAGAACCGTATCAGTCCGGGTCTTTTTCACGATATACAGGGGTGCCGTCGCATTCCCCGGTCCTGGGAGCACGAGGTCGATGCGATGGATTGTAACATCATCTTCCGTTGAAGAGGTATAGGTCAGGTTATGGTGATACCCGGTCTCGTTCGTCCCGGTGTGCCGGCTCCCCACCAGCCGGGGTATGAGGGGAGAGATCCGAATGCCATTACCGGTCTCAAGCACTTCTGTCAGGATCGTATCATTGTTGATCAGGAGGAGCAGTGAGTCCGGAAATTCATAAAGCCCGATGATGGATTTTTCGGTGCCGTTGACCTGTGCCCGGGCCATGAGCGGGTCAACGACTCCCCTGCGCTGGGGATAATCGGTCAGCGGCGGCATGTCCGGGCTCCGGGTCGGTTCGCGCTCTCCGAACAGATACAGAAAACTGTCGGCATATGACGGGGTGGCCTTGCTGGTATAGGTCATCAGGATATCATCGTTACTGCAGGTGCCAAAAGAAAACCCGCTCAACTCACCACCCGGGATAAAGTACATGTTCACTACCGAGTGCGCGGGGTTCCAGAAGAGAAAGCCAAGTCCGAGAAAAATGATGATAACGCAGGCTCCAACAAGGATCCTCTGCCATTTTTTATGGTCTGAAGAATTCATTTTAGTTCCAGATCTTTTTTCAATCCTGCAATCATCAGGAAACCACTGATCGCTGTAATCGTAATCATGGCAGAAAGCGGAGCGGGTTGCGTGGGGGCGGCGATGCGTGCCGGTGTCATGAACATTGTTGCCTGAATAGTTCTCATGTCATTTAACGCAATGCGGACTGCCTCATCTTTGCTGATTTTTTCTTTGGCGATGCAACCGGTAATAGTAATTAAAAAAACGAAGAGAGCAATCAGGATACCTCCCGTAAAAAATGGTGTCCGGTTTCTCGTTTTCTTCATGATAGTAGTCATCCGCATCTCCAGGAGGTATACAAAATCCGATTCATTCTGCCGTCCAGTTAATGCAGCTCTCACCCCAGAATGTCCCTTTGCAGGATTGCCCCTGCACGGTGCCGTGGGAACGGGCGATGAGTCATCATTTCCGGAAACTAAAAGAGGCAATTGGCTGCCCGTAATCCCGAGCACGCTGAAAATAAGGAGAAGGCACCCGGCAAGGAAGACGGCGATGACAAGCCCGCCTCCGATCTTCATTACGTCGTGTGCATTCATACCGTTGTAATGTTCCTTGTGATTTTTTTGTTCTCCGGTTTTTCATACCCTCAACCGACAGGAGTTTGCCGGACGCTCGTGCCGTGGGAACCGGTCCGGGCGGGCAGGGGCTGGCAACCGGATTGTTTTAAGCATGCGGGATTACCTGCGGGACTTTTACCAGCCGCACAGGCAGCAATGATGAAAAAGAACATCCTGACTGTAAAAATTCCTTTTCGTGCATTATGATTCATTTATATTCAGATCCTGAATTAATGATTTTTTTGAATCTCATGCTATATACGATTTCCAGCCATTTCCTTTACCGGTTAGGAAAATACCGTCAACGCTACCGGTTTTTGCCGGCATCCCGGTCCAGCACGTTCTGCCAGGCCGGGCTGGTGATGTTCGGATAGTCTCCCGAAGCCTCGATAAAAAGACCTTTTGCTACCTGCCAGCCCTGCGAGTCCCCGGTATGGAACCAGCTGTAACTGTCGGCGTAAAAATTCTCCCGGGTATCCATGTGCTCATCCCACTTATTCTGGACAAGCACCTGGGAGTAAATATTTACCCACGTTGACGGGGATGCAGAATAATCAGCATAGAGCATCACCTTCTGGTCGACATCAACATCCTTGTACACAATGAGATCCAGATCTTTTGACGCGATTTGCACCGGCTCTTTCCGTGAATAATTTATTTTCTGCAGGAAAACGGACTGGTTGTCAAACGGGTTGATCGTATCGGGAAATGCGAGCGGAGAATCCAACACGGTCCGGTTTTCGTAAAAGAGCGAATACCCGGCATGGTAAGTCTCGTTCGGATAAAACCAGTCGGCATGGATCTCCAGGAACAATGGCGTTGCGTTTTTTACCGGGCAGGTCCAAGAGGGGGCCATACCCGGCGGGGACCGGACAAAATCAATGGAAATATTTTCCTGGGAAAAATATTGTTTTGTCAGCACAAAGGTTCCTGCCACCGGCGTACCGTTTTTTACCGGCAGCGGTACGTACAGCGTGACATTGGTTAAGGGACCCGTAGAAAGGACCTGGAATTTATAGTCCACGTTGGTTGAAAACATACGCGGGGTGGAATCGGATATGCACCCGGTACACGTGATGACGAGCGTGACACAGAGCAGTAAGCAGATAGCCGGGTATGGCAGAATCCAGTTCATTTACGGATTGTAAAAACGCAAGAGGTAATAAAAATGGTGAAATGATCCCCGGGGAATTATTAACCGCGTATTTTCTCCAGCAGATTACGGCAGGCGGGGGAGCCTTCGGAGTATCTAAATTTTCACGTTTTGGGTATGAACTACCATTTATCTGCGTTTCAACCCAGACAAAAAACCGGATCAGAATACTCAAGACTTCATAATTTACACCTATTTCCCAATGAACGAGGATCATCTTGCGATCATCATCACGGTTATCTGCATTTTGGTTCTCGCAGCTATCATATCCACACCGCAAGTATCGAATCACGGGTACGTAGTCGAGCCTGCAACCGATGCAGATACGGTGGGGCAGACCGGGGCTGATCTTGTCCGCATCTCATTCTGGGATCTTCCACCCCGCTTAATGTTGATCACGGTGATACAATCGATATCACCAGTCCTGATTTTCCCGCTTGGACTGTTTTTCTTCCTGCAGGGTCTCGCGTTCCTCAGTTACCGCAAAATTTCGGCCGGCAATGTGCTCGGGAGCCCGGCACGCTCCCTTATTTTTGAAGCAATCAGGACCAACCCGGGAATCTATTTCAATGAATTATCCCGCGAGACCGGGCTGAACCGGGGGTCACTCCGGTATCATCTTGCGCTCATGCGGGTGACCGGCAAGATCTCGACCCTTGTTCTGGAGGGCGATACCCGGTACTTTGAAAATTCCGGGAGATTCTCCGAGACCGAACAAAGGGTCCTGAAATTTTTAAGAAACGAGAAGGAGCGTGCGATTTTTTTACACCTCATGGACAATCCTGAAACAACCCGGGGAGACCTGGAAACGGTGCTGGGAATATCCGGCGCTGCGGTGACGTGGCACACGAACCGGTTATGCGATGCCGGGATGCTCACGATTGCCCGGAGCGGAAAAACAATACGGTATCTCATCGATCCGGACGCTAGGATGTACCTGGAGAAATATCTCGTAACCGTTCATGGAAATCCCGCATTCAATTCCCCCATATGATGGGGATTTAGTTAAGAAAGACCCCCACCATAACTTTCCTCTATAACACTCTGTAGGGTCCGGGTGTCGGGTTGCTCTGGCGTTTGAAAAAAAATTCCCGGCAGAACCGGTTCGTGCAAAAAAATTTCCGGGCTGGTCACGCTCGCACCAAAATTTTTCCGGAAAAAATCCGGCACGGGCAACAATATTTTTTGCCGGGCCCGGTCCGCAATAATTTTTTTTGTCCGGGCCTTGTTTGCAAACTCCCGCCCCCCTCCTCCATATCTCCTGGCACTGCCCCCCCCTCTTTATTTACTCCCCTACGGGGCAGACTCCTATTCTCCTCCCCCCCCCTTCCCCCCTCCCAAC
>Ga0074195_1002560_pt1 | contig 19841 bp, 16 predicted proteins | sample EPASupsiteHSE623_FD_64525 | JGI IMG/M metagenome (GOLD analysis project Ga0074195, IMG submission 64525) | Bioremediated contaminated groundwater from EPA Superfund site, New Mexico - Sample HSE6-23 | ecosystem: Environmental > Aquatic > Deep subsurface > Groundwater > Contaminated ...
GGTGATGGCCGCCGTCAGGGTTGTTTTTCCGTGGTCAATGTGACCAATTGTTCCGACATTGACATGCGGCTTTGTCCGCGTAAATTTTTCCTTCGCCATCTCATGTCTCCTTGGACAAAAATTCAATCAGACTCAATCGACCATTCTTCACAATCGACTGATACTTGGAGCCCGCGATCGGATTTGAACCGATGACTTCCTCCTTACCAAGGAGGTACTCTACCCCTGAGTTACGCGGGCGAAGAACGATTAGTCGAAACCTCACGCTGACGCTTGGCTGTGCCGCAGGCATGGAGCGGGAAACGAGACTCGAACCCGCAACCCTCAGCTTGGAAGGCTGATGCTCTACCATTGAGCTATTCCCGCTTGATCCTTGCGATACCAAGACGACATTGCCGTGCCAGGCTATGGTGGAGGGGGGAGGATTCGAACCTCCGAAGGCTCCGCCGACAGATTTACAGTCTGTTCCCTTTGGCCGCTCGGGAACCCCTCCACTGTATCACCAAAAGACAAGAGCAAGGAAGCAGAGAACAGCTACTCGCTAGCCGCTCCCTGGCTCTTATCTTCTCAATCACCTGGAGCTGGCGATGGGACTTGAACCCGCAACCCCCTGATTACAAATCAGGTGCTCTGCCAATTGAGCTACGCCAGCATGAACCTGAAAAATATACCCTATGGATTTTAAAAATCAACATGTTTTTATTGTCTCTGGAAAATAAAAAACCGGGGGATCGCTCCCCCGGTTTCGTATCATACTATAAAACCGATGATCAGCCGTTTAACGGATTTTTAATGTACGAGGATTCGCCGTAGCGTTCAAATGCCATGGCAAAAGTACGGTATACGATATGGGCAAATTTGGTGTACGGCAAATACAAAAAGAGCATGACAACAGAAATAAGATGCAGGTAGTACACAACATATCCCAGGGATGGGATACCGACCAATCGGAGCAACTCAGCTCCAAGTCCGGTCACGCCAACTCCCATGATAATCCAAATCAAGAACCAATCATAAAAGGTGTTGGTCGCCTTGCCAGCCGCCTCCATCTTGCTCCTGTTCAGCCAAAGGATACCGACACCGGCTATCATGGCCACAGCGGAGACGTTGGCCAGCAACTTAACAGGATTCCACATGGAAATGGGGCCATGCATGGATGGAATCCAAATACCGATCACGTCTTGGGTAAACAGCGAGTAACAAGTGACAATGAACAGGCCGATAAAAGCAAACATCAAAGGCCGATGCCCTTTAACCCGATCAGCATTCTCGGTGCATTCTCGGAACCGCTTGTGCTCAAGGATTTCTTTAACCGAAGGCCAGAGGAACTGCTTAATGAACTGCAGCACAGAAGGTCGATACGGTACATCTTTCAGCCCCTTCGATTCTGACATCCCTGCCCACAAGGTTGAAACGCCTTTATAGACTGAGGCTACAGCAATACCAGCTGCAGTCAGCATAATGATATCGATAAACAGCACGTTTTTGGCCAGCCAACGGAAATCCCAGTGACCGAAAAACTGAGTGTACCCCGCACGGGCAAACTGCTCGCCCGATGGTATGTGCATCCCGCCCGATATCAGCCACATGATGAAAATCACGACTGCGGGAATGCCGATAAGCAAGGGGAGGTTTTTCGCGGAACTGCAAAGATCCGCAAGGCCCTTTGGCCAGCCGAGGGAACGATAGGCATACGCACGAATAGCGCCTAACACATCACCAGGGCGAGCCCCGCGCGGGCATAACGCGGTACAATCGCCGCAATGGTGGCAGAGGTACACATTCGGGTCAGTAATCAGCTTGTCCTTCAATCCCCACTGGGCAAGAATCATCTCTTTCCGGGGAAAGGGTTTGCTATCAGAGGAAAGTGGACAGGCGACAGAACAGGTCGCACACTGATAACACTGTTTCAACGTGTCACCACCGGCCTCCTTCATGGCTTTGATAAATTCTAAATCGGGTTGCACATTCATAGACATTATTTCCTCCTGTCATGAAAGGTAGGGGGGCAGCATATTGAGTCAATTTGCCCAAAACCAGCAAAAAGATAGTGCCGCCATCCTCGACAGAAGAGGATGGCGGCAAGATAACAGTCTGTTTCGATTAGAAACCCTTGAATGGATTCGGTCCCATGCCAATAATCTCTTCGACAAATTCATCGATGATGGCAGGAATTTTGTCATAATCGGAAATAGCGATCTCACGGACGCCGCAACGCTCAGGTTCGAGCCCCAGCGAGCCAAGAGTTTCACCGATATTTTCCATACGCCGGGAAGCAATTTCAGAGCCCTTGACAAAATGGCACTGGTAATCGTCACCATACTTGCATCCAAGGAGTAAAGCCCCATCCATGCCAGAAGACATGGCATCCTTGATCCAGACCATATTGACCGAACCAAGACAGCGGACAGGGATAAACCGAACGAGCCGATTCATTTTATTCCGGTGCATGCCAGACATATCGATCGCCGGATAGGCGTCATTCTCACAGACAAAAACAGCGACACGCAGTTTTTCCTCGTCATCGTCAGGAACTTCAATGGATTTGACCATTGAGCCGATCATGTCGATGCTGTAATCGGCAAAATTGATGATTCGTTCAGGGCAGGCACCCATGCAGGTACCACAACGGCGGCAGCGGGTCGGATTCGGCAACGGTGTCCCTTTCTCGTCATCGTCGAGAGCACCGAAGGGGCACTCTTCTGTACACCGCTTGCATTGGGTGCAACGAGAGAAGAAGAAATCCGGGTAGGTCTGATCTCCGGAGCGAGGATGCACCGCAACGCCCCGATTCGCGGATTCGATGCACTGAATGGCTTTCAATGCAGCGCCAGTCGCGTCGTCTATGGTCTCTTCCATGGTTTCAGCCTTGCGGACGCCACCACAGTTATAGATGCCAGTTCTGCGTGTTTCATAGGGGAAACAGATGAAATGCGAATCGGCATATCCGTCAAAAAGATCGAGGTCGAGGAAGGCCGGACCTTGACGGTAGGCCAGATTGATCACGTTCTCATCCGCAGTGGTCGGCACCATGCCTGCGGCCAAAACAACCATATCCACTTCCAACTGGAGATTCTCACCCAGCAGATTGTCCTCGACATCGACGACCAGCGCGCCACCACCCGCGGCCACCTTCGTGACCGCTCCCTTGGTCATGAACACACCGTCCTGGGCCTGCATGCTCTTGTAGAAAAACTCGGAATTGCCAGGAGTCCGCATGTGCTGATACAGGATGTAGGCGTTGCCGTCCACGGGGTTGTCCTCAACAACGTAGCTGGCTTGCTTAAGCGCCACCATGGAGGTGACGGAATTACAAAAAGGGAAATCCTTGTCATTGTCCTTGCCGCCGGGGCTTTGCACAAAGGCAACGCGAGCAGGAACCTTCCCGTTTTTAGCCAACTTCTCGAACTCGGCGTTGGTGACCACATTGGCCAATTTGCCGTAACCGAGATGCTCGTACTGGCTAACGTCAGCGGGTTTCCAACCGGTGGCGAGCACAACGGCACCGAAGATCTCGCCTTCGGGATTCAGGGTGGTATATTTTTGCATCCCTTTGTTGGGATCTTCCACCTCGCCCTTATTAATAAGATCCTGCTGATCAGCAGTTACTTTGGCAGGGGCGTCCCACTCAGTTTTTGCTCCAGCGGCCTTAAAGGTGACGTTGAATTGTCCGGGAGCACCACCGATACGGGCGACTTCGCACGCTGTTTTAACGGTTATTTTATTATTTCCCTGGACTTCAGCAATCAAATCCTGAATGGTCGGATTCTCAAGGTCGGTATAGGGATAGGCTGTAGGAAACATTTTCCGCCATCCCAAGGCCTTCCCACCGAGTTGCGCATCTTTCTCGACGATGGTTACTTCATAGCCGGCATTGGCGGCTTCCTTAGCCGCGGTCAAGCCAGCAATACCGCCACCCATCACCAAGATTTTCTTGGAAATGCTTTCCAGTTTATAGGGTACGGGCAGTTCCGATTTTTGTGCCCTGGTCACAGCCATGCGGACATAGTCGGTTCCCATTTCCTGAAGAAAGTCATCAACACTGCCATCCTCTTTCAACGTGCCAGTCCACGCAACTTGTTCGCGCAGGTTGCCGCGGACAGTGATGGTCTGCTCGCCAAAGTTAAATTCCTGCTGCATGACCCGAGGGGAGCAAGCACAGACAACGATGGTATTAACGCCTTTTTCAGCAATATCCTTCTCGATGAATGCCCGGCCGTCTGCGCCGCACAGGCAGACGTGATCGTTCATCTCGATCCCGGCGTCCGAGGCGGCGTCTTTCAGACCATCAACATCGAGGACATCGCCAATGCCACAACCAGTACAGAGATATGCACCATATACTTTTTTCATTGACATTTCCTCCTACCGTCCGATCTGAATTGCTTTAAGGGCAGCCGCAGTGGAGGATTGTCCACTGGAATAAACATCAACGGCGGATTTTGCACAGCCTGCGGAAAACATTCCGTTTGCCGCTTCGGAAACCACGAAACCATTACCATCCATGGCAACACCCAATGCCTTACCCTGCTCGCCCAGCGCGGGTTCCATGCCGGTAGCCAGGATGCACAGGTCCACCTTTTGATGCACTTTGGTGCTGGTGACAGCATTCTCGGCGGTTACGGTCACACCACCATCACGCTCGGCAACAATGTCCGCCACCTTACCCTTGATGAAAATAGTGTTCGGATCGGCCGTGAACTTTTCACGGAAATTCTCGTATTTTCCAGGAGTCCGCAAATCAATGTAAAAGACATATATTTTGGCATCTGGATACTGCGCCCGGATATAGGAAATCTGTTTGAAGGTCGCCATGCAGCAAATATAGGAACAATGCTGCAGATGGTTTTCATCACGGGACCCCGCACATTGAACAAAAGCAAAGGAGGCGGGCTCCTTGTTATCGCCAGGACGAACGATTTTGCCCCTGGTTGGCCCGTTATCGGCCGCCAGACGCTCCATCATCATATTGGTGATGATAGCGTTTGAAGAGTTGTAGTTCAGGTTGGTGATCTTGTTGGCGTCGTAGGGATTCCATCCGGTCGACCAAACGATGGAGCTGACCTTAAGGGTAAAGGTCTGGGGCTGCATCTCCAGATCAACCGCATTATATTTGCAGGATGCTTTGATGGCGGCCAAGGTAGAGGCCGAGCAAGCATCCTTTGCCAAAACATACCGGCGCGGGAAGGCCATCTCATGGGGGAGATACACGGCCTTGATTTTGTTCATGCCAAAATTGAAGGCGTTGTCGATCTCTTCGTTGCACGCCTGAGCGCAGTCACCACAGGCGGTACAGTTGGAATTGATGTAGCGTGGCGCCGTTTCCAGCTGCACCTCGAAGTTGCCGGGGCCGCCACTGATCGACTTGACGGTTGTCAAACTGTACGTCCTGATCTTACGGTTATCCTTGATGCGCTTAAAATTGATTTCAAGCCCACAAGTGGGGGGACAAAGTTTGGGGAAATACTGATTGAGCTGGGCAACCCGGCCACCAAAATATGCGTTTTTCTCCACGAGAAAAACATCATTGCCGACTTCAGCAGCTTCGAGCGCGGCGGTCAGACCACTTATACCGCCACCCACAACCAGTACCGCACCATTGCCTGCAGTGTCACTCATGCCAAACCTCCATAACTGCTGGTATTGATGAAAGGTGATTTCTGGTTCAATTGATCCGAAAAGAGAAAAATTACTTCATCTTTCGCATCAACTCAAACAAAAACAAACCTGTATATAAAAAATCTCCAGACTCCGCAAAGGGAGTCTGGAGATTTTTTTATTCAGACAATCAATGTCTTATCGAGATCAAAGCCAAGGAGTGGTCTCGATGATGTTGACGCAATTGACCTTCTCGCACTTCCACTCTTTGGTTTTCGGATCAAAGGTGGAGTTCACGAAAACCTTCCAGTTCTCATCATCAACATTCGGATAATCGGAGCGATAGTAGAATCCAGGGTAACGGGATTCTTTCCGGAACTCGATGTGACGGATGTGGGTCTCTACGCACCAGATGCGGTGATAGTTCTCCCAAGCGCGCATCAACTCGTGCAGATCACCGGCTGCCATCTTCTCGGCATCTTCACGCATCAGACGGAGCAGATCCAGACAGATGTTGAGCAGCTTGCCAGAGGTCATGTAATAGGTGGCAACACCACCACCGTACTCGTCGGTGGCTTTCATCAGACGCATCATCATTCCGGCCGGTTTGCAATAGTTCGGATTGACGTCAGCCGCAGTGGAGGCGTCTTTGAACTCATTGTACAGCTTAACCGGTGCGTAAATCTCATCAGCCAGTTCTTTGGCGGTCTGGGCCAACTCAGGAGTGAAGCTGGCGTTGTCGCGGCAGTACTTCACCATCTGCTTGGCGCAGATACGACCTTCGGCATGTGATCCGGAGGAGAACTTATGACCGGAAGCGCCCACGCCGTCACCGGCAGTAAACAGACCGTTGACCGTGGTCATACGGTTGTAGCCCCATTTGTACTGATGCGAGCGAGGACCATCGATAGCCGGCACCCAGCTCTCTTCCGGACCGGAGGTCCAGATACCGCAGCAACCGGAGTGCGAACCAAGCATGTAGGGTTCGGTCGGCATGATCTCCGAACCAATTTTCTCCGGCTCGATATTGGCACCTGCCCAGAGGCCGGCCTGACCAACGGACATATCCAGGAAGTCTTCCCAAGCCTCGGACTCAAGATGCTTCCAGAACTTCTTCACTTCTTTCTCGTCCTTACCGGCGGCACGCTGGGCATCCAGGAAGGCGTTCAAGGCCACTTCTGTAGCCATGTAGATCGGACCACGGCCAGCCTTCAGCTCGTTGAGCATCAGGTGGTTCCGCAGGCAGGTCGGGGTAACAGGAGATGCGCCATACGGCATGTACTGGGCAAGCTCTTCCTTTGCGCCCGCGCTGTTGGCATAGAACTCACCAAGGCCATTCTGTACTTTGGCCTTGAACAGAAGGAACCAAGCACCAACCGGACCATAACCATCTTTAAAACGCGACGGGGTGAAACGGTTTTCCATCATGGTCAGGGTTGCACCAACCTGCGCACACATGGTGTAGGTGGAACCAGCGTTCCATACCGGGTACCATGCACGACCTTTACCTTCACCAGTGGACCGGGGACGGAAGATGTTAACGGCACCGCCGCAGGCAACGAGAGCTGTCTTGCATTTGTAAACGTGAACCTTGTTCTCACGGGTGGAGAAACCAACCGCACCGGCGATGGTGTTTTCCTTGTTCTTGTCCAGCAGCATCTTAACAATGAAAACACGCTCATGAATGTTTTCTTCGCCCAGCGCTTTCTTGGCCGGCTCGGCAACGATACACTTATAGGACTCACCATTGATCATGATCTGCCACTTGCCGGTACGAACCGGAGTGCCACCCTCGCGCAGGGTCTTGGCAGGCTTGGAACCGTCAAGGTTGGATCCGTCTTCGGCTCTCTTCCAGACGGGCAGGCCCCACTCCTCGAACAGCTTGACTGACTCGTCCACGTGACGGCCGAGATCATAAATCAGGTCTTCACGAACAACGCCCATCAGGTCATTCCGTACCATCTTGACGTAGTCTTCGATGGCGTTCTCGCCAATATAGGTGTTGATGGCGGACAGACCCTGGGCAACGGCGCCGGAGCGCTCTAAGGAGGCCTTGTCGCACAGAATGACCTTCATGCCTTCGGGTGCCCACTTCTTGATCTCAAATGCGGCGCCGCAAGCAGCCATACCACCACCAACGATCAATACGTCACAGCTATGCTCAACGATTTCCGGATCGACAACGGCGGTAAGCTCGCCTTTTGGCTTATTTGGTAATGCCATATTTCTATCTCCTCAGTAATATTTTCAGAATAGAATTTTTTGAATCCTTATTTCCCGTTGACGCTTAGGCCAGTTTGGTGGGTGCCGGCAGAGCGCCCTCGAGCAGCAAGCACTCGTCATCAAGGTTTGCGCCTTTCTGACCAGGATACTCGTTGGCAGCGCCCTCAGCGGTTGTCCGGATCGGGAACTTAAAGCGTTTAATGTTGCCATTGCGGAATTTGACAGTCCACATAATGGAGTCAGAGGACCGCATAGGATGCACCTGGCCGCCCATCGGCACAAAGTCATCATACCCACGAACAAAAATCGCACCCTGCGGACAGATTTTTACACAGGAGTAACACTCCCAACATGCATCCGGCTCTTGATTGTACGCTCTCATAGCCTCAACATTGAGAACCATCAGGTCGTTGGGGCAGATGTACATGCAGGCGGTTTTATCTCCACCCTTGCAACCATCACATTTTGAAGGATCTACGTAACTTGGCATTAAACTACCTCCTCACTTGGATTTTCCTTTATGGCGCCCGATCTGGACAGCCAATAACCTCTAACTTCTCGCTTCAAGAAAAACAAATACGCATATTGTACAGCCATCCGTTTTCCACCGTGACCAGGTGTGCAATCTGTTCATTTTACACATGTTTCTAGACAATTTGCCATGATGCAAAAAATGAACAGCCACTCATTTCCGATCGTGTGACACTTTTAATTTGTTGCCATCTCGATGTCAAGAAAAATCGTCAAAACAACATTGAACAGCAAAACTTAACAAAAGTATCAGAATTATGGATATATGCGCCAACAACAACGAGATGACGAAGTTTTATCCCCCTCGCCGATGAGAAAACTTCGATCGATAATTTTTCCTTGCCGCGGCTCAACGCTTTCGGTGCTGCCTTCAATCCTTGCCGGAATAGGATGAGCGGACAAGGACTTCACGGGGTCTCGATCCGTCAGCCGGGCCAACGATCCCCTCTTTTTCCATGATTTCGATCATCCGGGCGGCGCGATTGTAACCGACCCGCAAACGTCGCTGCACCATGGAAATCGAGGCCTGCCCGGTTTCCGTGACCACGGCCACCGCCTCGTCATATTTTTCATCGTACTCCTCACTGGCTGTTTCCGCGCTTTCCGTTTCCTCCTCGATCCCCTGCAACACCGAATCGTCGTACTCTGCGGTTCCCTGTTGTTTCAAATAGGTCACCAGCCGTTCCGTTTCCTGTTCGGAGATAAAGGCACCATGGATGCGCTGCAACTTGGCGGCGCCGGGCGGCAGAAACAGCATATCGCCCATGCCGAGCAGGTGTTCGGCACCGGAGCCATCGAGGATGGTCCGGGAATCGACCTTCGATGAAACCTTGAAGGAAATGCGAGTGGGAAAATTGGCCTTGATCAGTCCAGTGAGGACATCGACCGAGGGTCGCTGCGTGGCCAGGATGATGTGCATGCCTGCGGCGCGGGCCATCTGCGCCAGGCGGGCAATCGAGGTCTCCACATCCTTGGAGGCCACCATCATCAGGTCGGCCAGTTCGTCGACGATAATCATGATATAGGGGAGCGGCTCCTCGGCCACCTGATTGTAGGAGGCAAAGGACTTTACCCGCCGCTCCTCAAGCAGCCGGTAGCGGCGCTCCATTTCGCGCACCGCCCAGAGCAGCGCCCGCGAGGCCATCTTCGCCTCCACCACCACCGGGTGGAGAAGGTGAGGGATATCGTCGTACACCGACAGCTCGATCCGCTTGGGATCGATCATCAGCAGCCGGACCTCCTGCGGCGTTGCCTTGAAGAGAATGGAGGCGATGAAGGCGTTGATCGCCACCGATTTGCCCGCGCCGGTGGCCCCGGCAATAAGCAGGTGCGGCATGCGGGCCAGGTTGGCGACCACCGGCCGCCCAATAACATCGAGACCAAGAGCCAGGGTGAGCAACGAGGAGGCGTCCTGGTATTCGGCGGTGCTCAGAATGTCGTGCAGAAAAACCGTCTTCCGCACCGGATTAGGGATCTCGATGCCGATCGCCGCCTTGCCGGGAATGGATCCGACGATCCGCACCCGGTCAACCTTAAGCACCATGGCCAGATCATCGGCAAGGGTGACGATGCGGTTGATCTTCACACCCGGGGCCGGCGAGAATTCGTAGGTCGTGACCACCGGCCCGGGCGAGATCCCGGCCACCGTTCCCTGCACACCGAAATCCTGGAGCTTGGACGTCAAGGTAGCGCTGACCTCGTAATAGTGCTCGTGGCTCAGCTCTATATCCCCTTCCGCATTCCGGTCCAGCAGGGTAAGCGGCGGCGGCTGATAGGCACCTTGCTTGGCCTGCTTTGATGTGCGTTTCCGCTCCTTCACAGGCAAGACGCCTGTCTGCCGGCGATCATGCACCGCGAGCACGGGCTGAGGCTCGTCCTGACACGCCGGAGGTTCATTGACCCGCTGTTTCCGCGTGGTGGCGAGCATTGGTTTATTGACCGGCAGTTCCTTGGCGGTGGCAGAAGCGGTGGGATGCGAGTCTTGCCGCGGCTGTTGGTCACGGCGCTGGCCAAGCAACGCAAACAGGGAAAACCGCACCGCAGCCATCAGAGAGACAAGCAGCACCAGAACCAGGACCAAGACTGATCCAGCGTTGCCGATCACCCCGCTGAGCAGGCGCCAAATCAAGCTGCCGAGATAGCCGCCAGGAGTGATGAACGCCGCGGGGACAAGCAGTTGCTCCACGGCCCCGAACAAACCGGATGTACTGAACATGATGCCGGAGATCCCGACAACGACAGCGGACAGGTGTTGCGTTGCGGTCCGGAAAAACAGAACCCTTCCCAGGGCATACCCCAGGAGGACAATCGGAAAAAAACCGATCAGCCCAAGAAAGGAGAAAAGATAATGGGCCGCGTAAAAGCCGAGTGCACCGCACAAGTTCGCGGACGGTTGCTGGCGTGCCGGCTCCGGTCCAGCTAGCGGTTGGAGATAACTGCCGAGGGCGATGAGGAGAAAAAGGGTCAGAAACAGCAGCAGCAGCGCCGCCACCTCCTGCCGTCCCCTCCTCTCAGGCTTCGTTTGCGTTGTACTCATAAGGTTCTGCTACAAAAGCGTCCCGTCCGTACCCGTCGGGATCGCCCCTGAGACCGATCCTTGGGCAGCCAAAGGATATCACGGCGCGGCGAAATACGGAGCAACCGTGCCGGGTCCCGCAACCTGGAGGTGTTACTTACTTCATTTTCCCTGAAAAATCAAAACACCTGCGGCCGGCGCGCGGAAAACAACCGGCTGGCGCGGCTCGCGGCCCCGGGAACAGCAGCGAAAAACGAGGAACAGAGAAGAGAGAGGGAAACGCCGGCCAAACGGGAGGGACTCTATTTGGGACCAGCGGTCTGGACAGCGTCAAGGATGCCGTTGATGAACGCGACCGAATCGTTGATGGAGTAATGCTTGGCGATTTCCAGGGCCTCGTTGATGACCACCTGGGCCGGGACCTCGCCGCTGTAGCGCATCTCGAAGACGGCGATGCGCAAAATATTGCGGTCCACCGAAGACATGCGCTCCACCCGCCAGTTGTGGGAGTGTTCGGCCAAGAGGGTGTCGATCTCGTCCAGGTGCTGACAGATCCCCTCGATCAGCACACGGCTGTAGGGCATGGCTTTTTGTCCCACCTCGAAGCTGTGACAGAACAAATCCAGATCCCGCGTCAACGATTCAGGAGTGCGCGCGCACTCCTGAAAGTCGTGACTGAAAAGAAACTGCAGGGCAACCTCTCGAGACTTACGACGCAATCCCATAGAACTCAGCGAAACAAATCAGGGGAAAAAACATAGCCAGCCTGCCGCGCAACACGTGGTCAACCGACCGCATCCAGCAGATTGATCATCTCCAGCGCGGCAACAGCCACATCCGAACCCTTGTTGCCGGCCTTGGTGCCGGCCCGCTCGATCGCCTGCTCGATGGTTTCGGTGGTGAGCACCCCGAACAGCACCGGGATACCGGCATCGAGCATCACCTGTGCCGTGCCCTTGGCGACTTCACCGGCCACATAGTCGAAATGCGGGGTGGCGCCGCGAATCACCGCGCCCAGGCAGATCACCGCGTCATATTTACCCGACCGGGCCATCTTCTGGGCCACCAGCGGTATTTCGAAGGCGCCGGGCACCCGGGCGACCACGATATCGTCGCTGTTGACCCCGGAGCGCACCAGACTGTCGATCGCCCCTTCGAGCAGTTTTTCCGAGATAAAGGAGTTGAAGCGGGCCACCACAATGCCAATTTTCCGCCCCGCGCCCTGTAGATTTCCTTCCAGATAGTGTGCCATGTTCGTTCCTGTTGATAAAAAAGATCACGGATCCCTGGTGACGCATCCCATGGGCATGTCGCCGTACAACTCCAGGATGTGCCCCATCTTGTCGCGCTTGGTGCGCAGATAGTTCTTGTTTTCGTCATCCCCGGGAATCTCGATGGGCAGACGATCCACCATCTCAAGCCCATAGCCTTCCAATCCAATAATTTTCTTGGGATTGTTGGTCAGGAGCCGCATTTTCCGCACGCCTAAGTCACGGAGGATCTGGGCACCGATGCCGTAGTCGCGCAGGTCCGGTTTGAACCCGAGGCGGAGATTGGCTTCAACCGTATCAAGGCCGTCGATGTCTTGCAGCTTGTAGGCCTTGAGCTTGTTGATCAGCCCGATACCACGTCCTTCCTGCCGCATGTAGAGCACCACGCCCTTGCCCTCCTGTTCGACCATACGCATGGCTGCATGCAGTTGCGAACCGCAGTCGCAGCGGGCAGAACCGAAGACATCGCCGGTCAGACATTCGGAATGGACCCGGACCATCACCGGTTCGTCCGGGTTGATCTCACCTTTGACCAGAGCCACATGTTCCTGCTTGTCGACATCGTTCTGATAGGCGATCAAGCGGAACTCGCCGGCGTGGAAGGTGGGCAGCCTGGCCTCGGCGGCCCGCCGCACCAGCACATCCTTGCACAGCCGGTAGGCAACCAGGTCGGCGATCGTTGCGATCTTGAGGCCGTGCTGCTCGGCAAATATTTCCAAATCGGGCATCCGGGCCATGGTGCCGTCTTCCTTCATGATTTCGCAGATGATGCCAGCGGTGCGCAGACCGGCGATCCGCGCCAGGTCGACCGAGCCCTCGGTCTGGCCGGTGCGGACCAGCACCCCGCCGCCGCGGGCGCGCAGGGGGAAGATGTGGCCGGGGCTGATGATGTCCCGGGGCGTGGCCTTGGGATGCACGGCAGCTTCGATGGTGCGTGCCCGGTCCGCGGCCGAGATGCCGGTGCTGACGCCGGTGCGGGCCTCGATGCTGATGGTGAAGCCGGTGCCAAAGGGCGACTGGTTGTTCGGCACCATCATCGGCAGCCCCAGCTGATCGACGATATCCGGGCTCATCGCCAGACAGATCAGGCCGCGGCCATGGGTGGCCATGAAATTGATGGCTTCCGGGGTCACCAGTTCGGCGGCCATGCAGAGATCGCCCTCGTTCTCCCGGTCTTCATCGTCCACCAGGATGATTATCTTCCCGGCCTTGATGTCTTCTACCACTGCCTCAATCGAACTCACTGCCATAATACGCCTCTTTCCTGGGGGGAGATTACGTGCACGACGTTGTCCCGCCTCAACTATCCGAACAATCTTCGCTCCGGTGGACGCCGTCCATCCCGGAGTTCATAAAAACCCATGCTCGGCGAGAAAGGCCGGGTTGATCCGGCTCTGCATCCCGCCACCAACCGATTGCCCGGTCAGCAATTTTTCCACGTATTTGCCGATCATGTCGACCTCGATGTTCACCCGGTCCCCCTCCTTAAGTTCCCCCAGGGTGGTGACCGCCAGGGTGTGAGGAATGATGGACACCGAAAAGCGGTCGCGCTCACAGCCATTCACCGTCAGACTGACCCCGTTGATGGTGATCGATCCCTTTTCAATAACATATTTTGTCAGGCCAGGGTCCAGGGAAAAGGTGAACAGGGTAAAATCTCCGGCTGGCCGCCGCTCCCGCACCTGCCCCTGGGCATCGACATGCCCGCTGACCAGATGGCCGCCCAGCCGGTCGCAGAGCCGCAACGCCCGCTCAAGATTGACCCGGTGACCGGCCTGCAACCGGCCCAATCCGGTCCGGGCCAGACTTTCCGGTGAGACGTCGACGTAAAAACGGTTTCCTTTGATATTCCGGGCGGTCAGGCAGGCGCCGTTGACCGCGATCGATTCGCCCTCTTCCGGATCGGTGAGGGCGAAATCCGCCTCCAGGCCAAAGATCATTCCGCCGCCGGCCGGGCGCTTCTCAAAAAGCGTGCCCAGACCCTGAATGATCCCGGTGAACATTTTTTATTCCCCCTGCTCCAGGGCGGCTGCCCGCCGGTTGAACTCCGAAGCCATGCGGGCATGCTTGAACCGGGCGTGGATGCTGGCCACCGATCGGTAGGCGTCGGCGGCTTTCAGCTTCTCGCCCTGTTCGCTGTAGGTTTCGCCGATTACAGTCAGCACCTCGACCGCGCCCTTGGGGTTGTTGGTCAAGCGATAATGCTCCAGCATGTCGTACAACAGCTCCAGGGCCTTTTCCTGATCCCCCAGTTTACGGTACGCGGCCGCCATTTTCTTGTTCAGCGCCAGCGTAGAAAAGCTGTCGTCCTCTTTCTCGCAGATGGCACAGGCGCGCTGATAATTGGCGATGGCCATGGCATACTCGTCCCGCGCCAGGCAGGCGTCGCCCAGCCGGTCGGCAGCATTGGCCACGCCCGCCTGGTTGTCCTGCTCTTCAAAGCCCCGGAGGGCATTATGGAAGGCGATGGCCGCCTGGGCGTATGCGCCTTCACTGTAGAGCTTGCGGCCTTCGCGATAATCCTTCTTGGCCGGATTGTCTTCGTCCTGATCGTTGGTGGTCTCCTTGACCGGGCCAAGGGTGTCGAGTGGTTGGATGAACTCACTTGCCATCGGGGTCTTCCTCGTGAATGGTGCGGGTAGCCTGGCCGGAGAGATCGGCCACCGTTGTTGCCAGGGGCACGCCCTGCTCGTAAATGGTGATCGGGGTGGCGTCGTGCTGGAGACCGAGCATCTGAAAGCCCGCCTCTTTGGCCCGGATTCTGCCCAGCAGACGCAGGGTCAATCCGCGCAGCACCGGATTTTCGTGATTGAGCACCGGGAACAGGGAATAAAAAGGGGTTTTGCGGATCAGATCGGGCCGGGTGGCGGCGATTTCACCCAAACCCCAGAGCACGGCCTCGCGGGTCGCGGGATCGCCCATGAAATTAAAGAGGTGCCGGGTAAAGGCGCCGTAGATGTCGGGCCGGGCGGCGATGATCGCACCGATGGCCTCGACCATGCCCCAGGAGCTGGCGGCCGAGTCGGAACAGGCCTCAAACAGCCGGTGGAGGAGATCGGCCACCGGGCCGGGCTCGCGGGTGGCCACCCGGCCGCAGACCTGGCCGAGCACCCAGGCGATCCGGTAGCGGGCGCCGGTGTCGGGTTCGTAAAGCAGACGTTGGAGAAAACGCAGGACCTTGCGGTCATCGAAGTAGAGGTCAACCAGTCCGTCGATGTCGCCGCGCCGGGCCAGCTCCTTGACTGCCTGCTTGTCCGCCCGCTTTTTGGTCCGCTTGGGGTCGCGTTCCGGTTCCACCGCAGGCGCAGCCATCGCGGACGCGCTCTCGCCGCCGGTTGGCGCCGCCGGTTGCTCCACGTTCAGCTTGTGTTCGTAGCGCTTGACCAGATCGGCCATTTCCTTGTGCAGGCGGACGAAATAGAGCACTCCGCGCACGGCCCGGCCATCGAGGTTCCGCTTGGGCACCACCTGGTGGGTCACCTCGTCGTAGTCCTCGATCGTGCCGGTGAGGTAATCGTCTTCGGGGATCAGCTCCCAGGCCAGGTCCCACTGATCGTTGCAGGCGCTGACCAGACACTCAACCATGGCCGCGCCGATATTATGCCCGGTGGTGTCGCTGACATAGACCGCCCCGCATTCGCAAACACCGAGGGGGAACTCCCGCATCTTGCGCTGAACGCTCGCGGTCGGCCGGCCAATGTCCATGCCACAGAACGGACACCAGGGTTTGACGATCGCTTCCGCCTTCCTGCCCATGGTGCTTTACGCCAGTTTCGCCTTCAGGGCGTCGGCAAAGCGGGGGTCGACGCTGTAGCCCAGCTCCCTCGCCTTTTCCATGTTGCGCTGCGCCTCCGGAAAATCACCCTTGAAATAGAGGGCCACCGCCAGATTGTTGCGGGCCATCGGTGAATCGGGTTCCAGGGTGACAGCCTGACGGGCCGCGTCCACGGCCTTGTCGTCCTCCTCGACCATGGTGTAGGCCGAGGTCAGGTTGATCCAGGCGGTGAGCAGCTTGGGGTCGATCTGCACCGCCCTGGAGTAGCATTCGATCGCTTGATCAACCTCGCCGCGATGCTGGCGGATAAGACCGATGTTGACATGGGCTTCGGCCATGTCCGGACTGATGACCAGAGCCTGGCGATTCAGCTCCAGCGCCCGATCGGTATCACCGCGATCAAAGAAGATGGCGCCGAGGTTGATCATCGACTCCATGGACTGATTGTCCAGTTCGATGGCCTTCTCCAACTGGGCGATGGCCTCTTCGACCCGTCCCACCTGTCGGTAAACCAGGCCAAGATGGTGCCGGGCCATGACGTTGTTCGGTTTCTCCGCCACCACCTTTTCCAGTTCAGCGATGACCGCCGCGAGATCGGCTGGTTTTTGTGCTTCCGTCATATAAAAAACCTTCTAAGTTTCTAAAGTAACACCCTTCTGCCGGATGCTCCGGTGGTTTCAGGGAAAAAGTTTCTACAGTATAGACACGAACGCCCGAGGCGCAAGTGGCGTTCTCAGGCGGCGCTGCTCCGTTGATAGGCGATCAGTCTTCGCTGCTGCTCCTTGGCCAGCACCTTCCGCGCCACCTCGATGTCCCGGCGGATTTGCCGGGTCAGGGGCTCAATCCCGCTGAAGGCGATCTCGCCGCGCAGATGCCTGAGCAGGTTGATCTTGAGCGGCCGGCCGTAAATATCGGCATTAAAATCGAAAATATGGGTTTCCGCCACCAGGCTGGTATCGCCGAAGGTCGGATTGTAGCCGATGTTGGACACCCCGCCGTACTGCCGGCCATCATAGATCACCTGGGTGACGTACACCCCGCGTTTGGGGCAGAGATCCTCTTCGGAGAGATACAGATTGGCGGTGGGAAAACCGAGCTGCTTGCCGCCGCGCTGCCGCCCCCACTGGACATCACCGCGAATCTGATACCAGCGGCCGAGCAACCGGCGGACATCGCCCATCTTACCCGCGGCCACCAGCTCCCGAATCCGGCTGCTGGATACCAGCATGCCCTGTTCGTAATGGGCGGGCAGCACCAACACCGTAAATCCCTTCTCCTCGCCCTGGCACTGGAGAAAGGCGGTATCGCCCTGCCGCCCCTTGCCCATGGCGTAATCGTAGCCGACCACCAGATCGCGCATGCCCAGACGCCCGAGCAACACGTGATCGACGAAATCGACCGCCGTGGTCATCGCCATCTCGCGGTTAAAAGGAATAATCACCAGGACATCAATCCCGGCCCGGTCGATCAGTTCGATTTTCTGGGGCGTGGTTGAAATCAGCCGGATACCCTGCGGGCTCAGCACCTTGAGCGGATGAGGATCAAAGGTGACGGCAACACTGGTTCCCTTGCTCTGCCGGGCCCTGGCCACCACCTGATCGAACAGCTTCTGATGGCCGAGATGGACGCCATCGAAGTTGCCGATGGTGACATGGGCACGTGGGAAGGGAGTTCGTATCGTATCGAGATCCGTGACTATTTCCATGGAAGCTGCCACCGGCTGCCGGCGGGCTTGTTGCAAAACAAACAGTGAATTCCCGGCATGCAAGGAGATCCTCGCAACCATGGAGAAGGGGATATGTACTCCAAATCGGGAAAACAAGCAAACAGTTCATGCCGCCCGCCGATGCGGCCTCATTTGTCAGCGCACACATCCGGCGGCTGCCCATACAGTCAGCATTTTTTTCAGAATTGCCAGGGGTGACGACGCATTTTGCCAGCAACCAGCGCGTCAGTCCGGCCGCACACGGTCTGTTTTCCCCGCCGGCAACTGGCCGGCCTGACACTCGCGCTCGCCTTGCGCGAACAGACAAACATTCGCCACCTCCAAAGAATTACTTGACAAACAACCAAGAGGCGAGCATATTGGCGCTCGCAGTGCCGAAGTGGCGGAATTGGTAGACGCGCTAGGTTCAGGGTCTAGTTGGGGTTCCCCAGTGGAAGTTCGAGTCTTCTCTTCGGCACCATTAAAAAATCAAGGCTTTATCCCATAACTTCAGGGATAAAGCCTTTTTTTTGCTCATTCCTTCGCCCTGTCGCACCCTTTCCCGCCTTGTCATCCTTTGCTCTCTTTTGCAAGGGCTACCTCCAGGCCGATCGTTTTGCGGTCAATCGCCATCCAACCCCCATGCGGCGCTTGCGTGGTCAGACCATGAAAACGCAGTGCAGAGAGGAGGCAGAGACCCCATTGGGGGCCATCTTGCGGCTTCAGAGTTGCAGTGTTTGATGAAAACTTTCTTGCATTGCGTTCCTTGAATGGGATAGATCAAGACTGCCGTATCAGAGCAGCAATGTATTCATCTTCAACTTGTCATGAACCGTCGGCACTTTTTCCAAAATGCCGACGTTTCGTAACAGGCAAGGACGCAGCCCCACCATGACCAAACTCACCCTCAGCCAGCTTTCCATTCTTCTGTTTCGCGCCTGCGACGATCTGCGCGGCAACATGGACGCCTCGGAGTACAAGGAATATATCTTCGGCATGCTGTTTCTGAAGCGGCTTTCCGACCTTTTTGACCAGGAGCGCGAGCAGTTGGCGGCTACCTCCTTTTAGATCGATAGAACGGCATTTTTTTGTTTGTCGGGACCTTCACCCGATGGGTGAGCACTGATGACCGTCATTCCGGCGCAGGCCGGAATCCAGAACCTGCTGTTCTCTCCTGTGAAACGTTCTGGACCCCGGCATGCGCCAGGGTGACCGAACTGCGGATTTCAGGTTCAACCGTTTAGTGGACACAAGGCTCTGCCGATTCTGAACAAGGACTGACCACTCCCGACTTTTCCATATGGGGAATTTTTTTCGGATCACACACGGATCTGGCGCTACAATGGGTGGACATGCCGCTTTTTCAACGCATCAAAGAGGTCGTCAAGGTTTTGTTTGTCTTCGACGAAGAGGCGCGTGTCGATCTCTTTTCGTTTTTTCCCGGGATCAAGCGATTCTACCAGCATCGCCGCAACCTTTTCTATCTCCGCACCTTTGGCGATGTTTCCTTTACGATTCTCATATTCATGGGCCTTTTCGGTCCCCAGGACCATACCCGCAACCTCTCCCTCTTCCTGGCCTGGGGAATCTGGTGGGTCAGCATTGTCTTCAGCTGGTTTTTGCTGGGAAAATTCTGGTGCGGCATCTGCCCCTTTCCCGGCGTTGGCCGTATTCTGCAGGCGGTGAGCTTGAGCCTCAATCGTGAGCCTCCCGTATTCCTGACAAAATACCGAGCTTCCATCGCCGTTCTCCTCTTTGCCCTCATCATCTGGGCCGAATCGGTAACGGACATGAAGCATTGGCCGCTTGGCACGGCCTTGCTCCTCTTGAGCATTCTTCTCGGGGCCTCGATCATGGCAACGCTCTTCAGGGACCAATCCTGGTGCCGGTATCTTTGTCCCATGGGGAAGATCATCGGTTCGGCAGCGACCTTATCCATGATCGAGTTGCGACCCGACCTGGGGAAGTGCAAAACCTGTCGATCCTTTTTCTGCAAGAAAGGGACGGAGACTGCGGCGGGATGTCCAGTCCACCTCGGCACCTTCAACATCCGGAACAATATCGACTGCCTCATGTGCGGCCGCTGCCTGTACCTTTGCGACAAAGACAGTCCTCGCCTGAACCTGCGCAATCCCTTTGTCGAACTGGTCATCAACAAGGGCCGTCATCTCACCTGTTCCTTGATCATCCCCTTTTTGGTCGGTTCGCAACTGGCGCGGTTCA
>Ga0074195_1002563_pt1 | contig 19829 bp, 22 predicted proteins | sample EPASupsiteHSE623_FD_64525 | JGI IMG/M metagenome (GOLD analysis project Ga0074195, IMG submission 64525) | Bioremediated contaminated groundwater from EPA Superfund site, New Mexico - Sample HSE6-23 | ecosystem: Environmental > Aquatic > Deep subsurface > Groundwater > Contaminated ...
CAATCGCCGGTTCCAACTGCACACCATGGTTAATCGGCTCACTTATGTGGCATTGCGAACCCAGCCGGTCCCGCAGCATCTACTGAAGCTGGCTGAAGTTCGATGGTAATCAGAAAATGGAATCGAAAAGAAGACGTGTCCGATAACCTGCGGATTGCCAACCCGAATGACCAAAAGAGGTTTCGAACGAGCCTGCCAGGAAAACAGAAAAAAAGGGAACTGCGCTCGCTGCGACAAGAGGAGGGGGGACCAAATACCAAGATCCCCGCTTTGTCTCGCTCGCAAGTCGGGAAACAAACCGGCAGAACTCGACTTTATCTCCTTGGGGGAGAGCAAAAAGGTCCCGGAGCATAACCACAAAGACAGCCATCATCCCGTACCATCGCGATAACAACACCACAAGTTTGATCAGACAATCGTTCTGTAGCAATGAACGGTCAAAGGCAAAAGGTGTCATGGTTTCAAAGAAGCTGATAGGGCTCCAATCCGGAGCAACGAACGGAACCGAACGCTCCGCAACCTGAACACAGGGACGCCATGACCCCTATCACCAAGTCTCGCCCCGTTTCTTCCGTCGCGAAAAGGAAATGTGCCAAAGGGGCAATCCGAAAGAGAGTTGCTGCTGTATCCGAAAACTTTGGGGCGCGATCACCGGAAGAAATACAGCAGATGTTCCACTAAATGCGAGTTCTTCAGATTGAGCTGGAAATGCACAATGAAGAACTGCTTATGCAACAGACAGCACTTGAAGCCAAGCGAATGCGCCTGGCGGATCTCTACGATTATGCGCCGGTGAACTATGTGACCGAGAGCGAGTCGGGAATGATCATAGAATCGAAACTTGCGGACTTGAGCAGCCGGTACAATGGAGCTGCCGGTGTACTTTTCGACTACGAATTTGGGGGTTAAGTGCAGGAGGCACAGGAGTTGGCAACGGACGCATTGAAGCATTCACCCCTTCACCTCAAAAATAAAGTAATGCCCAAGGGGAAGAGTATGAAATCGAGTACAAAGGATCAGGTAGAGGGAAAGATTTATCAAATAAAAGGCAAGGTCAAAGAGATGGCAGGAAAAATTAGCGGGAATCCGGATTTGGAAGCCGAAGGCAGTGCTGAGAATATAGCTGGCAAGGCGCAGGAAAAAATCGGCGACATTGAGAAGGTTTTCGGAAAATAAGAAGGCCAAATTGTCGATCCTAGAGACCTCATTGCGATCGGTCAAGATGTCGGAGGGGCCTCAATGGAAGGAGGGCGTCCATGAAAACACTCCTTGTGCGCCCTCGCTATCCGGACACCTTTTGGGGTTTCCGGACTGCCTTGCGATTCATCGGCCGGAAGGCGAGTTTTCTTCCGTTGGGGCTGCTGACCGTGGCCGCAATGCTTCCGACTGGGTGGAGCAAACAACTCGTCGATATGAATCTCCGTTCGCTTTCCGATAGCGAACTGGAATGGGCGGATTGCATTTCCATCGGCGCCATGGGTATCCTCGGTTATCGGCAAGTGGGGTTGCTGCCCGTTGCTGGAAAGTGGGAATGAAGCCTTTGCCGGTGGCCTCTCTTTTTATAAGATGGGGTGAGGATTTTTCCGAGGTTGACACCATCGGGTGCTGGGTGAGGCGGAATGCACGCCGTGCTCGTTCCCGGCAGACGTGAAAAACGGCAAGGTTCTACGGGTTCACAAGGATGAGCGGAGCGCGGACCACAACCACGCCAACAACCGCTTTGGGGTTTGATCGACGGCAGCAACAACGCGGCGAGAAACATGCAGTACTCGCATGGCTGCTGCCTTGATTGCGAGTTTTGCGACATTGTCACGATGTTTGGACACCAACCGCGCACCAAGGAAGCATTCTTTGTGCGAGAAAGGTAGCCCTTTCGCAGTCCGGTCCCTGTTGGTCCCCGTGGAGCTATTGCGACTCTAAAAGCTTCTGCGCGGTTCAATTTTTCCATCCACCCCTGTCGATGCCGATCACCTCTCCCACCCGCCCACCTTACGTGTAACAACTGGGCCGGGTTAGTGCAACTATAGTGTTGCTCGCAACATATTTTCTTCCATCAAATCACCCTCCTCAACACACCATCAACGCTCCAACTCTTTCGATCAACTGCATAAATGAATCTTGAGAGGCATGCTGTCTTTCAGGCATCGATCTTGCGTTGAGAGAGGTAAAGGAAACCTTTTCTCCACTCTCGTTCGCGAGCTCAACCAAGGAGGTAACTATGAATTTTGCCAACATCGCTCTTGAACCCATATTTTCCATCTTGATCGGTATCCTGATTCTGATTGTCCCCAGATTCTTGAATTATTTTGTGGCAGTCTATTTGATTGTCATCGGTATTCTTGGATTGACGCATTCGGTGCGCATGTGACCCGTTTGCATGATCGAGGATGAGATTCACTGTAAGTAAAACGTATAAAAGGAGCACGACAATGATGACCGCAACGATGAGCAAGACAAGCTGGATGATCAATTTCTTCGCAATGCTTTTTCTGGTTGCCATGATGGCGGGGTGTACCTCCACCTCCACCCGTGAAAGCACGGGAGAGTACATCGACGACAGCGGCATCACCGCCTTGGTGAAAGCGGAACTATACAGCGATCCGGATTACAAGGCTAACCAGATCAGCGTTGAAACCTATAAAGGCGTTGTCCAATTGAGTGGTTTCGTTAACTCGACACAAGCAGCCTCCAAGGCCGTGGCGTTGGCAAAAAAAGTCAAGGGCGTCAAATCCGTTAAAAACAGCTTGATCGTGAAATGACCAGGCTTGGCAATAGAACTGGGCAGCGTGGTCTGTAAACTTGCAGTTGAACCTATAAATTGGAGGGTGCGCCTATGTCACTTGGCACAATAGTTCTCATCGTTTTGATCCTTATGCTGTTAGGGGTCATTCCCGTCTGGCCCCATAGTCGATCATGGGGATATGCACCGGGCGGCACGATCGGGTTCATACTGATTATTCTGGTAATCCTTGTTTTATTGGGAAAAATCTAACCGCACGAGGTGATGCAAATGAACATGTCCTACAAAGGGTTTCTGACAGTCTTGGTACTGGCTTCGGTTTTGGGCCTAAGTGCCTGCAAACAAGAGGGACCTGCCGAAAAGGCAGGGCAAAAGGTCGACCAGGCGGTTGAACAAGCCGGGAAGAAGATCGATCAGGCAACGGAACAAGCGGGCAAGAAAATGGAACAGGCCGGGGAAACCATCAGCGACAAAAGCAAGAAGGCAGGAGAATATATTGACGACGCCTCACTTACTGCCAAGGTAAAGGCTGAAATAGCCAGCGACCCGGTGCTCAAAGTGTCCCAGATCACGGTGACCACCAACAAGGGTGTGGTCCGGTTGAGCGGTGTAGTCGATTCCCAGCAAAGCATCGACAGGGCGCTGGAAATAACGCGAAAAACAAAAGGAGTGTTAGTGACGGAAAATAATCTCGTCGTTAAAAGTGCTCAATAGAAAGCGATGCCGTGCCCGCCGGCTCCTATCGTTTTGGCCGCAGCGGGGATGGATATCCGACCCCTGTTACCCCGGATGAGGAATGTATCATGAAACGAAATACCTTTGTTGTCTACACCCTGCTCGGTACGTTGTTGTTGCCTGCCGGGTTTACGATGGCGGCGGACCAGCTACCGGCTCAAGCAATGACCCAGGCTCAAGGGCAAGAGCAAATCTATGGGAGCCAGTTGATGTCGCAAGGAGAACGAACCGAATATCACGCCAAAATGCGCGCTGCGAAAACAGAAGAGGAGCGCGAGCTGCTCCGCAAAGAACATCACCAAAAAATGCAGGAGCGAGCAAAATCGCGTGGCGTCACCTTACCCGAAGAACCTCCGGCCAGAGGAGGAGGTATGGGTATGGGGCCAGGAGGCGGCGGCATGATGGGTGACGGCAAGGGCAATCGCTAATCCCTCCATGCACCAACTGGACCTGCGGGACAAAAAAAGCCAATCTCCAAAGGGTGATCGCACTTTAATAACGAGGTAAAAGATACAAGAGGTAAGGATAGATCAGGAAGAGTGCATCGGTTGTGAGACGTGTGTTGAACTATGCCCAGATATTTTCACGTTCGATTCCGATCAGAATAAAGCCTTTGTCAGCACCCAGAAAGAAGGAAACCAAGAGTGCATTGTAGAGGCCATCGCATCGTGCCCGGTAAGTTGCGTCAATATGGAAGAGGAGTGATTCTTCCCTGTAAGTTGCACACTTCACTCGAACTGGAGCGGGATACGACGCACTGGAGACATCGTAGCGTTCAGAACGTATCACTTATCTATCATGGAACATGCAGCCCCTGCTTTCTTTAATACCGATGCAAATTTTACAAATTTTCGACAAAAAAATCCCTCCTATGGAGGAAAAAACAGAGAGTGGGGTATCGGAACAAGACTGAGTACTCTGTGGCCCCTTTACAGAGATGAGCAACTGTGGGGAGTTGGGCGAAATGAACAGCCGTCCTGTGTAACCCATGGTGCTGAAAAGTTTTTTCTTTTTTATAAAAGATTTTATTGGACGTGGCCGCGTTCAGCTACAGCCCTTGAGGTGGAGTATGGAAGAATATGTGACAGCCTCGCTGTCGCCGGAAGAGTGTATGCAGAAAATCGTTGCCCTCAGCGGGGTGGAGTATGCGCCGGACATTGCCGCCGACCTTTGGCCTTTGATGTTGGAGCATAAATGGATTCTATCGGAAAAACTGAGCCGGGATGTGGGGGTGCGAACTGCCTGTATCGATTTTCTTGAGAATATGGAGCAGTCTCCTGGGGAGTGTGGAACGTACAAGCGGAGTCGTCTCCATGAGATGGGAGCCCAGACCATGAGCAGAGAGATGTGGGATACCATCGCCGATTCGCAGCCCCCAAAACAGTTGGTGCAACGCAAAATCATCCTCCCTTTGACCGAGGAAGGCCTTTCCAGAAAACATGGGGTTGTGCCTCCGAAGGCGATCATATTTTTCGGCCCGCCAGGCACGGGGAAAACCCATTTTGCCAAAGCTGTCGCCGGTGCCTTATCCTGGCGGTACATTGAAATCGTGCCCAGCATGCTGATGGTGGACGGCGTTGAAAAAATTGGCGCTAATCTGCGGGAACTGATGGAAAAAGCGCGAGATCTTGACGAGGTGGTTCTCTTTATCGATGAATTTGAAGAAATTGCGGGCAATCGTGATGTGGGGGACCGGATTGACAAGTCCATTACCAACGAGTTTCTCAAGCAAATTCCTTTACTCAAAAACCAGCACAATAAAATACTGCTTGTTTGCGCCACCAATTATATACGGCAATTGGATGCGGCCATGCTCCGTCCGGGACGATTCGATTGCATCATTCCGGTTGGTGGCTTGGACAGGGAGGGCAGATCGACCATTCTTCAGTATTATCTTGCCAAACTGAATACCGGCAATGTTGATGTGGAACAAATAGTCCACATGACCTCCGGGTTCACCCCGGCAGATATTCAATATCTTTTCCAGCAGGTCGCCCATTTTGCATTCGAGCAGGAACTCGCCAGTCATGAGGATTACCTGGTGACAGCGGAGACATTCGCCCTCATCCTGCCCAAGGTCTCTCCGTCCTTGAGCGAGGAAGTGCTTGACGAGTTTGCAAAGGACAGTGTCAGCTATTCTCGGATTTAAAGCTGAATTCGTGATGCGTTGAAAAGGCGCAAGGTGTCGGTAGCGGTTTTTTCTTGCCGAACCCTCTCCTTTGGTAGCCGCCGATCAGCGATATCAACAAGGTTCATCAAGCGAGGAGGGCGTAATGGCATCACGGAAAAAGGATCCAACAATCGCTGCGAACCCACCGGGCGATGCCAAACCCATCAAAGGACAAAACGGCCCAGTACACGAAGCTGTTATGTTCGAGGCGGACAAGGAAATTCCCGCCGATTTCCCCATCGTCGGCATTGGCGCCTCCGCCGGAGGCCTGGCGGCTTTCGAGTCTTTTTTCTCGGGAATGCCGGTCGATGCGGATCCGGGCATGGCTTTTATCCTCGTGCAGCACTTGGCCCCTGACCACAAGAGTATTCTCACCGACCTGATCAAGCGATACACCCGGATGCAGGTCTTCGAAGTCGAGGATGGCATGGTGGTACGCCCCAACTGCACCTACATTATCCCCCCCAATCGCGACATGGCCTTTCTCGGCGGTGCCCTCCAACTTTTAGAACCTTCCTCGCCGCGTGGCCTGCGCATGCCCATTGATTTTTTCTTCCGTTCGTTGGCCCAGGATCAGCACGAAAGGGCCATCTGCATTGTCCTTTCCGGTACCGGCAGTGACGGCACTCTCGGCGCGCGGGCCATCAAGAGCGAGGGAGGCATGGTTATGGCGCAAAGTCCCGATTCCACCGAGTACGACGGTATGCCGCGCAACGTTATCGCCACCGGTTTGGTGGACTTTGAGTTGCCGCCGGCTGAGATGCCCGCGCAACTGATCAGTTATGCTGCCCATGCCTTCGGCAAATTGCCGCGACTCGTCGACTCACCGCCAACGAGCGAGAATGCGCTGAAAAAAATTTTTATTCTGCTGCGCGCCCAGACCGGCCACGACTTTTCCCTGTACAAACCCAGCACCATCATTCGGCGGATCGAGCGCCGCATGGCCCTCCATCAGATCGAAACGATCGATTGCTACGTCAAGCATGCGCAGCAAACACCGACCGAGGTGGAATCCCTTTTCCGCGATCTGCTGATCGGCGTAACCAGCTTTTTCCGCGATCCCCTCGCCTTCCTGGCGCTGGAAGAGAAAGTGGTTGCTCGCATATTTGCCGCCAAACCTCCAGGCGCGACGATCCGCATCTGGTCTCCCGGGTGCGCCACCGGCGAGGAGGCCTATTCCCTTGCCATTCTGTTCGCCGAATATCAGGAATCGTTCAGGCAGAAATGCAAAATTCAGGTCTTTGCCACCGACATTGACAGCCAGGCCATTGCAATGGCCCGTGCGGGGCTCTATCCGGCCAGCGTTGCCGCCGACATTCCACCGGAACGATTGTCCCGTTTTTTTTCAGCCGAAGCCGACGGCAGCGCCTATCATATCCACAAAAACATCCGTGACATGTTGGTTTTTTCCGAACAGGATGTGATCAGAGATCCACCTTTTTCCAAGCTTGACCTGATCAGTTGCCGCAACCTCCTGATCTATATGGGCTCGGATTTGCAAAAAAAGCTCATTCCCCTCTTTTACTATGCGCTCAATCCCGGCGGGTTTCTCTTTCTCGGCACCTCCGAGACCGTGGGCGATTTCGGCAATCTCTTTTCCGTGCAGGATCGCAAATTGAAAGTGTACCAACGCAGAGATACCCTTCAAGGTGCCTCCAGGGTTGGCCTGGGTAGCTTCCTGCCGCCCCTGACCGCAATGGATGCAACACGGGCCGCAACCAAAATGAGCGGCCACGGCAAGACGACATTGCGGGAGGTGGCCGAACAAGCATTACTGCAACAGCTCGTCCCGGCCGGAGCCCTTATCAACGGCCATGGAGATATCCTCTATATCCATGGTCGGACTGGTCTCTACCTCGAGCCAGCGATGGGCGAGGTCGGCGTGTACAACATCTTGAAAATGGCAAGAGAGGGATTGCGGCACGAAATGACTCTCTCCTTACATAAAGTAGTCGCAGGAATGGAGGTCGTCCATTGCCCCGGTCTGCGGGTCAAAACCAACGGCACCTATGCGCTGGTCAACCTGACTGTTCGTCGGGTTGCTACCGATCCGGCAGCGATGGCCACAGGACCGATGTACTTGGTTATTTTGGAAGAGGAGGCTGAAGGCGAACACAAAAAATCGCCACAGTCCGGAGCGGCCATGCCGATGGAGCACCCAGCAGAAGCGGATACCGACCTCCGGGTTGCCGCGCTCCAGCAAGAACTCCACGCCAAGGAGGAATACCTCCAGACCACCAACGAGGAGTTGAAGTCCTCCAACGAGGAAATGCAGTCGATCAATGAAGAATTGCAATCTACCAACGAGGAACTGGAAACTTCCAAAGAGGAGTTGCAATCCGTCAACGAGGAGCTGGCCACGGTCAATGCTGAGTTGCAAAACAAGGTGGCTGACCTGACACGCGCCAACAACGACATGAACAACCTGCTAGCAGGGACCGGCATTGGTACGATCTTTGTCGACTATGACCTGCGTATCCTGCGTTTTACTCCCGCCGCCACCAAAATCATCAATCTGATTCAAAGCGACATCGGGCGCCCCGTGGGCCACATCGTTTCCAATTTGGACGGTTATGACACATTGCTGGCAGACATCCAGTCCGTCTTGGACTCCTTGGCCCCCAAGGAGGTGGAAGTGCATTCCCGGACAGGGATGTGGTACACCATGCGCATCCTGCCGTACCGCACCCTGGAGAACGTGATCGAAGGCGCGGTGATCACCTTTACCGACATCACCGAGAGCAGGCAAATGAAGGAGGCCATGAGCGAGATGTACACGCATTTGGCCGAGGCAATTGTTGCCACCGTGCGGGAACCGTTGCTCGTACTGGACGGCGACCTGCGCGTGATCTCGGCGAACAATTCTTTTTACAGCACCTTTCAGGTGACGCCTGACGTCACCCTGGGACGATTGCTCTACGACTTGGGCAACCGTCAATGGGACATTCCGGCTTTGCATACCTTGCTGGAAGAGATCCTGGTTCGCAATACCGTGATCAATGATTTTGCAGTAACGCATGAATTTGAAACAGTTGGGTTGCGCTCGCTTCGACTCAATGCGCGTCGCATCTCCACAGAACCAGGACAGTCCGAATTTATTTTACTAGCCATTGAAGAAAACCCCGATTATCGGGTTTCTCAATCGGGATGACCCAGCTCTTGCAAAACAGCAGGTGGACATTGAAGGGGTGCTTTTATGAACAGCGAGAACACCTGGCCCAACGGAGATGTTGCACTACGCCAAAGGGCGGAGGCGATGGCGAAAGGGAGGGCAACCGGGGCGCCTGAAAATTTTGAATCGATTTCACCGCAGGAATTGCAAAAGCTGGTCCACGAGCTCCGAGTACATCAAATTGAACTCGAGTTGCAAACTGAGGAATTGCGCCGGTCACAGGTGGAACTGGATGCGGTTCGGGCCCGATACTTCGACCTCTATGACCTCGCCCCAGTTGGCTATTGCACCGTTTCCGCAAAAGGAATCATCAATGAGGTCAATCTCACCGCCACCACCCTGTTGGGTGTAGTCCGGGGAGATGTGGTCGACCTACCGCTGAGCCGTTTTATCCTCCCCGAGGATCTGGATATCTATTACCGTCATCACCAGCAGTTGTTTGCGTCCAAAGAGCCGCATGTGTGCAGGTTACGATTGCAGCGACCGCACAGTTCGCCATTCTGGGCACGGCTGGAAGCGACTGTAGTACAGGATGACGAGAGCGGAGCACCGCTTTGTCGAGTCGTGCTGAGCGACATCTCCGAAAGCATGCGAGCAGAAGCAGCGCTCGCCGACAGCGAACTGAAATACCGCACCTTGGCCGATTCCGGTCAGGCTCTCATCTGGACCGCGGGTCCAGACAAGCAATGTGATTACTTCAACCAACCATGGCTTGATTTTACTGGCCGAACTCTGGAGCAAGAACTTGGCGATGGCTGGATTCGGGGAATTCATCCGGAGGATCTGGCTCGTTGCCTACAGGCCTTTACCACCGCTTTTGACCAGCGCGAGAAGTTTAGCTTAGAGTATCGTTTGCATCATGCCAGCGGCAACTACCACTGGATTCAAAACGACGGTACTCCGCGTTTTGATGTTCAGGGGAATTTCCTGGGATATATCGGCCACTGTCTGGACATCACCGCGCGTAAGCGGGCTGAGGACGAGCAGAAAAGTCTGCACGCGCAACTGCTCCAGGCCCAGAAGATGGAATCGGTGGGTCGTCTGGCCGGAGGGGTTGCACACGATTTCAACAACATGTTGAGCGTTATCCTTGGCCATGTCGAATTGGCTCAGGAAAAGATCGTTCCCGGCCATTCTCTTTTCACTGATCTGGAGTACATTCGCAAAGCCGCCGAACGTTCCGCTGCGCTTACAAGGCAATTGCTGACCTTTGCCCGCAAGCAGATTATCATCCCGAAACGGCTTGATCTCAATGAGACCATGGAAGGAATGCTCAATATGCTGCAACGGCTCATCGGCGAGAACATCAAACTTGTTTGGTCACCTGGGGCCGATCTGTGGCCGGTGAAGATCGACCCTTCCCAAATCGACCAAATTCTGGTGAATCTGTGCGTCAACGCCCGTGATGCCATCACGGGAGGAGGCCGAATAACGGTTGCAACTCAAAATGTTGCTATTGATGCCGAAAACTGTGGTTTGCACCTTGATTGCATGCCTGGAGAATATCTGCTGCTCATGGTCAGTGACGATGGGTGCGGCATGGATCAGGAGACTCTCAAAAAACTGTTCGAACCTTTTTTTACAACCAAAAAAACCGGAGAAGGTGCGGGTCTGGGTTTGGCCATGGTGTACGGCATCGTCAAGCAGAACAATGGGGTTATCAATGTCTCCAGTGAACCGGGACAAGGGACAACCTTCAATATCTACCTGCCCCGGCACCAAGACGAGGAGGAACTGTTGCCAAAGGATGTTCCAGTGGCGCCTATTCGTGGGGGGAGTGAAACGATCCTGCTTGTGGAAGACGAGTTGGCAATTCTGGAAATGGTCACGACCATGCTCCAACTTCAAGGATACACAGTGCTTGCTGCGGACACACCAGGAAGAGCTATTGCATTGGCCCAAAAGCAAACCGAAGAGATTCATCTGCTCCTCACCGATGTCATCATGCCCGAAATGAACGGACGCGATTTGGCTCTTCGACTGCTTTCGATGCACCCTTATATCAAGCGACTGTTCATGTCCGGCTATAATGCCGACGTCATTGCCGACCACAGTATTTTGGATGAGGGGATCAACTATCTCCAGAAGCCTTTTTTAATGAAGGACTTGGCCATCAAGGTGCGCGAGGTGTTGGGGTAAACAAAGACGGAATATCCGAGGCATCGTCAGGATACCGACGGTTTTTAGCAGTCGCAGTCTGATCTCGCCGGCACGAATTGTTCCGGGTGGCAATCAGAGCAGATTTGACCTCGTTTTGTTCATCCTCAAGAGGCGACAACCCTTTCATTTACCAACGAATTTTGTGCCAGAAACCAGTAGTTGCTCATTTGTAGGGGCGACTATTTTCAATCAACTTCTTCATGTACATCGAAAATCGCATTTAAAAAATAATCCATGAACCTTCACGAAAACTATGTATCCAGGCGAACGTTTCAATAGTATCAGCCACCTTATTGGTGCCATAACCGCATTAGCCGGCATGGTTGTCCTGGTCGTTATGGCGGCGAAACAGGGGGATCCCTGGAAAATAGTCAGCTTTAGCGTCTACGGGGCTACTTTGTTTTTCCTCTATACCGTTTCGACGCTCTATCACAGCCTCCGCGGTCAGGCGAAACGTTTGTTTCGCAAACTCGATCACTACTCGATATATTTCTTGATTGCGGGAACCTATACCCCTTTTGCCCTGGTCACCTTGAATGGCGGCTGGGGTTGGACGATATTTGGCATCATCTGGGGATTAGCAGTCTTGGGGATTGCACTGGAGGCATTGCCTCAAGGAAAAAATCGTGTCCTCTCCGTCCTCATTTATGTGACCATGGGATGGCTGATGACGATAGCCCTCAGGCCTTTGCTGGCGGTGTTGCCGCGCACGGGCTTTTGGTGGCTCCTTTTGGGAGGATGCTTGTATACTGGAGGTTTGCTCTTTTATTTTCTTGACGAGCACATCGCGCATTTCCATGGGATATGGCATCTGTTCGTCTTGGGGGGCAGTATCTGCCATTATATCACGATGCTCTTGTATGTCCTTTGATGCATTGGGTTTGAAGGGTCGTTTTTCATTGTTAACAAGTGATTCTTCTGCCAGAAATGAAAACGAATAAAAACAAAAAAGCCAAACACCATTAAGGAGCTTGGCTTTTGTAATATTTGATTGAACTTAGTGGAGTGATTCGAACACGCCGTCAAACTTTCTTCTTCGGTTGCTTATCGAGTTTTTCTTGTTCTTTGTGTTTGTTCTTTTCAGTGTGCTGTTTCTGGCTTTTTTCTTTTGCTTTTTTACCGCCCTTATCGCCCATGGTTTCGCTCCTTAAAAGTTGCTTTTCTAATTTCGTATAATTCTATACGAAATTAACCTAATGGCATAAAACGTATCCTTCAATAATATGGACAATATTTAGAAAAGGAAGGGGGGGACGCTAAATCAAAGAGCAAGACTGAATATCAGAAAAAATAAAAACCGCCACCAGGAATGAAGCAGAGCAGAAAACAAAAAAGCCAGACACTATGTAAGTGTCTGGCTTAATATCGAATAGACTGGTCGGGGCGGAGTGATTCGAACACTCGACCTCCTGCTCCCAAGGCAGGAGAATAATACGTCCGATAGAATTCAGAGGCATCCGACATCGATATATTTTTCATCAAAAAATCATTGTGTTAATAATTTTTTTTTGTATCTTGTGTCTAACGTGATGCGATGTTGTCCAGCAAAATTTTGCGCATTCGCTGCACTTATTTTGCACTTATTTTTTCCCGGGCAGTGATGATCGAATCAAGAAAGAAATTTTCAACCGACAGAGAGGTCGCCTCACTCTCGCCTCTTCCCGGCCAAAAACAGACAGAATTCTTTCACAAGAATAAGCCAGGACTGATTTTACGGGTTGGCCAGAAGAAAAAGGTATGGGTGATTGCCTACACGGTTGATGGAAAGCGACGAAAATACACTCTGAAGAAAGGTTACCCCGACATTGGACTGGGAGAAGCTGTTAAAATTTACAACGAAATCAAGGCAAAAGCGATTAGCGGAGACGATCCACTCGCCGAGAGGGTCAAACAAAAGGCGGCACCAACCATTCAAGACGTCATGGGCCATTATTTTGCGGAAACATCCATGGCTCCCAAAACACGATCAGAGAGCGTACGGCTTAGCGACAAGGATATCATTCCTGTCCTGGGTAGGAAAAGGGCCATTGATTTGACGCGACAAGACGTAAAAGCACTGCACAGAGGCATTGTTGAACGCGGAGCTGCGGTGATGGCAAACCGCACAGTTGAACTTCTTCGACGGGCTTACAACTGTGCGTATGGCGAGGAACTGATCGATATCAACCCATTTCCTAATCTCAAGAAGATCCAGGGCACCGAGTCTCCCCGTGACAAGGTGTTGAAAGATTCTGAAATTAAAGCCATCTGGGCAGCCCTTGAACGAGAAAGTCCCAACATGAGAGATATCATGCGGCTGCTGTTACTTCTTGGTCAACGATCCATGGAAACGATGTCGATGGCTGTTGACGATATTGATCAGACAAGGAAGGAATGGACCGTTCCGGCCAACCGCACCAAAACAGGAAAAATCAATGTAGTGCCACTCCCGGAAATGGCCTGGAGCATAATCGAACCGAGGCTGACCAACCCAGAATGGATTTTTCCATCATTTCATAATACTACCAGGGTCGGGGCCAAAGGTGATGGCCATTCGAAAAGCACCAAAGATGCTCGCCGCCGCCTGAGAAAAGTGACCGGAATTGACAACTGGACGGCGCATGACCTGCGAAGGACATGCCGAACCATCATGGCTCGCGAAGGCGTGCCGCCTCATATTGCTGAACAAGTGTTAGGACATGTGCAATCGGGCATTGAAGGTGTGTACGACCAGCACACCTACATCCATGAAAAACGCCATGCTCTGGAAAAAGTTGAGGCCGCCATACAAAAACTCTTGGTAGCCTGCGTATAATCGGCCATGCTAGGGTTTCACTATCCTCCGGCATGAGTAATGAATTCCAACGGCCTCTCCATGTCATCGTCATCAATGCTTCTGGAAGATCAAAACACCGAACGGAAATCGTTACGCAAGGTATTGGGTAAAGGTGCTGACTGGGATGGGCTGGCGCGCATCTGTGTTTCTTTTGCCAACGGTTCCGGGGGCCACTTGTTGATTGGTATCGAAGACGGAGAAGCGTTGCCGCCAGTTGGGCAACAGCTTCCTCCTGATCTCATGAATCGGATTCGTAGACGCATTGCCGAACTGACGGTCAATGTACAAGTCCTACTATCAAGTCAACAAGCCGCCAACGGTGGTGAATACATCGAGTTGCTCGTGCCACATTCTCCCAACGTCGCATCCACCTCGGACGGACGATATTTTCTGCGTATCGCTGATACAAGCGTTCCCGTTGTAGGCGATGATGTTTTACGCTTGGCAAACGAACGGCCGGGGCTCTCGTGGGAAGCCATGGATGCGGCTGTTGATCGAAGGCTCGTCGATAAAGGGAAATTGATCGGATTTATCGAGGGGATTCGTCTTTCGGACCGGGTGAAAGACTCGGTTCGGGAAAAGAACACCGATGAATTACTCGACCATTATGGCTTGGCAAACGGCTCAACGCTGACAAGGCTTGGTGTGCTGCTTCTCGGAACCACTGCCGACCGCCGGGCCCTCGGGACAGCACCTCTGGTTCAGGCCATCAAGTACGATGACCAGGGGCAAAAAGTAAACAAATGGGTGTGGGATGACAACACCCTCTCCCCATTGGAACTGGTGGATGCAATCTGGTACATCTTGCCGGATTTTCGCGAAAGTTACGAGGTTGCGGAAGGCCTCTATCGTCGTCAGGTACCTGCCTACGACGAAAAAGTGGTGCGGGAACTGGTGGTTAATGCCTTGGTCCACCGCCCATACACCCAGCGGGGCGATATTTATGTGAACCTGTTCCCGGACCGTCTGGAGGTTATGAATCCGGGTCGTTTGCCAATAGGCGTGACTCCGCATAATATTCTCCATGCAAGCCGTCGCCGTAACGAAGGGTTGGCACGAGTGTTTCATGATTTGAACCTGATGGAACGTGAGGGGAGTGGGTTTGATCTGATGTATGATCGGCTGCTCTCACAAGGACGGCCGGCACCCATTGCCGAAGAAGGTCCGGATTGGGTGAAGGTAATTGTGCAGCGTCGGATCCTCAAACCTGAAGTGCTTCAATTGATCGCGGAAGCCGACGAGCGCTTCCATCTCAGCCAACGCGAACGTATTACCCTCGGTGTTCTGGCGCAGACCGAGGGAATGACGGCACGGGAACTGGCAACTGCGCTGGAAACCGGGACCGCAGAACAATTGGCGACCTGGCTGGGACGATTGGTCGACAGCGGGTTGGTGCAAACCGTGGGCAAAACTTCGGGTAAACGCTATTTTGTTTCGCCAGCCCATCTGCGTAATTCGCGACTGGACTCCATAACAACGCTTAGCCGGATCAGCTCTCATCGCCTGCGCGCCCTTATTCTTGAGGATTTAAAACGCTATCCCGACTCATCCAGTTCGGAGATTAACCGGAGAATTGGAACGGAGATATCTCCAAGAACACTCAGACGAGCCCTGGAAGCTCTCGTCAGCGAAGAAACGGTTTCTTACACTGGTGATCGCCGGTGGAGAAGATACCGGCTTGGTGTCCAGGCAGGAGTCTAAAGGACACTATCGTGGAAAATGGTCGCGTTTTCAAACGGCCATTTATGCGTTATTTTTCATAATTAATTGTTATCACAGCATTTTTATAAAGGACACACCAGTAAATTTGGCCGTTAGCAGTCATAATCTGGCCATTAGCATACGCCATGACGTCATACTGATACCGAATAAGCCTTTCAGTCTGAGCCCCGCCGGAGGCAGAGCGCCTCTCCGCCTTCGCCACCTGGAGGTGGAGCGTGGCTGGGGGAAAGGGGCAAGGCTGCGAGTGAGCGAGCACCCGCAGGGCTTGGCTTTGCGGCTTTGCCCCAGCCATGCTACCTGGGTAAAGTTCGCTTTTTGATGCGCTACAAACACCAAAGGCCTCCACAACCGGGGAGGCCTTTCACTGTGCATGCTCAATGTTCGCGTCGCGTTAGATTGCCAAACGGTCAGTTGATGCCGTGGCCGATGGTTATAATTTGAACCACCGCGAGAAGTCACCTTCCCGATTCGCCCCCAAGAGTTCAGCGTGGGACTGTTCACCGCTGCTGGCCTGTGCGCCTCTGCGCCGATCAGGTCAGTTGTGCAGATCTGCCAAATAAGAGGTCCGGCTCTGCGGGCCGATCCGTGTGTCGTCAGACAAAGCGCCACGGTGCACTCCAATATCGTCACTGTATTCGGGCCAGGGGGGCTGGTCAACCGGTTTTCTTCGTTGTTTTCCCATAAGCCGCTTCATCTTGGCCCTGGCGTTGAACAACTCCCGCTGCTGGGATTCGACCTTTCGCTCCAGGATTGTTATCTGTTTGCCGCGCTCACCGCTCTTCATCATTTGGTCAAAGGATTCTTTCCGGGCTTGTTGGAGCAATGTTCGCAGGTTCTTTATCTCAACCTCTTGCATCCGCAGATTGTGCCACTGATTTGCAGTCAGCTCCCTGAGTCTTTCCTTCTCTGTAGTCACTTCTTTGGCTCGCGGTTGCTCGCCATTCAACAGGCGGGACAGCCAATGATACCCACCCCCCAGTGAATATCCGGTCAGGACGCAGAGCAGCAGCATCGGCCACAGCTCCCATAAGGCCTGCCAGCCGATGCCGTAGGAGGCAAGGGCGGCGCTGCTGACCACCTTGCCCGCCCTGCGTTCCACCAGGACCATCCCGTCCGGGGAGAGATGAAACGGGTCCGTCGCCAACCGGAAGAAACCCAGACCGGGCAACACCCAAGTCAGCCAGAGAACAACCAACAGAGGCAAGAAACCAACAAGAAACCACAAGCTGCGCCATCCTTTTTTCATCGCAGATAGGCCTCAGTGGTGCCCTTGTCAAAATGACCGACCTCCTGGGCCACTGTCGCCTTGGCCTGGTCATAACGCATCCCTTGTTGCTGCAACTCCGCCATCCGCTCCTGGGCGTAACTGTGGCGCAACCCGTGGCCGCCGTTGGAAAAGCCTAACTCCCGCTTGCTGGCAGACGAAAAGCTCTGACTCCAGGTCCGGCCGCCGCCGATATCGTAGTGCTGGCTGTAGCGCACCCCCCGGTCGATCACCAGGCGCGGCTCCTCCAACCGCCTAGCTTCCAAGGCCGTAACCAACTCACGGGACAGCATCACTTCGCGCACCAATCCACCCTTGCCGACAACGGTGTACCGATCCCCTTCCCGGCCGGTGAACCGCTCCGCACTCCACTGGCGATGACCGGAGGCTGTCCGTTCACCGGCCGGCCGCAGGGTGAGCAACTCATGGGCCCGCAAGCCGGCATGATAGGCCAACCGGGTGGCCAGGCTGTTGACTTCGCTCTGGGCTTGCGCTATCCGCTCCACCTGGGCAGGGGTATAGCTTCGGGTGGAGAGGGTGCTCTCTTTGCTGCTGCAAACGATCTCCAACTTTTGACCCAGATGAATCTGGATCGCCTGGCGGTCCAGGTCAAGGGTCTTCTGTCCAACTATCCCTGAACGCTCGGCCAGATAGTGCCGGGCCTCCTGTTCGGTGGCGCTGCGCAGATCTCCCAGTCGATGCTGGCGAAGATAGTCGGCAAAGCCCTTGAGGGCCTGTTCATAGCCACGGGCCGTACCCAGACTGTGAATCCGCCCATCGTTTGGGTGATCATGCCTGCCGGTCCCCAGGGCAATTTTGCGGGAGACCGCATGTTCAGCCTGGGCCTTCGCTGATCGGAAGCTCGTCATGGTGCAACTCCGGTAAACGTTTCAGATAGCGGTCAATCGAGCTGCGGTGGATCCGGCAGCGATGGACCCTCAGCCATTCGGCCAGATCGGCGCAGGAGGCGCCGGCCCGCCTCATGGCCACCAGTTCAGACCGGTACCGGTCCAGTCGGCTTTTGCGGTAGTGTTTCCGCCTAGCCACTGCCCGGCGGCTGCGAATGCGCGCGACCTCGGCCTGCGCATCAAATGTCTCCTCAGGTGTCTCCATCATTCGTCCTCCGAGCTTTGTCGCGCCCGGCGCGGCAAAGCGGTGCTGGGGTGCGGGTTCCGCGCTGTGTCGGCGCCTGCTGACACAGCGCGGAAATCCGGGCATCGAAATTGACAGTGACTTGCAGCAGGTGACAAACAGTTTTCAATTTGTCACCGATGAAAGCCACCGGGGATTTCCGTGTCTGTTGCAATGCAGCCGTGCAGGACACGGTTGCCACACTCTCAGGCACAGCCGCTCACCTGCCGGGCCTCCCAGGCCTTCATCTTGGCCAGGATCTGGACCACACCCTCCGGGGCATGAGTGCCGACAGGATATTCATCCCGGGCAACGGTGCAAAATTGGTCACGCTCGGTGTCACTCAGGCTCTGCCACAGTTGGTCCCGGGCCTTGTTCTCAATCTCCTCAGCCATTTGCTGCGCCACTAAACCGGCAGTCTGCATTTCTTGCCGTCTCCGGGTCTCCTTGGCACGTTTCTGCCGTTCTTCAGGAGGCGCATACCAGTCGGGAATAACCAAAGTTTCGCAAAGGGTGTTGAGGTAGCCGCCCGGATTGCGGATATCGTTCCGGTCACGTCGCCAGGTTTCCGCCGCGACATCGGCGGCCTGCCGTAAACGTCCAGGACCGTGACGTTGCATCAGTCCACCCAGTTCCTGGTCAGAGATGTTTGACAACGGTGTCTGTGACAATAACAACCGTACTCCCTCTGTTGTTGTTGTCTTCTCTACTCTGTTCTTCTCTGTTCTGTTCTCCGGCGTGACATCACGTGACGGAGAAGCGTGACTGTCACGTGACACCTCGGGTTCTTTTTCCCGGTGCCGCTGTTGGCGGATCCGGTCTTTTTCCCGGCGGGCCTCCAGCTTGTCCTCGCTCTGGTACTTGCGCCAGTTGCGAATCCGGATAACTGCATCGCGTTCGATCATCTCCAGCCGGGCAAACAATTCGAGGCCCTGCTCGATGATCGATTCGGGCATCGTCAAGAGCAGGCTCAGGGTCCCGGCCGTATAGGGGGTATGCTCCGAGATCATGAGCGCCCCTCCCCGGCCGCACTTGCCGGCCTCGGCAATGAGCATCACCCAGAGCAGTGCCAGGGTATCGCCCCTGGGGCCCTTGCGGAGCAATTTGATTTTGCGGTGTTCAAAGAGGTCGCACCTCACTTTGACCCATTCCATAGCCACCTCACACGAAGGTGTCTTGGATGAGCCGGCGGATATCCTCCACCCGCCAGGCCGTGATGCGCGGCCCGAGCTTAACCGGTTGAGGATAGCGACCTGATTTGACCCCAGCCCACCAGGTGCTTTTTGACACCGGGATCAGGGCCGGGACTGGTGGATAGGCCTTGGAATCGCCGACAATCTGGGGCAGACGCAGAAAGCCGGTTTCCGGCAGGGTGCTCCTTTGCATCAGTTCCATGGCGCCCTCCTTTTGGTCGGGCAACAGGAAGCTGAGGTCACCCATGTTGGGGTGGTTTCCGGGTGTTTGCGATGCGAAACAAACGATGTCACACAGCGCATACGAAATATTTTCGTAGAACGTGCCATAACGGATTGCTCCTCTTGGATAACTGATGAGGATTCCGTAAGAAAACCGGACGTCCGATTTTCAATCGAGGCGGTAGAACGCCCCAAAAGGGCGAAAAAATCTCTTACATGAAGCTGTTGGAGTCAGCCCCCCCCCCTGGAAAGGAAAAAGAGGCTCTGAACGTTCCTGGCTCTGGATGGAGGGCGGTCGTGAGGGCGGACCCGTTCCGAAGTGCGGGTGGTTTGCTACACGAGAATGTGCGGGCAAACCACAACTCACCGGAAAGTAATCCGTGACGACCTGATCGTGGTTTTGATGTCCAACGCAGCGGTCAGCGGTGCGGGTGGACACTTGAGGAATGCACTGCCTCCATGTGGGCAGGTGACCTGGCATTGTTTTGTATGGTGGCCTGCGTTC
>Ga0074195_1002564_pt1 | contig 19779 bp, 24 predicted proteins | sample EPASupsiteHSE623_FD_64525 | JGI IMG/M metagenome (GOLD analysis project Ga0074195, IMG submission 64525) | Bioremediated contaminated groundwater from EPA Superfund site, New Mexico - Sample HSE6-23 | ecosystem: Environmental > Aquatic > Deep subsurface > Groundwater > Contaminated ...
ATTCCGGCCACAATCCCTATGCTTCTTTTTTTGTATTTTGTCATTGTTCCAAATTTACATTTAAAAGGGACGGAATATCCGCCCGTGTTTTTCCTGGCTTGTTCTTCCGTCATCATTTACTAAATAATAAAAGAGAAACAAAAATACATAAAGCTTTGCTTAAAATAAGGATTTGTTTTTATGTATTTCGTTAATTAATCTTAAGAAGTGAGGAAGCTGTTAGCTGTTAGCTTTTAGTCGTAATACAGGAAGCTGTTTGCTTAGTCCGTCATTCTCTTTACTTGCTACTCATTATGACTTCATTATGTCGTGAAGATTTATTTATTTTGTTCGAATAAAAAGTAAAGCGCTATGATACTAGCGGTTGATGTCGGAAATTCAAATATCGTTTTTGGTATACATGATAGTGGTCAATGGCTTAAAGTATGGCGTATTCAGACCGATCCCCGGAAAACGGCCGATGAATACGAAGTGATTTTCCGTTCTTTGCTGATCAGCAGCAGGGTTTGTAAATCAAAAGTTGAACAGGTTGTGTTCAGCAGTGTAGTCCCTTCACTCAACAGGGAATTTGGAACCATGATCCCCCGCTTGCTCGAGACGGAGCTGATTATCGTTTCACCCGATATTTACGACCGGTTACCCTTAAAAGTGTTGAATCCCTACGAAATTGGTACTGATTTGGTCGCCAATGCAGTCGCCGCTTATACCCGTTTTGGCGAAATGTGTATGGTAATTGATTTTGGAACGGCTCTTACCTTCACCACAATCGCCGACGATGGCACGATCCTGGGAGTCGCCATCGCACCCGGGATGCAAACCGCCGTCAAAGCACTGGCCGGCAATACGGCCCAGTTGCCGCATGTCCAGTTAATCCTTCCTCCGTCGGTATTAGGGACCAATACGGTCCATGCCATTCAGTCGGGAGTGGTAATTGGCTTTGGAGGTCTGGTTGACCGGATCATTGAGAAAACCGGGCAGGAACTTCAGCGGGAGATTATCACGATTGCGACAGGCGGACTGGCCGGTGTTTTTGCTGCCCGGTCTGAGAAGATCCGCTTTATTGAAGATAATCTGACTCTCGAAGGACTGAGAATGATCGGTAGTCTGGTCAGGTAATATTTTGAACTGTTTACCGGTAAAAAGCTTTCGTTAGACGATTATAAGCTGCTTTACAGGTCTAATCCTCTTTTCTTTGTAATAAAAATCTGTGTTCTTGCAGAAATCGGTAAAACATGAGTAAACGTCAGCTAATCATTCTCATTTTGAGCCTGCCTTTGTTTTTTTTGTCTGCCTGTATTTTTATGGGTCCGGCAATAAGAGGAGAAGGGGAGGTCAAAGAAGAGACAAGGAAAATATCAGGCTTCGAAAAAGTCGAAATCTCGAGAGGACTGGAGGTCTTTCTGGTACCAGACAGTCAGCAATATGTCGTGGTGGAAGCCGATGAAAATCTCCATGATGTCATTCTGACGAAGGTGAAGGACGGAACATTGGAAGTTTACACGGAGAAGTTCATCCGGTCTGCTCAATCCAGAAAAGTGCATGTACATTTTGTACATCTTAGGGGGATTAAATCCACATCCGGCGCCGTGGTTCAGTCGCGGGGGCCTGTTCGTTCGAAGACACTTGAAATTTCAGCGTCTTCGGGAAGCCGTCAAACGCTTGAAGTCAATGCCGGTCAATTTGAAGGAGGTTGTTCATCAGGGGCGCAGATCGACCTGGAAGGAAAGGCCGACAGGGCAACGCTCAAAGCTTCATCGGGGGCTCAATTAAATGGTGATCATTTTATGGCTTCCGAGTGCCATGCTAAATCATCGAGCGGCGCTCATATCAGAACCGGCGTGAAAGATAAGCTTGTGGCTCAAGCTTCGAGCGGAGGGCACATTTATTATTCAGGGGACCCCGCAACTACCAGGTTTGAGTCTTCCTCGGGCGGATCAATACGCAGAAAGTAAAGGATATATGAAGAAAACAGATATACGCTATGAAACAAGCCTTGTAAGTTAACAGTCACAGTCGCAGTTTCCGGTTTTTGCCGGAAACTGTGGCTGAAAACTGTGATTTCCGGGTGACAACCAGAAAACAAATGACAAACACATGAAAACAATGAAAATTCAAAGCCTTCTTGTGCTGCTTATTCTCATGGGAGCAACCTTGAGCGTCCATGCAGCAAAGGAAAAAACAAAATCTGAACTTCGTGATGTGAGTGCATTCAGCGGCATTCATGTCAGCAGTGGAATCGATCTGTACGTGACCCAGGGAAAAAGCCAGGAGGTCAGGGTTGAAGCCGAATCTGATCTGATTGGTAAGATCATTACCCAGGTTGAAAATGGGGTACTGAAAATCAGTATTAAGGATAAAATGAACTGGGATCTGGGATGGAACCAGACGAGAAAAGTTTATGTTACCTTTGTTGATCTGCAGGAACTTTACGCATCTGCAGGATCGGACGTTTTTTCACAAAATCCATTCAAATTAAAGGAATTAAAGATCAGCAGCAGCAGTGGCTCAGATGTTCAGATCGGTGATCTTTCGGCTGAATTTGTCAGTGTTATTACCAGCAGTGGCGCCGATGCCAAAGTTTCAGGGAAAACGATCAGAATGTATGGCGATGCTTCCAGCGGAAGTGATCTCAACTGCAGAGAATTAGTTTCTGAAGATTGTGACGTCAGGGCATCGAGTGGCTCCGATGCGATGGTGCATGCAACAGGATCGATCAAGGCACATGCCAGCAGCGGCGGAGATGTGCGCTATGCCGGAAAACCCGTTCATCGCGATGTTGATGAATCGAGTGGCGGGAAAGTGGCGGGTAGCGAGTAGGAGAGTATTATAAAATCCAACACATAAATTAATATTCAATTGGAAAGCCTGGGACCGGAAACGGCTCCGGGTTTTTTCGTTTTGTCTGCCACTTGCAGTCTGCGGCATATGCTTCAGCCTTCCATAAACCTCCATTCCATGCTGACCCAGGGTTCACCGGCATAGTTGATACCCACACGGGGAGAAGCCACTATACTTTGCAGAGGCGGGGCATCTTCGAGCCAGAGAAGGGGAGAGGTTTCCAGGTTTTCACCGTAGAACGACCGGTCAAGGGCAAGTTCCCGTCCCAGTCGTCCGGGCCCGCTGAAGCCCTCCAGCCCGCGGATCAGAACCGCTGAAGCTTCACCCTCGGGGCCGGTGACAAAATTGAGCATCCAGTACATGCCATAGATCAGGTAAACATAAACATGCCCACCGGCTTTGAACATGACCTCAGTCCGGGCTGTTCTTCCCTTACAGGCATGACAGGCCAGGTCGTGCGGACCGCAGTACGCTTCGGTTTCCGTGATCCGGTACCGTCTTTGCTCACCGTCAGGAAAAACGCGAACCAATACCTTGCCCAGTAACTCCCGGGCAACTGTCACCGTGTCGCGTCCGAAAAATGATGCTGTTAGCCTTGTGCTTTTGTTTGTCATGATTGCAAAAATAAAAAAGTAGCGAATAGTGAGTAGCGAGTCGCGAGTAAAAAAATGAAAAATAGAAAAGTCGTGAGTAGCGAGTCGTGAGTGTCCCGGTACTCACTACTCAAAATCAAATCTTTGTCCTTAAAACATTTGCAGTTTTAAAAAAAAGAAATACTTTTGCAGTCCCGATTATTGTCCGTACTTATAGTTCTTATAAATAGTTGAAAGCGAACGTTTCGATTAAGCCAGAGCAAACGATGCCAGCCTGAGTTTGACCGTGCGGGAGAAACGACTAATGAAAAGCGAAGTCCGAAAAATTACCGGCAAGTCCGAAGCTGGTGATCAGGAAGTCTTTGGATGGTGTAAGACGTAAGTCATTGCAACTTTTAGTGTTAATTTAAAAAATTGAGTAAGTGGATAATTTATCTTACAAGACCGTATCGGCCAATAAGGCCACGGTAAATAAGGCATGGGTGGTTGTTGATGCAACCAATATGCCGCTCGGCCGTTTAGCCTCAGCCGTTGCAAAAATGCTTCGCGGGAAGCACAAACCCGATTTTACTCCTCACGTTGATTGTGGAGATAATGTGATTGTTATAAATGCTGAAAAGGTTTACCTGACCGGCAACAAGATGACAGGCCGTGTTTACCTTCGCTATACCGGTTATCCAGGTGGTCAGCGGGAACAAACTCCGGCCGATATCCTGAAAAAATATCCGGAACGTTTGATCGGTCATGCCGTACGTGGTATGCTGCCAAAGAACAGTTTGGGTCGCCAGATTTTCAATAACATGAAAGTGTATGTTGGTCCTGAGCACAAACAGGAAGCTCAAAACCCGAAAGTAATAGATTTAAATAAGATTAAATTATAACAATGGAAGTAGTTAACACCTTAGGACGCAGGAAAACCGCTGTTGCCCGTATTTTTGTCAGCGAAGGCAAGGGGAATATTACCATTAACAAAAGGGAATTAAAAGAATATTTTCCAAACGAGACATTGCAGTACATTGTGAAGCAGCCTCTGCAACTGCTGGGAGTTACTGAGCAGTACGATATCAAAGTAAATCTTGATGGTGGCGGTATTAAGGGTCAGGCTGAAGCTTTGCGTTTAGCTATTTCAAGAGCTTTGGTTGAAATGAATCCGGAATCAAAACCGGAACTGAAACACGCTGGCTTTATGACACGTGATCCGCGCGAAGTGGAACGTAAAAAGCCGGGACAGCCAAAAGCACGCAAGCGCTTCCAGTTCTCAAAACGTTAATAGATATAAAATAACTGTGGATCTGAAATCACTGAGACTCCCCGTTTTCGAGGGACTACTCAGGGATTGCTTTTCGACATATTATTAAAAAAGTAAAAAGATGCCAAGAACAAATTTTCAGGAATTATTAGATGCAGGTGTACATTTTGGTCACCTGAAAAGAAAGTGGAACCCCGCTATGGCGCCATACATTTTTATGGAGAAAAACGGGATCCATCTGATCGACTTACAAAAAACAATAGTAAAGGTCGACGAGGCAGCAAACGCCATCAAACAAATTGCCAAATCGGGCCGCAAAGTGTTGTTTGTTGCAACAAAGAAACAGGCTAAGGAAATTGTTGCAGAAACAGTAGGCAAGGTAAACATGCCATACGTGACAGAACGTTGGCCTGGAGGTATGCTGACCAACTTCCCAACCATCCGTAAAGCGGTGAAGAAGATGATCTCCATCGACAAGATGATGAAAGACAGCAGTTGGGATAACCTGTCGAAACGTGAAAAGTTGCAAATCGGACGTCAACGTGCAAAACTGGAAAAAGTGTTGGGCAGTATCGCTGACCTGACCCGTCTTCCTGCAGCGTTGTTTATCGTTGATGTAATGAAAGAAAGGATCGCCGTACGTGAAGCTCAGCGTTTGAGTATTCCTGTATTCGGAATGGTCGATACCAATTCCGATCCTGAAGGGATCGATTTCGTGATTCCTTCGAATGACGATGCTTCTCAGTCTATTCGCCTGATCGTTCAAGTGATGGCCGATGCCATTGCTGAAGGGTTGAACGAACGTAAAGTTGAGCGCGACAAAGAAGGCGATGAGGAAGCTGTTGCTCCAAAGAGAGCAAGAAGGGCCGACGTGAAGAAATCGGCTGCGAAGTTTGATGTAGATGAGGAAGAAGATATCGAAAGCAACATCATTGACGAAGAAGTGGAAGTGGAAGAACTGGAAGAAGTTGATGAAGAAGCTGAGGATGTTGAAGAATAAGACCTTAAAAACGAAAGATTATGGCAATTACTGCTGCAGATGTAATGAAGTTACGTAAAGTAACGGGTGCGGGTATGATGGACTGTAAAAATGCTTTGAATGAAGCAAACGGTGATTTTGACCGGGCCATTGAGATTATCCGTGAAAGAGGTAAACTGGTTGCAAGCAAACGCTCTGACCGTGAAAGCAATGAAGGTGTTGTTCTGGCCAGAGTGAGTGACGATAAAAAGTTCGGGGCTATTGTTGTTCTGAATTGTGAAACCGATTTTGTTGCAAAGAATGAAGGGTTTATTCAGCTGACTTCTAAATTTCTTGATTTGGCTGTCAACAACCATGTTGCCAACCTGGATGCGTTAAAGGCGCTTACACTCGATGGCCGTACTGTTGAAGCACATGTTGTGGAACAGACCGGTATTATCGGAGAAAAACTTGATCTTTCTTTCTACGGGAAGATTGAAGCCGCTTCGGTCATCCAATACATTCACCCGGGAAATAAACTGGCTACCGTAGTTGGTTTTAACAAGGATGTGGACGAACATGTTGGCAGAGATGTAGCCATGCAGGTTGCTGCGATGAGTCCTGTTGCTGTCGACAAAGATGATGTTCCACAGAGCGTCGTTGAAAAGGAACTCGAGATAGCCCGTGAGAAATTCCGTATGGAAGGGAAGCCGGAAAATATGCTCGATAAGATCGCTCAGGGAGCATTGCAGAAATTCTATAAGGAAAGTACTTTGTTAAGCCAGACTTTCGTGAAGGATAACAAGGTGACTGTTAAGGAATATCTTGCTTCGAACGATAAAGGTTTGACTGTAACAGGATTCGTCCGTTACGGATTGGGAGAATAACTATTCCGCCATATATTATAAGGAAAAGAGAGCCTCAAAAGGGCTCTTTTTTGCATAGAGCATAGAGCATGGAGGAAGCGCTGTGCCCTATGCACTGTGCTCCATGCTCTTACCGGAGGGCTTCAGCGCCGTTGGTGACTTCAAGGATTTCGTTTGTGATCGCTGTTTGCCGCACTTTGTTAAAGGTAATGGTGAGCTCCTGGATCAGTTCCGTTGCATTGTCAGTAGCCTGATGCATGGCCGTCATTCGTGCCCCGTGCTCGGCCGCATTCGAATCGAGCAGAGCCTTGTAAAGCTGGATCTTCAGCGAGCGGGGAATTAATTGAGCCGCTATCGCCTGCTGTGAAGGCTCAAAGATGTAGTTCGTCTCCACCTTCTTTTTCTCCTTCACAGGTGTTTCGACCGGAAGGAATTGTTCGGCAACGGTGATCTGTACGGCAGCATTTTTAAACTGGTTATAAACCAGTACGATCCGGTCGTACCTGCGGGCTTTAAAGTCGGCCATCAGTTGTTCTGCGACCGGCACCACCTGTTCAAAATCAAGGGCATCGAGAATGTGATTGCCCTGGGCCACCACATTCATTTTTCGTGCTTTCAGGAATCGTTCGCCCTGTTTGCCGATCGCGTAGAAGTCTGCATTTCCTGCTTCAAGCTGATCGCGGTATTTGGAAACAGCCAGTTCTACGGCCTTTTTTGAAACAGTCGTGTTAAAGGCTCCGCATAAGCCCCGGTTGGAGCTGATCAATACAATGAGCAATTTCTCCGGGGACCGTTGTTCCGTGTACGGCGAGTCACCTGTATTTTCAAGGGAGGCGGTAAGCATGGTCAGGATCTCATGGATTTTTCCCGCGTAAGGACGGATGCGCAAGATCGCGTCCTGAGCTTTCTTCAGCTTGGCAGCCGACACCATTTTCATGGCGGAGGTGACCTGGCGGGTGGTCTTTACCGACGAGATGCGGGTTCGTATTTCTTTTAAATTCGACATTCTTACAAAGTATCAAGTATCAAGTACCAAGACAATAAGAGTCAAGACACAGGAATCGGGTGTCAGATTTCGATTAAAGATCGCGGGCGGCAATTTCGGCGGCGGCTTTTTCGATTACGGCCATGCCTTCATTGGTCAATAGTCCCTTCTTCAGCTCATCGAGTGTGGAACGGTACTGCATTTCCATCAGTTCCAGGAACAGGGTTTCAAACTTGCTCACCTTCTCCGCGGGAATATTGCGCAATAATTCGTGCGTTCCGCAATAAATAATGGCGATCTGATGTTCTATTTTCATCGGAGCATACTGTCCCTGTTTTAGTATTTCAACGTTCTTGTTACCTTTGTTAAGCACTCTCATGGTTGCGGCATCCAGATCGGACCCGAATTTAGAGAAGGCTTCGAGTTCACGGAACTGCGCCTGGTCCAGCTTCAGGGTGCCGGCAATCTTTTTCATGGCCTTCACCTGCGCGTTCCCTCCCACACGCGATACCGAAATACCCACGTTGATGGCAGGCCGTATACCGGCATTGAACAAGTGCGATTCCAGAAAGATCTGTCCGTCGGTGATAGAGATCACGTTGGTCGGGATATAAGCCGAAACGTCGCTGGCCTGGGTTTCAATGATTGGCAGCGCGGTTAAAGAACCACCACCTTTTACTTTTCCTTTTAACGAGTCAGGAAGGTCATTCATTTGGCGGGCAATCTCGTCCGGGTCGATGATCTTTGCAGCCCGTTCAAGCAGGCGCGAATGCAGGTAGAACACGTCGCCGGGATAGGCTTCACGGCCCGGGGGACGGCGGAGGAGCAATGACACCTCACGGTATGAAACAGCCTGTTTCGACAGGTCGTCATAGACGATCAGGGCATCACGGCCCGTGTCGCGGAAATATTCCCCGATGGCGGCGCCGGCATAGGGAGCATAGTACTGTAGTGCCGCAGGTTCTGCCGCTGTTGCCGCAACAATGCAGGTATAGGGCATGGCGCCATGTTTTTCGAGCGTGGAGGCGATCGACGCCACTGTTGAACCTTTTTGTCCAATAGCGACATAGATACAATAAACCGGCTCTCCTTTTTCAAAGTTTTCACGCTGGTTGATGATGGTATCGATGGCCACGGCGGTTTTTCCTGTCTGCCGGTCACCGATAATCAGCTCGCGCTGGCCTCTTCCAATGGGGATCATCGCATCGATCGCCTTGATCCCTGTTTGCAGCGGCTGGGTAACGGGTTTACGATAAATTACTCCCGGAGCTTTCCGTTCCAGGGGCATCGTAAATTTTTCACCCTGAATGGGTCCTTTTCCGTCGAGAGGGATCCCAATGGTATTAATTACCCGGCCAAGAACGCCTTCACCCACATCGATCGACGCAATATGCCCCAGGCGTTTGACTACGTCTCCTTCATTCGTTTCTTCCGAAGGTCCCAGCAATACCGCACCGACATTGTCTTCCTCCAGGTTGATCACGATCCCTTTCAGCCCGCTGCTGAATTCGATCATCTCATTTGCTTCGACGTTCCACAGCCCGTATATCCGGGCAATGCCGTCACCAACCGTGAGTACCGTACCAACCTCTTCCAGTTCCGTTTCCGTTTTGAATCCTTCCAGTTGTCTTTTCAGTATCGCTGATACTTCAGCAGGTTTTATATCTGCCATGGTCTGTAATTTTCTATTTTATATCCGTTTCCAATAAAGTCACCTTAATTTTTTTCAGTTGGTTCAGAATGCTTGTATCAAGCTGTCTGTCGCCGACGCGAAGCACAAATCCGCCAATCAGTTCCGGATCTACCTTCACGCTCATTTCGATGGCCGATTTGAGTTCCGTTTCCAGAAACGACCTGATCTGTTCAACCGTTGTTTTACTCAGTGCCACAGCGCTTGTCAGTACAGCTGTTTGTATGCCCTTGTCTTCCTGATACCTGGTGATGAAATTTCTGCATATGCCGGGAAGATGTACTTCGCGTTTGTTATGCGTGATCAGGCGGACGAAATTCAATGTTAATTTTTGGACCTTTCCTTCCAGTATGTGATCAAACAGCTTTATTTTTTGCGAAGTTTTCAACGCCGGGCTTTCGAGCAACACTTTGAAATCGGAGCTTTCCCTGCAAAGCTTGCTGATCGTGTCCATATCTTCTTTCAGCAAATCGAGCTGACTCTTTTCTTTGGCCAGGCTGAAAAAAGCTTTGGCATACCGGGTGGCTATCTTACTTTGATCCATCTGCTATTTTAATTTAATATCTTTCAGCAGGTTGTTCACCAGTACTTCCTGATCTGCCTTATCTTTCAGTTCCCTTTGAATGATCTTCTCGGCCACCTGAACCGACAGTCCGGCGATCTGTTTCTTCATCTCGCTGATGGCTGCATCCTTTTCCGCATTGATCTGGATACGGGCCGATTCGATCATTTTCTGACCTTCTTTGGAAGCCTGTGTTTTGGCTTCGGCAAGTATTTTGTCTTTAATTTCTTTGGCTTCGTTGAGGATCACTTCTTTTGCTTTGCGCGCTTCAGCCATGATCTTTTCATTCCCTGCCTTGAGGTCTTCCATTTCTTTTCTGGCCCGATCGGCCGATTCCAGCGCTTCGGCGATGGAATTCTCACGATCTTTCAAGGCATTGAGGATGGGCTTCCATGCAAATTTTTTCAGGATAAATAAAGCGATCCCGAAAATAATGATCATCCAAATAATCGTTCCGTAATCCGGAGTAACAAATCCCATTGTTATTGTTTTTTTAGTTAGAAAACCGTCCTGATTTCCGGCAATCCCGGAAACCGGACGGCCTTAAATTGTTAAACAAAAAGGATCAGGGCGCAGATAATCACTGCAAAGAAGGCAACCCCTTCGACCAGTGCTGCTGACACGATCATGTTCGAGCGGATATCGCCGCTGGCTTCAGGCTGACGGGCAATAGCTTCCATGGCGCTGGAACCGATACGGCCAATGCCAATACCTGCTCCTACTGCAGCCATGCCGGCCCCGATGCCGGCCCCGATCTCTGCAAGACCGATTCCGATGTTCCCGACATTTGCCAGCTGATCCGCTAAAAGAATAAATAAAGATGTCATAGTAAATTGAATTTATATATAAGTAATTAGTGATGTTCTTCTGTTGCCATTCCGAAATACAGTGCCGAAAGTAATGTAAATACATAAGCCTGGATGAACGAAACCAGCACATCGAGCAGGGTCATGAAAACCGAGAAGACGACTGATATGACCGAAACACCTGCTCCGGCCGCGGGTCCCATAATATCGGCGAAAATAAAGATCAGGCTAATGAACACGGTGATGATCATGTGTCCGGCCATCATGTTGGCGAATAACCGCACCATCAGTACAAACGGTTTGGTAAAGAGCCCTGTCAGCTCCACAATCGGCATTAAGGGGATGGGAAACTTCAGCCACATCGGCACATCCGGATTATAGATCTCTTTCCAGTAATGCCTGCTCCCGCTGAAGGTGGTAATGAAAAAGGTAAACAGCGCCAGGACCATGGTGACAGCAATATTTCCCGTCACATTGGCTCCAAAGGGGAAAACAGGTATCAGGCCGATGATATTATTGACGAGGATAAAGAAAAACAGGGTAAGGAGGAAAGGTAAATACCGTTCAGCCTTTGTGGCACCGATTGCGGGGACTGCTACTTCATCACGCACGAAAAGGATGACCGGTTCAAACATATTCTGAAGTCCCGACGGCGCTTTCCCTTTGTTCCGAATGGCAGAACGTGCGATACCGACAAAGAGCCAGACCAGGATGATCACACTGAAAAGTATCCCGAAAACCACCTTGGTCATCGACAGATCGACCGGCACACCGGTTACTTCGCCCTGTTCATTTAACTCCACGATCTTTCCTTCATGTTGGCCTTCACCGGCTATTGCGAAATTTTTCCAGCTTGCGGTGCCATGATGGAACCGGGAAGACAGGAAAACGTGCCAGCCACTGTTCTTACTGTATAGAATGATGGGGAGGGGAACGCTGATATGGGTATGGCCGGCAGTTAAAACGTGCCATTCATGGGCATCCGAAACATGATCCATTACAAAATCACCCGCGTTGAATCCTTCTTTATGTCCCTGTGCGGTTGCGTCTCCTGTTTCGGCAGGTATTGAGGCAGCAGAGCTTAGCGAGAATGATACAATCTGAGTGATGAAAAATAAAAATACGAGTGAATGTCGCATAATCTTCTTCATCTGACCTTTAAACATCTTCCACGTCATCATGTTTTTTGCAAAAAACATAGAAATTTAGTAATATTTTTAAGGGATTATTCTTTCCGGCGCCTAATCTTAACTATTTCTTTTTACCAGGCGTACCATCGCGATCACTTCCATGATTGAAAAAGAAATGTACAGGACCAGAAAATTTCCCATGATCACCTTGGCATGTTCCCGTTGCATCCATGCCATACCGATAACAACAAACAGATAAATAAACATTTTGATGAAGTTCACTGCCATGAAAGAGCTTGTGAACCTTCGGTTATTTTTCTTCAATGTACTAAACAACCATGCGTAAACAATGTTTGTTATCACGTAAATAAAAAGTAACATAAAGATCAGTATGGGAGTATAGAGGTCAGGGATCACCCATGTGTAAAGCAGGCAACCCGCTATCAGAAAGAAAATTGCAAGTAAAGTTGATTGAATAATGAAACGCTTCATCCTGTTTGGTTTTTTTAAAATTACCTTTAAAACGGTACCCCAAAGTCAAGGAACAGTTTTGTCGGGATTCCCTGGAACGGGTTATTTTTTTATAAAATTTTTGATTGCATAAAAGATTGCACCGATCACCGAGAGGATCATTAACCCCAGAGTGAATGCAGGAAATGACCATTCAAGCCAATGGTCGATTTTGTATCCTGTAAAGACTCCTGCAACCATAATCAGCATCATTTCGAAGGCAAGGCTGGAATAACGGATAAACAGGTCGATCTTTTTTTTAGGTTGATCAAACTTTGAGTTTTTCATGTTTAACCTGTTGGCTCATTTTGCATGAACCCGAAAACACAGAACCAGGTTCAATGCTTAGCTTCCCGGAGAGGATGTCTCCTTTTACATGCGCTGAAGATCTTAAGCTCAACAGTTGTTCAATGTTGAGATTACCTTCAACGAATCCGGAAATCTCACAGTTTTTACAGTTCACGTTGCCTGTAATTTTTCCGGAGGCGCCGACGACCAAGCGTCCCGTGCAATGCATGTTACCGGCAAGTTCGCCGTCTATCCGGATGTCTCCTTCTGAGTGAATGTCGCCGGTGATTTGAGTTCCTTTCCCAATAAGGTTGATGCCCTGCGAATCAATCTCATTAAAAGTTTTTGCCATTGTTGATTTTTGTTGTAGGCCAAAGATAGGTTTTTTTTTAGCTTATTTATTAAAATGGTACAGGAAAGTGATTTCGCCTTCAAAGGCAGATTTTTTGTTTCCTTCAATTTCCATCTGAACTTTAAGCTGGACTTTGCTGATCCCTCTCAGATTCGCGATCGACTGAAGCCAGACGTGCGTCCTGACCTTGCTGTTCACCAGCACCGGCTGACCAAATTTGAAATGATCGATGCCATAATTGACCAGCATACTGAAGTTTTCGACCTGTACGGCTTCGTGCCACATCACCGGAAGTAACGAAATGGTAAGATATCCATGAGCAATGGTGGCTCCGAAAGGTCCTTCACTTTTGGCCCGTTCCGGGTCGGTATGGATCCACTGGAAATCGAGGGTCGCATCAGCGAACTTATTGATCTGTTCCTGAGTAACGGTGTGATATTCAGACACTCCTAATTTTTGTCCCAGGTATTTTTCGAACTCTTCGTGGCTTCTGATTACAGGTTTAGTCATGGTATGCATGGTTGAAGGTTACAGGGTTACAGGGTTACAAGGTTGTGTGGTTTCCGGCTCGCTGTCATACGCCCATTTTAAATAGAGGGCACCCCAGGTGAATCCGGCTCCAAAAGCAGCCAGGATCAGATTATCCCCTTTTTTAAGCTGTTTTTCGTAATCGTACAGGCAAAGGGGAACTGTTGCGGCAGTTGTGTTGCCGTATTTCCGGATATTGATCATGACCTTGGCCGGATCGAGCTCCATCCGTCGTGCCACTGCTTCAATAATGCGCATATTCGCCTGATGGGGAACCAGCCAAGCGAGGTTTTCATTGGTGATCTGATGTTTTTGCATCATCTCAACAGCCACATCAGCCATTCGCTTCACCGCGTGCTTAAATACGGTAGGCCCGTCCTGATGGATGAAGTGCTCCCTGTTGGCGACTGTTTCGGCCGATGCCGGATGTTTTGATCCGCCAGATCTCACATAGAGGTAATTGCGTCCTTTTCCGTCGGTATGATGGATATAATCTTTAATGCTTTCGTCACCGGTGGCGGGTTCAAGCAGGACCGCAGCAGCTCCGTCGCCAAACAACGGACAGGTAGTACGGTCGGTATAGTCGGTGATCGACGACATCATATCGGCAGCCACAATAACGACCTTTTTATAACGACCCGATTCAATGAACGAAGCGCCGGTTGCCAGCGAGAACAAAAATCCCGAGCAGGCTGCATTCAAATCAAAACTCCAGGCATTGTGAAGCCTGGCTTTGTTGCAGATAATATTTGCTGTTGCAGGAACCGGACGGTCAGGCGTAATTGTGGCACAGATCAGCAGGTCAATGTCATCATGATGGGTTTTTGTTTTTTCCAGAAGTTGCAGAACTGCCGCAGTCCCCATATCTGAAGTGGCTTTTCCGGGTTCCTTATAAATCCTTCGTTCTTTGATCCCGATGCGCTGCATGATCCACTCATCTGAGGTATCGACCATCGTACTTAATTCGTCGTTGGTTAGCCTGTATTCAGGCAAAAATGCACCAATACCGGTTATTGCTGCATGAATATGTCCCATAATCAATAATTTAACAACATGCATCACAGAAAGCGAAAACTTCGCTGATGCATAAAAATAGTCTGTTCAGTTTTGATAAAAAGAAGCGCGAAAGATAGATGTAAAAAATTTAAGCGCCAAGGAAAAAGGTGAAAAGTAATTATTCAACTCGTTTTGAAACAATTAATTAAAATGGTCGAAAATTTAATTAATCAATTGATTAACCAAGACGAATGACAGAGTTAAGACAGGCAAAAAAGGAAACACATAAAGGCACAAAAGAACAGCTCTTTGCACCTTTACATGGTCATATTTTGCATTTGGCTTTGACGCTGACGGTTAAACGATCTGCGCGTCCAGTCTGAATTATACCGTGATTTCCTTTTCAATTACGAGTTTTCCCCTGTAATATCCGCATTCCGGGCAAACAGTATGATATTTTACGGTTGCGCCGCAATTTGAGCAGTTTGCCAGTGTTGCGGGGATTGCCTTGTCGTGAGTTCTTCTTTTATCCCTTCTGGATTTAGAATGTCTGTGTTTTGGATGTGCCATTTTTTAGAGTCTTTATTTCCTAATTACCTAATAATTTTTTTAAATCATTCCACCTGCCCGACTGATCGGGTTGGTCGGGGACTGACAGGTTCCTTAGCCGTTCGAGCATTTCAGGGTTACAGGTACTGTTTCCGTTGCTGTCGTCAGGATGAACTTGTCTGATCGGTATCGAAAGAATGATGAAGTCGTAGATCAGTTTTGCCACATTGATCTGATGCCCGGCAGGGCTGACCCAAATCACATCATCACCCTCATTAAAGCTTTCTTCGCCAAACTTTACGATGATTTCGTTTTCGCTTTTCACGGTTTGGTCATAAAGTTCGAGACATCTGTCGCACTGAACTTTAACTGTTCCGTTGGCTGAAAACCGAAGTACCATCAATGAACTCTGTTTCTCCAGCGTGACCTTTACTGAAACGTTCCCGTCGTCAGCAATTCCACCGTCGAAATACTCAAAGAACCTTTTGTCAACCTGATAATCAAACTCATGTATTCCCTGTCCGAGTCCTTTGAATGCAATATTATATATTGACAATTTTGCCACTGCTTCGAAAAAAGTGCTGCAAAAGTATAAAAAATAAGTAAACGGTGAAAGGTTTGGCGATTTTAATTTAGGATTGCAGGATTGCAGGATTGCAGGATTGCAGGGTTGAAGGATTATAGGGTTTCCGGTCTTACGGCTAATCGTTACCAGCTCTCCTGTCTTACGACTCACTACTCACGACTCGCGACTCATTCCTATCTCGAGTAGTGGTTGAGGACAATTCTGAATGTGGAGCCGACATTGACTTCCGAATGTTTCAGAAAGATCTTTCCCTTGTGATAATTTTCAATGATCCTCTTTACCAGTGGAAGGCCCAATCCCCATCCTCTTGATTTTGTTGTGAAGCCTGGAACAAAGACGATTTTGAACTGCGATTTGGGAATGCCTTTTCCATTGTCGCTTACATCAACGAATAACTGGTCCTCATTTTCGGTCAGGTCGATGGTAATGATCCCTTCACCGCCGGTGGCATCGACGGCGTTTTTGCAAAGATTTTCGAATACCCAGCTCATTAATACCGGGTTATGCGGAACGCGGCAGGGGTGCGAATGGTCGAATTTGAGGTTGAATTTGATCTTTGGGGACGTCCGGTTACGCAGGTATGACACGGTTGATGTGATTACCGGGATAATGTCGGCCATGACTAATTCGGGGGCGGATCCGATCTTAGAAAAGCGATCGGTGATTTTAATCAGGTGGTTGATATCTTTTTCAAGCTCCATGATCAGTTCAGGGCGGACTCCTTCCATTTTCAGCAACTCCTTCCAGGCCATCAGCGAGGAAATGGGCGTACCCAACTGATGGGCAGTTTCCTTGGACATGCCCATCCACACCTGGTTTTGTTCAGCCTGCCGGGATGCACTGAATGCAAAGTACGCGATCATGATAAAGACAGAAATGATAATGATTTGTATGATCGGGAAAAACTTCAATCGCCGCAGGACTTCCGAATCGTGGTAGTACAGGTATTGCGTTTCCTTTTCCGAGACATCGATCCGCAGGGGTTCACGTTCACGGATCATTTGTTTTAATTTCCGTTTGAGTACCTGATCCTTGTTCCTCTCTGTGTATCTGATATTGATGGCCGTTATCACGCGCAGGGCGCTGTCGGTCTGGATAATGGGGATATCGGTATTGTGCTGGATAATGTTCAGAAGAAAGTTCAGGTTTTGCAGTGAGTCGTTTTGGGGCAGCGAGAGCTGTTTGGTTGCTTCGGCCCATTCGGACACGCTGTTCCGTTCCTTTTCGGCAATATTTTTCGCCAGCCAGTCGGTATACAGCAACGAGGTGACAACGATCGCCGTGGCGATCAGAAAGAGCAGAAACTTATAAATTTTTTTCTTCCGGTAGAATTTCATATAGACACAAGTATCAAGTATCAGGACACAAGATAGACAGAAAGCTCACAGTTCACAGTTCACAGCTCACAGCTAACAACTTTTCGGCAGCGTGGCAAATGCCTTCGGTATCGAATTCACATTCACGGATCAGCTCCTCCTGGGAGCCATGTTCGACGAACTTATCGGGGACACCAAGCCTGATTACCCTGGCATTGTAATGATGGTCGGTCATAAACTCGAGGACAGCCGATCCGAATCCGCCCTGCAGCACGCCATCTTCAACGGTCATAATCTGATTGAATTTGGTGAAAACCTGGTGAAGCAGGTCTGTGTCCAGTGGTTTTACAAAACGCATATCGTAATGAGCGACCGAATAGCCCTTGTGATGCAGTGCACTAACTGCTTTAGCCGCGTTGACGCCGGTAGTTCCGATCGTTAATATGGCCAGTTGGCGTCCCTCGGTCAATATTCTTCCTTTTCCTACAGGAATCGCTTCGAAGGGCCGGCACCAGTCAACAACCGATCCTGATCCTCTGGGGTATCTGATCGAGAACGGGCCCATGTTACTGAGCTGGGCCGTATACATCAGGTTGCGGAGTTCCACTTCATCCATGGGCGCTGAAACGATCATATTCGGAATGCTTCGCATGAAGGCCAGGTCGAACACGCCGTGGTGAGTGGGTCCGTCGGCACCTACCAGTCCGCCACGATCGAGGCAAAATACCACGTTTAGTTTTTGGAGGGCTACATCATGAATGATCTGATCGTAGGACCGCTGCATAAACGACGAATAGATATTGCAGAAGGGGATCAGTCCGCGGATGGCCATGCCGGCCGCGAAGGTCACCGCGTGCGATTCTGCAATGCCCACGTCGAACGCCCGGTTCGGCATCTTTTCCATCATGATATTCATGGAACAGCCGCTGGGCATAGCGGGTGTGACTCCCACGATCCGGTCGTTCATCTCAGCCAGTTCGAGAAGCGTAGTACCGAACACATGCTGGAATTTCGGAGGTTTATTGCTTGCAGGCGCGCTTTCCAACCGCATACCGGTTTCCTTGTCGAACAATCCCGGAGCATGAAATGCGGTTTGGTTTAACTCGGCCTGCTTAAATCCTTTTCCCTTTTTGGTAAGCACATGAAGGATCTTGGGGCCCGGGATATTTCGCAGGTCTTGCAATACCTTGGCCAGGTATTTGACATCATGACCATCGACGGGACCAAAATAGCGGATGCCAAGGCTTTCAAACAGGTTCGATTCCTTGAGCAGGGCGGCCTTAATGGCGCCCTCAGTTTTTTGTACCAGCTTCCGGGCACGGGGACCAAAACCGTTGAATTTACCAAGGCGCTCCCATACTTCCTGTTTTAACCGGTTATATGATTTGGATTTCGAAATATTGAGCAGGTAATTGCTAACGCCGCCGACATTGGGGTCTATGGCCATGTTGTTGTCGTTCAGTATGATCAGTACATCGGAGTTAATCACGGCTGCATTGTTGAGTCCTTCAAAGGCCATTCCTCCGGTCATGGAGCCATCACCGATGACTGCCACGATCTTTCGGTTTTCTTCCTTGTTGAGCGATGAAGCCACGCCCATTCCCAGCGCTGCCGAGATGGATGTGCTGGCATGGCCTGTGCCAAATGTGTCGTAAATGCTTTCGGCGGGTTTTGGAAAGCCGCTGATACCTTTGTATTGCCGGTTGGTATGAAAGAGGTCCTTTCGGCCTGTGAGGATTTTATGTCCGTAAGCCTGGTGGCCAACGTCCCATACTACCAGATCGAAAGGAGTATGATAAATATAATGGATCGCCACGGTCAGCTCCACGACTCCAAGACTGGCGCCGAAATGACCGGGGTTATGTGAAACCTCATCAATGATAAACTGCCGGAGTTCTTCACAAAGGGCAGGGAGTTCTTCTACCTTCAGTTTTCGGAGGTCGGCTGGATCGTTTATATTTTTCAACAGGCTTCCCTTATTTTCGTTCATGTTTGCTGAAAATTAAAACTACAAAGATAGGGAATAGTCATGAGTCGTGAGTCGTGAGTCGTGAGAAAACTCAAGGCTCACGACTGATGACTCGCTACTGTTAAATCCGGATTGCACTTCTTTTGCGGCGGGAGAAGGTGGACAGTTCGCGAAAGCCGGTTTCACGAAGTATTTCTAAAGCACTTTTAGCGTGACGATGTACCTGGTCTGCCCGGTGGGCGTCCGACGAAAGGGTTATGGGAATATTCTGCAGAAAGCATTGCTTCAGAATTGCCGGTCCCGGGAAAAACTCATTACAAGGGCGGTCGAGTCCGCCGGTATTGAATTCAACGGTCATATTATTTTCACCAATCACCCTGATCGTATTCTCAAATAAACGGCTCTGATCCGATTCCGGATAAATCCTGAATTTTTTGATCACGTCGATATGTCCGATAATATCGAATAACCGTGACCGCGCGGCCAGCTGGACAAGCTCAAAGTAGATGTTGTACAATTCGTTGTTCGACCATTTTCCATATAGCGACTGATCGCCGTCAAAATTCCAGTCGCCGATAAAGTGGACCGATCCAATCACATAGTCGAGCGGGAGTGAATTAATTATCGATTCAATTTCATCCTCCCTTCCCGGAAAGTAATCCATCTCGATACCATAGCAGACCTTGATCCTTTTACTGTATTTTTCACGAAGTTCGAGAATCTGGGCAGTCATTACCGGCAGATCTACAGGAGCGACGGCCCACGGTACCATTTTGAGGCACACATGGTCGGTAAGGCCGATCTCTTCCAATCCTTTTTCAATTCCTGCCAGGATCATTTCTTCATACGTATTATTCCCGTCTGACAGGATACTATGCATGTGATAATCGATCATTCGGTAATGAAGTTTCTTTCAAAGATAGGGAAAAACAGTGAAGGGAGGCAGTTTTCGGAAGGGGCAAAAAAAAGGCAGCTTCAATAAGCTGCCTCAAAGCCATGAAAACAATA
>Ga0074195_1002565_pt1 | contig 19775 bp, 20 predicted proteins | sample EPASupsiteHSE623_FD_64525 | JGI IMG/M metagenome (GOLD analysis project Ga0074195, IMG submission 64525) | Bioremediated contaminated groundwater from EPA Superfund site, New Mexico - Sample HSE6-23 | ecosystem: Environmental > Aquatic > Deep subsurface > Groundwater > Contaminated ...
AAGCTGGATCTCGACGATGAGGGCTTCAGAGGCTTGGACCGTCTCCTGGGTTGCGCCAGGATCGGCGGCGGCGGTCTCCAAGGCCGCGACGATAGCGTCAGCCGTTGCTTGGTCCACGGTCGCGGCCGCCAGGAAACTGGGCGACACGCCCTCGCCCGAGTTGAGTCCCGACTCGGCGATGAGGGTGGTGACATCGCCACTTGTGGCTGCGGCAACCAGCGAATCCTGGCTCACTTGACCGAGTCTCCAGGTTTGGAATTGATTCGTGAAAAGGGAATCGCACGATCCCATGATCACGACGATCAGGACCGCGCCCAATAATAATACAATTTGATTACGCTTCATGTAGGCCTCCTTATTATAGTAGCTTACCTAATTAGCATACTAAGCATACAGCAAAAAAGCCAGAAAGCAAGGCCTCAGAATTATATGCTAGCAGCCAGGTAAGGTATTCACGCCAAATGGACGGAAGCGTCGATGCCAAGATCCCTTCCATGCCCATCAATAATGGCCTCAACGCTGGTTCCCGCTGGTAGCGATTCGGGAGCATCCTCAACGCTGACCTTGAGGTAATTCGCCGATGTTCCCACCCGCCCCCGCCGTGGCGCTGGGTCGGCGCCTGAAGCCTCGTTATCGATGGATACCTCATCATCGGCGTCAAGGTTGCCGCTCTTCTCGAGAATGACGCCGATTCTTTTCCCGACCCAGCGCCCCACATAGCGCGATTTTCCCGAGCGGGCGAACTCAGAGAGCGCGGCCACCCGTTCACCCGCCACCCGTTCGGGGACTTTTGGGCGCATTTCGTAGGCCTTCGTGCCAGGACGGGCGGAAAAGGGAAACGCGTGTATCCAGGCAAAATCCAGGTCGCGGCAAAGGGCGAGAGTTTCCGCGAATTCCGTGTCGGTCTCGCCGGGGAAGCCGGCGATCATATCGGCGGCGATGAAGGGATCGTCGCGCCTCGCCCTGAGTGCGAGGACAGCCTCGGCCACCCGTTCGGCCGTATAGGGCCGCGCCATTCTTTTGAGGACTGAACTCGAGCCTGATTGCACGGCGAGATGAACGTGCGGCTGAACCCGAGGGTGGGCAAAAGCGCCCAGGAAGGCTTCGTCGATGTATTCGGGTTCATAGCTGGAAATTCGGAAGCGGATGCTTGTCGTGCTTTCGATGAGGTAATCCAGCAAATCAGGGAATCTCATGGAGCCGGATCGGTATTGGGCAAGGTTAATGCCGGTGAGGACGATTTCCGCCTTGCCGGCGCGTTCGAGTTCCAGGACACGCTCGAGGATGCGATCGGGGACGAGGGAGATGGCGGGGCCCCGGGCGAGGCAGACCCGGCAGTAGGCGCAGCGGTTGTCGCATCCGTCCTCGATTTTCAGCGAGGGTCTTGAATGGAAGGCGAAGGTTTTGGGACGGTACGCGAAGGGGTCGAGCGCGATCGCGGCGCCGGCGGGCTTCCCTGGATGGGCGAGATTTTCTTTCCATTCGACGACAGCGTCCCGCAGATCGCCATGGCCCTGCCAGTTGTCCTGGAGCCAGGCCGCGAGCGAAAGCAGGGCGGATTTTTCGTCGCCGGGAAGGACGACGGAGCGGGGATGGACGAGCGAAAGTCCTTCGGGATCCATCTGGGCGTAGCAGCCGGTTACGAGGACGACGGCTTGGGGATTCTGGCTTAAAGCCTGACGCATCACCCGCCTCGCCTTTTGCTCGGCCTTGCTCGTCACCGTGCAGGTATTCACGACATAGAGATCGGCCGGTTCATCGAAGCCGGCTATGCTCGCGCCGGCGTCGAAAAAGGCATCGGCCACCGATTCGGTTTCGAGCTGATTGAGTTTGCATCCAAGCGTCCTGAACGCGACTCTGAGAAGCCTCATCCTTTCATCCGGTCCTGGATGCGCTTTTTCCCCTCGATCGCGTCGACGAGATTGGGGTTCAGGGCAAGGGCTTTCTCGTAGGCGCCGAGGGCCTGGAGAGGCTTGCGCGCGTTCTCGCGCGCCCAGCCGAGGCGTACCCACCAGGAGGGGTTGCTTGGATTGTGCTGCACGGCGGCGCTGAACGCGATATCGGCATGCATGAAGCGCCCCATTCTCACGTAAAGCTCGCCGCACAGGTAAAAAGAGAGCCCCGCCCGAGGCCCCTCCGGATAGGAGGCGATATATTCCTGAAGCATCGCGAGGGCGACTTCGTTCTTCCCGAGATAATAGGAGGCTTCGCCGATCGCTTCGGCGAGGCGCGGGTCCTTGCGGATCGCGTAGCCCTTGAGCGCCCAGGTTTCAGCCTCCGTGTACCTGCGGAGGGCGACGAGACTCCATGAGAGGCTCACGTAGGCGTCGATGTCATCTTTTATTTCCGCGATGCGAGCGAGGGCTCTCGTCCTCGCTTCCTCGTGCTTTCCGGCGGTGGTCAGCTTGAGAATTTCGGAACCCGGCATGGCGGCGGCCGCTGAAACGGAGCTGAGCGAGGATGTCTGCGCGTATCCGACGCCCGTCGCGGCGAAAAGCGCAAGCGCGACAAACGCGAGGAGTGGGCGGCTGAATCGAGGGAGTTTACGCATCTTCCTGGATTCCCGTGATAGTGGCCGTGCCTTTGAAGCGCTCCTCATTTTCTATGACGATGTCGGGAGCCTCGAGCCTCGCTTCGACATCGCTTCCCGCCATGAGCTGAATGCTTTCGGAGGCGATGATGGAACCCTTGAGCGCGCCCCTAACCGTCACCCTCACAGCGCGGACATCGGCATCGATGGCGGCTCCCTCGGAAATGTAGAGGTCGTCGCCACAGAGTATCGTGCCGGAAATCTTCCCTTTGATAAGAAGAGACTTGGACGTTTCGAGCGTCCCGGAAAACTGTATATCGGCTTCGAGGACGGTATCGATCTCATCCTCGTCAATGACGCTTTTTTGGACGGTGGGCATGGCCCTATCATAAGGATTCGCGGGCGAAGGGGCAAGGCATGCGCCTGTCAGCGCGCGGAAGCTTTAAGGGCGAAATAGACCGCGGCGAGTTGCTCGGGGACGAGAGCCTCGGCGCGAACATCAGCGACGATGCCGAGGGCCTCCAGCGCGGGATCGAGGGCGGAGGAAAAATCCTTGTCCATGGCGTTGAGATTGTTTCGCAGCGTCTTCCTGCGTGACGAGAAGGCGCTTCGCACGAAGCGTGTAAATCCGGCCCTGTCGTCGCCGGCAATGGGCTCGGGACGAGGCTCCAAGACCACCACCGAACTCGTGACTCTTGGCCGGGGCCAGAACGCCGAGGCTCCAATATCGTAGAGGATTTTCGTCCTGCATACCGAGGCGCAGAGGACGGAAAAAGCGGCGTAATCCTTCGTCCCGGGGCCGGCCGCGATCCTGCGGGCCGCCTCCTTCTGCACGGTGAATACCATTTTGCGCGGCACCCAATTGTTCTCGAGAAGATCGGCGATGATGACGAGGGCGACATTGTACGGCAGGTTGCCGAAGAGTATGTCCGGCATGCCCCCAGCCGGGGAAGAATCGCTTTTTTCGCCAGGGCTACCCGTCGCGCTTCTTTCTCCTTTCCATGTCTTGAGAAAATCCCCCTCGATGAGGGTGAAATTCGGATTGGCACCGAAGAGATCGCGCAGGATCCTGGCGAATCCATGGTCGATTTCAAAGGCGGTGACGCGGTGACCACGCTCAAGGAGGAGGGCCGTCATGGCGCCGATGCCGGGTCCGATTTCCCATATATGGAGAGGGGCCGAAGCTCCCAGCGCCGAGTAGAGCTTATCCCTCGCGTTCCGGTCGACGAGGAAGTTCTGGCCGAAACGCTTGGACATCGCGAGGCCTTGGGCTTCGAGGAAGGTTTTTATAGCGGTCGGGGAATCGTAGGCTATGGTCATTCTTTTCCTGCGGAGCGAAATTGGCGGCGCGACGCGCCCGGGCGATCTTGTAAAACGCGTATTCGCCGTAGGGATAAGCATACACGAAGAGGGATAGCGCGACAATCGCCGCTGAGGCGAAGGCTTTCCGCGACGTTTCGGTTATGCTCAGGGGCGGCAGGATGGCGCCCAGCCTCATCACCGCGAGGAGGGCCTTGTGAACAAGCTCATGCCATCGCGAAAAAGCCCCGCCCAGGAAGGGCAGGACGGCGCCGATAGCCGAGGCGCCGAGAAGCGACCACATGAAGACGAGAACGACGGGACCCGAAATGGTCGCCGCGATCAAGCCGCCCGGCGGGAGGGAGCCGAAGGCGGAGATCGACAGCGAGGCGGTGGCGCATAGCGCGGCGAGGGAGGCCGAGAGGGGCTTCGACAAGAGGGGCGGCAGACGCCACAAAACGCATTCCCATCGAGGCGAAAGCAAGATAAGCCCGGCCATCGCCGCATACGACAGCGTGAACGAGAGGGAACGTCCATCCTCGGGTTTCAGGCCGATCCCCGCGCAGAAGGCCAGCGACAGAATCGTTATCCCCTGTTGGGGCCGGTCGGATCGCTTCAAGAAAATTCCCGCCGCCACCATCATCATGGAGCGCAAGAGGGAAGGTCCGGCTCCGGCAAGCCAGGTGAAAGCCCCGGCGAAGCCGAGCGAAGCCATATCGGCGAGATCGCCGCGTTTCAAGAGCTTGGCGACGAGGAGCGTCATGAGCATGCAAAGCACGGAAAGATGCTGGCCGGAAAGGGAGAGAATATGGGAACAGCCCGCGTCCCGAAACAGCCGCGATTCCTCGCCGTCGATCTCATCCGTGACGCCTAAAAGGAGAGCCTGGGCCAGGGGAAAGGCTTTGCCCGATACCGCCGCGATTCGAGCGGAAAAGGCGTCCTTTACCTTACTCCGAAAGCCGGCGATGGCGGAGACAAAAGGACCGGCGGAGAAATTTTTGGCCGAAGCGTAGTACAAGGATTTTTCCTGATCGATGACGGAAAGACGAGAGGCGCTGACTTTCCGCCCCGCGGCGCACTCATCGGCGCTGTCGGTGACGAGGAGAACGAGGGGGCGGCCGCGCGGCCACTCGAGCCGCGCGCCAAACCGCAGACTCGCGATGGTGGCGTTTTCCAGCCAGACGGACATCATGGTATTGCCTGAGGCCGTGCGCCGGCTGTCCTTGGCGACGCTGCCTTCAAGGCTCACGATGGCGAAACGGGAGAGTTCAGGAGGCGCAGCGCGCGCGGTTTCCGCGAGAGCCGCGGCCGCCCCCCAGGCCAAGCCCAGCGAAAGGAGGATCCCGACTTGCGCGAGGTCGCGAGAAAGCGCGGAACCCCTCAGCCGGAATGTTGTCGAGATGCCCGCGAGGGCGATGGAAGCGAAAAGGATCGCCCGTGGCCGCGCCGAGAATCCATAGAAAGCGAGAACCGCCCCGAGAGCGACCCATACCGGCGGAGCCTTCCTGCGAATGGCGTAAAGGATTAAGCGCGTTAGCCCTCGAACATAGTCCGCTGCCGGCCACGCGGCGATTGTTTTTCTGCCCATCACTCTCTATCGCCGGCGAGGCATCGCGGCAATTCAACTGACAGGGCGCAAAATTTGGTATAGAATCCCTGGCAGAGCTATGGAACGACGCTTTGCCGATCGCATCACGCCCATTCTCCTCCTGTTCGCCGTATTCGGGATCGCCTGGATCGATCTCTTCCTGCCTCGAGCCCCTGTCGCGCTTTTTTCTCCCCTTTGGTTCACCATCTCGACGGCAAAAAGCCTTCTCCGCGTGGGCTTCATCGCTTTCGTCATGAGACAGTGGCTGGGCCTCAAAACATACGATCTCGGGCTTTCGAGCCTCATTCCCAGGGCGAAGGATTTCGTGAATGGGATCATGATAGCGGCGGCCGCGGCCTTCCTTGCCCTAGCCATGGCCGCGCTCGGCTACCTCGCCGACGCCTCGAATCCCCTCCTCTACCCTTTCGCCGGCGTCGGGCTTTCCTTGCCAGCCATGCTTGCCATGGCCGCGTCGAGCCTTGGCATCGGCTACTCGGAAGAGCTTTTCTTCCGTTTTTTCGCGGTGACGACCCTCGAAAAGGCGGAGTTCTCGCCCAACCTCGCGATCCTTCTCTCAGCTACCCTATTCGGCGCCTCCCATGGATCGCAGGGCGCGTTCGGCATAATAGGGACTGGCCTTTTAGCTATCCTGTTCTCATTTTTCAGGGCAAAAGGCAAGGGCCTTCACGCTCTCGCCCTCGGGCACGCCCTCTATGATTTCCTCATCCTGCTGGCTGTCATTTGAGCATCCGGTCGAGGCACCATCATCGCTTTCATTGACTCCTCTGCCTGACCAACCTATGCTCAAAGCCCGGTGTCAATAAAGAAGCTTCGCGGCGCAGGCGGTTTCCTCATTTTCGCTATGATACTCGCGGCTTGCGCCCTTCCCAATACTGCGCAGCTGCGGATACGTGGTCGCAGGCTACGACCCCATGGGCCAATTCCTTCTGGTCGTGCCGGGAAATGGCTGGCCAGATCCTGCTGGAAGCGAAAAATGCCGGATGCAAGTTGGACGCTTTCCTGTTCCTGAGCGACAAGGCCGCGTTTGCCGTGCAGCAGAACGCCCACGCTGCTTGGAGCGGCTTTACAATTCCTCAGCTCGAAGAGGCGGTAAGGCAGGATGCCAAGGACACCGCCAACTACTTTTCTTCATTGGGGCTGACCATCGATGTCTATGAAATCGGCAATGAAATCGAGTTCGGCATTCTGGATTATGTAGCGGGAAGCGCCAAAATACCGATCCCGTCCGGCACCGATATCCTGCGCGACGCGAACTGGATGAAAACCAATGTCTGGAGCATCGAGGCCGGCTTTCTGAAAGCGGCGATCCAAGGAATTAGGGACGCGGGCTCCAGCGCGAAAATCGGCCTCCATATCGCGGGGCTCGGCTACAGCCCCAACAACGACTTCGCCTACCGATTTTTCAATTATATGAAGACGAATGGCGTCGCCTTTGATATGCCGAGCTAAGTTATCCCTATATGTTCGGCACACCAGTGCCACAGCCATATTTTGAGCAAGCTGAATTCACGCAGATACTCGATCGATTGAAAGGCCTTGGAAAGGAAGTTTATATCGCCGAATTCTCGTATCCAGCGCATCCTGAAGGTATAACGAATATCCCATCAAATTTATACCCTTTCACGGAAGCGGGCCAGAGCGCCATTATCGAGGACTTTTTAAAGGTGGCGAAATTTCATGCCGATGGCGTTTTTTACTTTTACCCCGATTATTATCCAAACACAGCCGTCTATGGTAACGGCACGATCGACTTGCAGAGCTCCGGACTCTACTCAGCCGCGAATGTTCCCAACCTGGTCATCGCTAAATTCCAGTGAAATCGCATGAGCGTAGGCGCCCGGCTTTCATTTATGCGAATGCCTGTGGTGGATATCCGAGACATGAACATGAGCATGCTTGGACACTTCATGAACGTGCTCGTGGCTATGGCCAAAAAGCTTGGCTAAAGACGAAATCTTCGAGTGCTGATGAAGATGGTGATCTTCATCATGCCGATGCCAATGTGTATGTTTCACTGATTCATGTATATGGCGATGTTCATGCCGCTCGGAAAACAGAAACGCATAGGAGAGAACCATGATGATCAACGCCGCCCCCTGCGCGAGCGAGAGCGATTCCCGAAGGACGAGTGCCGCCAGAAGAAGCCCAAACAGGGGTGACGAGGAGAAGAACAGCTGGGCGCGCGACGCTCCGAGTCCTTGCGCCGCGGAGATATAGAGTACGATGCTCAGCCCATAGGAAAAAGCTCCTATCGCGAGCGAAGCTGCCAGGGAAGGCAGCGGAAGCGAAATGCCGCCGGCGACGGCGATCCCAATGGCGCCATTGACCATTCCCGCCGCGATTCCCTTGAGGAAGGTGCTCTCTTCAGCCTTAAGCCCATCGATCAATGCGCTGAAATGGTTGTCGAATCCCCAGGCAAGGCATGCGACTGCCACGAGGAGCCCTCCGACGATGCTTGTCGAACCGCCTTCCCAGGAAAGCAGCGCCGCAGCGGCCAAAATGCCGATGGCAGCCAGGGCGCTTGCTCGCGTGGCACGATCCTTGAAAAGGAAGTGGCCGAGAAGCGTCGTGGCGACAAGTTCGAGATTCAGCCAGAGGGAGACCGACGCTGACTTTGCAACCTTCAGCCCAAGCAGCAAAAAAACGGGCCCAATGATTCCGCCGCAGATCATCGAACCTAGGATATAGCGATAATTTTTCGCATTCAAAGTGCGTAGCTTGCGGAATATGCCACCATGGATCGCTTTGGGAGCCAGCGATATCCCCGCCCCCAGGTAAAGAAGCCCCGCGAGCATGAAAGGATTTATTGTTCCAAGCAGCATCTTGCTCAAAGGAGTTGCCGCGCCGAAGAGCGCCGCGGCAACGAGGGCAAGTACCATGGATACATACATGTTGCGTATCTTAGCATCTACCAATGACCAGATGCCAGTTACCGGGCAGATGAGGGTCAAGAGCCTCCGCGCTTTAGCCGATACTGTAGTGATGAAACCTTCAGAAAAAACCAGGAGCGATCTGCTCCGTTCACTTGCCGAAGCGGAAAAGGCCCAGGAACAGACAAGACCCGCCTTGTTCAAAGCCAGCGTGGAACGACATTTCGGCTATCTCCCCCCCTCGACCAGGGAAGCGATCTTTCTGAGTTTTGAAAACAAGCGAAGGGAAAATGCCGAAAGGGCTTTCGAATGGCTTGCCGTCATGGGAGGGATATTTCTCAAGGATTATGACGATAGCCCGCTTTCGATCGACGAATGGCGGGAACTGCGGGATATACTGTCCTCGGACGCGGGAGAACTCGACATGGATCTTCTCTCCTACGCGATGACCCTCATCGTGGAGCATAAAGCGCTTTGAGCATGCCGGAATGGTTTGAAGACGAGGATTTCTGGATCGCCTACGCTCCTCTCATGTTCGACGAATCGCGCTGGGCGGAAGTTCCGGAGGTCGTGGATAATCTCATACGGCTTTCGTCCCTGGCTCCAGGCGCGAGGGTGCTCGATCTTTGCTGCGGAGTCGGCCGACATACGGTTGAATTATCGAAGCGGGGATTCAGGGTAACCGGCGTGGATATAACGGCAGCCTACCTGAGCGCCGCCAAGGAAACGGCGGAAGCCGCCGGCGCCGATCCCGAGCTCGTGCTCGACGACGCGCGCCGCTTCAAGCGGCCCGCATCCTTCGATCTTTGCTTGAATCTCTTCACGAGTTTCGGCTATTTCGCCACGAGAGAGGATGACATACTGATGCTCGGCAACTGCGCGAAAAACCTCGCTCCCGGAGGCTGTCTCATCCTGGAAACCATCGGCAAGGAAACGGCGGCCCGCGATTTCGTCGCGAGGGAGGATTTCAGCCGCGCCGGGTGGAACGTGACCACTGAATACAGCGTCGTCGGCGACTGGGAAGGGGAGATGAACCGCTGGATAGCGCGCAATGCGACGACCTGCGTCGATCGATCCTTCGTCCTGCGCCTTTATTCCGGATATGAGATGAAGCAAGCGCTGAGGGAAGCTGGATTCGCTTCCTCCGAGATATTCGGTGGCCTTGATGGCAGGCGCTACGACGAAAAAGCCGAAAGTCTCGTCGCTATCGCGCGGGTTTGAAGACATGAACGAACCTTCTCTTTCGGGCCAGATGGCGCCAAAAAGGCTTTTTTTTGCCGTCTTCCTCCTCCTTTTCCTCTCCTTTGGGGGGAAAAGCCTCCGAGCCCAGGATGCCGCGCCCGATTACAATGCCTTGCCCCCGACCGGGGAGGGCGCCGGCGCCGAGGCCTGGTACTATGAAGCCAGGAAATTAGAGCAATCAGCCGACGCCGATCCCAAGGTATCCGCATCGATCGACCTGATGTACGCGCTCGCTTTTCATTTCGGCGAAAAAGCCGCGGCGCGGGAAGCCGGCAAGGCCCTGTTGCAGCGATCGATAAAAGCCGCCGATCCGGCTTTTGCGAACATCATCGCGTACCAATGGCTCAATTATTTCGGCCCCGATTGGGACATATACAAGGCGCTCTTGTCGAACTTCATGGAGACAGGCGATTTCGACGGCGCGCTGAAGACAATCGCAACCCTGAGAGCGGCCCTCCCCTCGACAGCCAAAACCAAGGCGAACGAGTTAGCCTATTACGAATACGCCTCAAAAGCTTCGCTTGGCGATTATTCATGGCTGAAAAATTCCCTTTCGTTTCTGAAGGCCTATTCCCTCGATTCCTGGGGCGCGAAAATATTAAGGCTCGCGGTCACGGCGCCCGACCTTGATGCTGAGACCAAGGAAGTATGCTTGATGAGAGCGGGGTATCAGGAAAAGAAATACGACGAAGCCGCGCTCCATGCCTTGGGAGCCTCGAACTACCTCCATGGGGCGGGGGTCGGACGTTTCCTTATCTCCGAGGCGGGAAAATCCTTCATCAACGCCGCCGCTTTCGATCAGGGCATAGCTTTTTTCATGGATTACTTCCCCGAAGCGATGGCTCCCGGCGCGGCAGATTTCCCCGAAGCGGTTGTCTCCTCGCTCAAGGCCAGGAATTCGGAAGAAAGGCTTTGGGTAGCCGCCTATTACCTCGCGAGGGCATGGCTTTCGGCGGAGCGTGGGCGGGAGGCGGCGATCCTCTTCCTTGCCCTCACCGACAACGCTCCCTCGGCGGCCGACGCTGATGGAGCTTTGTGGTATTGGCTCGACATAACGATGAAACGCATCGCCGCCGAGGATATCGCCTCATTTGACGAGGCGAATGTGGCGGCCATGGACACCCCGGCCGCTGCCGCGCCAGCGCCCTCGCCGACGAATGACACCGTTCGACCGGGCGCCCGGCGATCCCTGGAATTCGCCGCCTTGGTCGAAGCCTCGCGACGCTGGAAAAATCCAAGCTATTTCGACGATATCGTCGAGTCCTACGACAGGAACCTGCTCAAAGGCAAGGCCTGGGACGACGTGCTTTCCCTCCTCATCCTGATAGGCGACAGGGTGTCGCCCGGAATAAAGACCCGACTTCTCTACCAGGGCGGAAGGCTCATCGAGGAAAGGCTCGCCCTGCGAAGAACGGAAGAAGCCCAGGAGAGCGATCTTGCCGGCGAATACTTCAAGGCCATCGTGGATAACCCGGAAGCCGAGGAATATTACCGCACCATGGCGTCTTGGCGCCTGGGTCTCGCTCCGCCCTATCTAAAAGCCTTTCCGGAGCTGTCGAGCCAGGCGGCCGCGGCCGAGGGCGATGGGCATGCCTCCCCGAATCTCGATCAAGCCTATGCCGCCTACACCGCCGCTATAGCGGCGACGGGGACAGGGCCGGCTGGCTCGAACGGCAACGGGCTTCAGTCGGCTCTCACGCTCATACGAAATTACCTGAATTATGATCTCGACGAAATGGCATCGGCCGTCGCGATGAATTATTTGGGGACGCTCGACAAATCCCTTATCGCGGGGCTCGCCTTCGAACTTTCCACCGAAGGGCAGCACTACGCCGCTTTAAGGCTCGCGCGCGACGCCGTGAATCGCGGCGCGGGAGCCCAATACCCCGAACTCTATGGTCTTGTGTATCCCAAAGCCTGGAACGGGATCATAGCCGCGGGCGCGGCGATTCCGGGCATTCCCGAAGCTCTCGCCTATGGCATCATCAGATCGGAAAGCGTCTTCGATCCTAAGGCGGTATCCTACGCCGGCGCCGTCGGGCTGACTCAATTGATGCCCTCCACGGCCGCCGAAACGGCACGCGGCCTCAAGATGCCGGGCTACTCCCTCATCGATCCCTCGGACAACGTGAGGATTGGCTTGACGTATTATTCGTATATGTTGAGCCGCTTCGGCGGCAAGCCGATGCGAGCGATGTTCGCCTACAACGCCGGGCCTAGCCGCATGATGGCGTGGGCGAAGGAATCCGGCGAACTGCCCGACGACATTCTGCTCGAGACGCTCCATCTCGCCCAGCCGAGGCAATATGCGAAAAACATAATCCAGGCCAGCCTCGCCTATGGGAAGATACACTATGGAATCGATCCGGACAAATTGCTCGACTATCTCGTGCTCGGAAAGCCGCTGGAAGCCGCGGCATCCCCGCCCCCGGCGAATCCCGCGCCTGCCGTCATCCCAGCGACTGCAGCGCTTCCCGAGCCTGCCATAGTCCCGGCGCCGGTGGAAGGGACCCTGGATGAGGAAGCGAGCGCCGACATGGCAAGCCCGGCGAATGGGCATGGGCCTTCGATGTAATCTTCAGGGTTCCGAGTCCAGAATGCCTACTTGAAGGAAGCCATAAAGAAGAAGAATAACGCAAAAGCTCAAGACGAGAGGCGTGGGATCGATATTGTAGGGAACGAACCCGAAATTGTAGGCCAGGCTGCTGATCCAGGGCAAAACCGATCCTATCCAGTAAATCATGGTTTGCTTTCTCGGTATCGGCGCCCCGCGCGCGAGCCCGATGGTGAAAACGATAAAAGTAGCCGCGATATAGATGCTTTGCATGATGGTGACGATGTAAATCGGCCATCCCCGGTCATACGCGAACAACGAGACCGTCTCGCCGCTGGCCAGCCGCGGATTGGGATGGAGGAGATTGAGCCCCCCCAAGGTCTGCGAGCAGGCAAGCCCAATCAAGGGGGGAAGGAATAGGAGCGCGGCGATCGGGAAAGAGAGATGCTTTTTCTTACCCATTACGTTAAGAGCGAACATAAGCCAGAACGCCGGCAGGAGTTGAATGCCAATATGCTCGAAGCGGACCCAGAACATTATATCCAAGAGTGTGGTGACATTGATTTCCATGGCATAGCCGAAATCGTAGATGGCGACGCATATCACGGCCAGCGACAGGAAGATCGCCGAGTACTTTGAGCTATGTCGATTCTGTATCGCGAGGGCGCACACGAAAAGCAGGACCAAGCAGGAACTGATAAGCAAGGCTGTAAAGGCTATTTTAATATCATTCATCTGACTTCCATTGTTGTCTTCGGAGCGAGGTTTGTCAAACCAAATCCTCCCGGCATGCCCCTCGGATCATTTTTTCGATGCCCGGAATAGCCGGTCATTGATCGCTCTGCCGAGACCTTCGTCGGGGACTCGCTCCGCGTAGATCGCCGCGAAACCTTCGTTGTCGAGTTCATGAAGCAGGGCAAAGAGGCGAGCGGCCGCCTCCCTCATGTCCCCCCGCTCCGAGAGCACGCGGACACGCTCGAAAAGCCCCATGGACTCAAAAATCCGCGCGCGAGACGCGTCGAAGGCGATGGCGACGGCGCGTCCGGGGGCAAAGCCCCTGCCCGCGAGGCTCTGGATGGCGGCGGGCATACCCATCCAATCATACAGCGAGAGGGCGGTATGCGGCGCGTAATGACTTTTAAGCTGCCCCGGACTCGCGACGGGTCCTCCCTTCTTTTTGGGTATCAGCACCTCACCGACAATTTCTCGTATGCGCTCCACCGGCATGCCGCCGGGGCGCAGCAAGACGGGCGTCGCGTAGGTCATGTCGATGACCGTCGACTCGACACCGACGGAGCAAGGGCCTCCATCCACGATGAAATCGACCCGGTTCCCCAATGTCTTCGCCACGTGTTTCGCGGTTGTCGGAGAGATGTAACCAAAGGGGTTCGCGCTCGGCGCGGCCACCACCGTGCCGGAGTATTCGATTATCTTCCTCGCGACCGGATGGACGGGAAAGCGAACGGCCACCGTATCCAAGCCCGAGGTGACGATGTCGGGCACTTCGTTCCGCTTTGGTAGGATCATCGTGAGGGGCCCCGGCCACAGCGCTTCGGCTAAAAGCCTTGCCTTGGGGGGAAAAGCCGTCGCTACGCGATCGATGTCGGCGAGTTTGGAAATGTGGACGATGAGAGGATCGAAGGCGGGCCTCGCCTTGGCTTCGAAAACGCGCGCCACCGCGTCGGGGTTGAAGGCGTCCGCGCCGAGACCGTAGACGGTCTCGGTGGGGATGACGACGAGTTTGCCCGCCGCGATCGCGGCTCCGGCAATCTTGAGATTCTCGTCGCTCGAATTCAGCAATTCCATAGGCCAGGATGGTATCGAGATGTCTTGTCCATGACAATACGGACAAGCCCGTCGTCATAAATGGGATGCTTGTTAATTTTTTTTAATTTTTCATCTACCAATTTGAATCGCTATACCTATACTTCAATACTGATGGGTTGCATCAAAGTTCGAATACTAAAAACGGGAGGCACATGGTGAAAAAGGCAATGTTCATTCTCGCGGCGATCCTGCTCTGTCTGACGTTGTTCACTTCCTGCGACTTAATCATTGGGCTCTTCAGCAAGACCGGATTCGTCACCGGCTATGTCTACGACGCGGGAACATCTGATGGGGTGGGTGGAGTGCTTATCACTGTCAGTGGAACGAGCGATAGCACAACAACCGATAGCGACGGCTATTTCACCATCGAACTGCCCGAAGGCAGTCAGACTCTGCATTTCTCGAAAACCGGCTATACTTTCTACGATATCGTAATAGTTGTCGTTGCCGATGATACAGTGGATCTATCCGAAGATGTCGTAGGTTACACGCCACTTGCGTCAGGCGAAATCAGAATCGTGCTGACTTGGGGAAACTATCCTGGAGATCTTGATTCTCACTTGTATATTCCTGGAACCAACGAGGAAATCTATTACGACAATGAGACAGCCTCCGACACTACAGCCAACTTGGATTGGGATGACACGGATGGCTATGGGCCGGAGACGATCACTATCACTACGCAGAAATCGGGAACGTACTATTACTCAGTGTATAATTATGACCAGGAAGGTTCCTTCGTGACGACCCAGGCGCTCGTAAAAGTCTACAATTCTTCAGGATTGTGGAAAACCTATTACGCCAATGCCGCATCGGGAGATGGAACAAACGATTGGTGGCGAGTTTTCTCCCTCAATGGAAGCACAATTTCGGCGATTGGCACTTTCAACGATACTGCGGGCGACACATGGCCTGGAGATGAGTACTGATTCATTTTAAGCGCGGTTTCGACCCAATTCGAGGCTGTCTTCAGGCTTAGTTCTTGTGGACAGCCTCGTTCCGGCTTAAGACTGCTCAACAATTTTCCAATCCGAACTTTCGGCGGCTTCTGTGAGGTAGGCAGCGAGTTTAGCGCAGGCGGATTCGAGATCCTTTCCCTCGGGCCCAGCAGGCGCGTAGATGATGGCGACAATATCCGCGGCGCCGGGGAATATTTTGGTGGCCATGGAATCCCGGACAGGGTTGGCCGTCGGGATGAAGCCGTCGGCGGTTTTCTTGCAGACGCAGAGGAGATCGCTCAGGTCGATGCTTTGGCCGCCGGCGTTGAACACATAGCTTTCCCCTGCCCGCCCGCGCCGCAAAAGCAGTTCAGGGCCCGCTTTGCCCCTATCGATGATGCTGATCGGATAGCCCGACCAGAGGCTGACGATATTGGCGGCGTCAACAAAGACATTCACGGAGGGGAACTCGCCTTCCGAGGCAGCCTGCAGAAGATATTCACTTGAGGGTTTGCCGCGGCCGGCGGGCTTGTAGGCGCCGTAACGCAACATGCTTCGCACCGCTGTCTTGCGGGACGGCTGGATAAAGGCCTCACCGAGGCGGCTAGCTTCCTCGATGATCGCGGCGAAAGGCCCGCCGGCCGACGGAGCCGACCAGTTGATTCCCCTTGCCTCAACCAAGCCTATTCGCAGCCCTCCAAGGCTGAGGTCTTCGTCGAACACCATTTTGGTTTCCAAGGCTTCCTCCGATTTTCATTTGCAAATTGCCAAAGGCTATACTACTCTATTCCGCAGGAGGAACTCCACCGTGGTCAAATTCCTCAAGCAGCCAATGATGCGAAGAGTGTTGTACGCTCTCGCGCCCATCTACCTCTACTCGATCTGGATGTACGGCTACCGGGTTCTTCTTTCGGCCGCCGTCGTCTTCATCCTGGGGATCGGGACCGAATGGGTCTTCGAGCGCAAGCGATCGGGAAAAGTGAGTGAGGCGGTTTTAGTGACCTGCGCCCTCTACGCCCTCGCTTTCCCGCCCAAGACGCCGCTCTGGATGCTCGGCGTAGGCATTGTCTTCGCCGTTTCCTTCGGAAAGGGAGTGTATGGCGGTTTCGGAAGAAACATTTTCAATCCGGCCATCACTGGCCGCACCTTCGTCTACATATCCTTCGCCGTCGTGCTCTCCGCCTCATACACGACATTCGGCGCCTTCGGCGCAAACGTCGCCGATGTGGTGGCGGCCGCTACGCCTCTCGGCGTGATGCGCGCGAAGCAAAGCGTGGATGTGCTGAGTCTCCTCTTCGGGCTGCGCTCGGGGGCTCTGGGCGAAGGAATGACGCTCCTCGTGGCCGCGGCGGCGATCTACCTCATCGTCACCAAAACGGCCAGCTGGCGCATTATCGTCTCCTCGATCGCGGCCGCGGCCGCTCTCAACGCCCTTCTCTTTTATCTCAACGTTCCGCGCGCCCTGCCCATGGAAAGCCTTCTCGCGGGATCCTTCCTCTTCGTCACGGTCTTCATGGCCACGGATCCCGTATCCGCGCCTAAGCGACAGCCTTCCCACTACATCTACGGAGCGATTATAGGCGCGACCGTCGTGATCATCCGCACCTTCTCGGCCTTCCCCGAAGGGACGAGCTTCGCCATCCTGTTTGGCAACACCTTCGCGAGCCTCATCGATATCGCTGTCGATTCAATCAAAAAACCGGCCGCCCAGCCGAAGGGAGGCGCGCAATGAAATTAAAAAAAGAGTCGATAGGCTATGTCATCATCTTCACCTTCGTCATCTGCGCGGCTTTTGTCGTCCTCCTCGCCATCGCGAATCAGATCACCCTCGCTCAAGTGAAAGCCAACCAGAGCTACGCCTCGCACTATGCCGTCTTGAAAGCCCTTGGCCTGGCCGATCCGACGACCTCCAAGGCCGCGGTCGAATCCGCCTACGCGAGCCAGGTGAAGGAACTTGCTGCCCCAGCCCCAGGGATGGCCGCTTATTCTTCCGTCATCGAGGGTAATACCTTCATCGCCGTCAAGATCACGAACCCGGGGCTCTGGGGGCCCATCACCGCCATTCTCGCCACCGATCCAAAGGCCGAACGCATCAGAGGCTTTGAAATCCTCGACCAGCAGGAGACTCCCGGCCTTGGGGGCCGCATCGGGGAACCTTGGTTCACCGACCAGTTCAAGGGCGAGAAAGTGAGCGCCGATGGCAAGATCGCCGTGGTTCAGGGATCGGGGAAGGGCGATCCGAACAAGGAAAATTCGCAGGTCGACGCCATAACGGGAGCGAGTCGCACCTCCGACTTCGTGCAGACCCTCGTCGATAAAGCCATAGCGGCGGTGAGAAAAATCGGAGGCAGCCTATGAGCCCGTATCGCAAGGTTATGAAGGACGGCCTTTGGACGAACACGCCCATCTTTGTCCAAGTTCTTGGCATCTGCTCCACTCTGGCGGTAACCAACAATCTTCGTAACACTATGATCATGGTCCTCGGCGTCACCTTCGCCACCGCCATGGGCAGCTGGACGCTCTCGCTTCTCAAGGACCTCATTCCGCGCAAGGTCCGCATGATCGTCCAGGTCTTGGTCCTTTCCTTCTATGTCATCATCATCGATATCCTGCTCCGCGCCTATCAGCCGGCGATTTCCAAACAGCTAGGCCCCTACGTCGGCCTCATCATCACGAATTGCATCCTCATGGGCAGGGCGGAAGCCTTCGCCGCGGCGAACAAGCCCGGGCTTTCCTTTGTCGACGGCCTGGCGAACGGGCTCGGCTATGGCTGGGTTCTTGTCTGCATCGCCTTCATCCGCGAATTCCTGGGCTTCGGAACGATTCTCGGGTTCAAGGTGATGGGAGAGAATTTTACCCCGTGGACGATCATGGTGATGGCCCCCAGCGCCTTCTTCCTCGTCGCCTCGGCCCTTTGGGCGGCCAACACCTACAAGGCAAGCGCCGAAGCGAAAAAGAAAGCGAGCCCTCCGAGCCAGGGCAGCGCGGCTCCCGCCGCTCAGAAATGAAAGGAGAAACGCACCTATGAACGCACCGAACGTAGGAATTATCTCCCTTTTCATCGCGAGTATCCTGACAAGCAACATTCTCCTCGCGAATTTCCTGGGAACCTGCTCCTTCATCTCGATATCCAAGGATTTCAAGAGCTCGATGGGCCTCGGAATCGCCGTCACCATGGTGATCGGCATCTGCTCCGCGGTCTGCTGGGTCGTGCTCTTCTACATCATCATGCCGCTAGGGATCGAGTATCTCTCCTTCATCATCTTCATCATCGTGATAGCCGGCGTCGTCCAGATGCTCGAGATGATCATCGACCGCTTTTCACCCTCGCTCTACCTGGCGCTGGGCATCTTCCTTCCTCTCATCACCGTTAACTGCGCCGTTCTGGGCGTTATCCTTTTCATGCAGATCCGGTACTACAACTTCATCCAGGCGGTGGTGTTCGGATTCGGCTCGGGCGCGGGCTGGTGGCTCTCGATCATGCTCCTGGCCTCGATCCGCAGGAAGCTGGACAACAACAACGCAATTCCAGCGGGTCTGAAGGGCACGGGAATCACGCTGATCACCATCGGCTTCATGGCGATGGCCTTCATCGGCTTCTCGGGCATGATCGCCATACAATGAGGAGGAACGAAGCATGAGTCCAATTCTAGTCGGTCCCCTCGCCGTCGCCGGTCTGTCGACCGTTCTCGCCTTTATCATTGCGATCCTGGATAAGTTCCTCAACAATTACGGGCAGCTCAAGATTTCCATCAACGGAGGCAAGAAGGAGCTGGTCGTTAAGGGCGGCTCCCCGCTTCTAGGAACCCTCGCGGCGGAAGGCATTTTCGTGCCCTCAGCCTGCGGCGGGCGAGGAACCTGCGGGGCATGCAAATGCAAGGTGGTGACTGATGTCGGGCCGCACCTGCCCACGGAGATGCCCTATATGTCGCCCAAGGATATCGAGGGCAATATCCGCCTGGCCTGCCAGGTGAAGGTGCGCAAGGATCTCGAAATCGAACTGCCCGAGGAACTTTTCAGCATAAAGAAATTCAAGGCGCGCGTCGAACATATCAAGGATCTTACCTATGACATAAAGGAAGTGTTGCTCTCGTTGGAGGGGCAGACGATCGAGTTCCAAGCCGGCCAGTACGTGCAGTTGGTCGTCCCCCCTTATGGCGACATTCCCGAGAGTGTGCAGAGGGCGTATTCGATGTCCTCGCGCCCGAGTGACGGCGCCCATGTGGAGCTTCTCGTGCGCCTCGTGCCCGGCGGCATCGCGACGACGTGGGTGCACAAGTTCCTCAAGGAAGGGGACACCATTGAAGTCGTCGGTCCCTTCGGCGAATTCGGCATCCACGACACGGCGGCTTCCATGATCTGCGTTGCCGGCGGCTCGGGCATGGCACCCTTCAAGAGCATGCTCAATCATATGAAGGAAACGGGAGCCTTCCCCCAGAAGGAGATCTGGTATTTCTTCGGCGCGCGAACGACGAAGGATATGTTCTATCTGGATGAACTATCAAAACTCGCCGAAACCTGGCCGCGATTCCATTTTGTCGCCGCTTTATCCGAGCCGAAACCCGAGGAGAACTGGAAGGGCGATGTCGGCCTTATAACGGATGTTCTCGATCGCTATCTGCAGGGAAAAGTGGACAGGAAGAAAGGGCTCGAAGGCTATCTCTGCGGTTCGCCGGGCATGATCAATGCCTGCATCAATGTGATGAAAAAGAACGGCATGACCGAAGACAAGATTTACTTCGACAAATTCTCGTGACGGAGGCCGGTATGAAACTGAGACCTATCGAAAAAGAGGCGTTCGGCAGGATGGGACCCGGCACCATCACGGCGCAGGGATTTCTGGGAAACGACAGCAGGCCGCCCGAAGAGATGATCGCGGAAGACGAGCAAGAATTCGCGAGGCTCA
>Ga0074195_1002566_pt1 | contig 19769 bp, 13 predicted proteins | sample EPASupsiteHSE623_FD_64525 | JGI IMG/M metagenome (GOLD analysis project Ga0074195, IMG submission 64525) | Bioremediated contaminated groundwater from EPA Superfund site, New Mexico - Sample HSE6-23 | ecosystem: Environmental > Aquatic > Deep subsurface > Groundwater > Contaminated ...
TGTGCAAACGCTGTTTGTGTATCTTTTTCTTGAATTGAACCAACCCGTTGTACGAAATGAAAGCAAGCTTTATTTTCGGGTAAAGGGTTGTGTCTAACGTAATAAGTAAGGCCGTTTGGGAGCTTGCCATAACGGACACACGTATCTAACGGCAAAATGCTTGAAGTCGGCTGGGCCATGACCGATCCAACCGACAACAAGCAAGTAAGGAAAAAAAAGACACTCTTCATCATTTTACTTAACCAAAACTAATTATTACGCCTCTTTATCCATACAAAAACAGCTAGAAACAACAATATACTTGGCAACACCCATTTCAATGCAATCTTTATAGCATAGCAGCTTTTAGGTGTTATCTTTATCTCTGTATCCTTCGATGCCGGTCTGCTTACATCAATTGGGTATTCATTATTTGACAACCATTTGAAAGACTTAACAATAAAAGCCCAGTTTGCTGACATTTTTTCTCTGTTCATACTTAACTCTGCATTACTTATGCAATCAGCATCTCCCATTACAATTATATTCTGCTCTTTGCTTTCTGTTTTTTTATGTAATGCTAGTACAGTAGGTATTGAGGTCTCAATTTCTCCAATTGAGGTATCAAGCAAAGGAACCTCTTCTGTGAAATTTTTAGTGTTTATTTCATTCCAGTAACCAGAAGGTGCTGTTGCAGCTATTGGAACAATTTTATACCCTTTATCCGCAACAATTCCTAAACCGCCCGCAGAAGGCATAGCAATTTGACCTCCAAGGCTTGCGATACGTCCTAGCTCAGGTGATATTGAATCGCTCTGAGGGAGAATCGATACGAAAGAGAGATCTGGCTTCTCAGAGTCTGAAATATGTACCAATGTGCCAGGTATCATGGTAATTCCTAGCTGGTTGATAATGCCATTAATGATATGTGAACGGCGAGGTTCTCCTGCAATTATCATGTTTCCTCCCATTTCAATGTATTTATTGATTGAGCTCAACTCCTCAGGAGTATATGCCGTCTGGGGATCTGCAATAACTAATATATCAACATTTTCAGGAATACCATTTTTAGGAATTCTAAGGGATATTGGATCAAATCCTTGATTAATAAGAGACTCTCTTTTTATCAATATACTTGTGAACATTCTGTAATTCAGATCTCCATTCTGGTCAAAGGCTCTCTCATTGTGACCAGTAACAAATGCAACTATCGGACGTTTGTTTATCAGAGACTTAAATGCAACAGATATCTCGCTTTCACTCGGGTAACGATTGCTCTCGTCATACATCCGGAGAAAAGCTTTTTTCCCGTCTTCGGTTTCAATTACCCTGACAAATCTGTTTTCCTCCGGCTTAAGATCTATGATCTTGTGTATCTCTTCTGGGTTAAGAATTTTTTCAGGATTCAGATTATATACAACCGTCATCTTTTCTACCTGTTTAAGCATTTCCTCTTGTGTCACCCCGGAACCTGTAATAGAATCATAGAAAAGTACATACTTTAGCTTCATATCCGGTTTGAATCGTATAAATTGTTCAAAGTGTCTTTTTTCACTATTTCTATTATTTGGAAGGCCAAGATTTGCATTTTCATCCATCAAATTTACATAAGAGGTCATTTTCAGATCCCCTTTAATCTGAGACAAGATTTTTTGGCTGTTTGGAGTCAGAGTGTGCTGTTTATTTTCTGTAGCATCATAATAACACTTAAAAACAGGACGAGAAGTTACATAGCCAATTAACAGACATACAATTATAAATCCTACATACTTAGCACCTTGTACAAATTTGGTGTTGTTTTGCCTTCCTGATTCAAATTTGAAAATAGACAAACCAATAAACATGAAGGTAACAATTACAAAATAGATAAGATCTTCACTACAGATAAGCCCCCAAAGGAATTTGTCTGCCCGGCCGGAAATTGAGAGCCAGTATGATATATCCCGGACAAAATCTATATTCTGCCCTAACTTACCTATAAAATTCAGTACACTTAAGGCTGTCAGTGTTCCCAATGCTGCAATAATTTGGTAAGCAGTCAACGTGGACATAAACAAACCAATGGCAGCATATGTACAAAATAGTAAATATACACCGAGTATACCGACAAGTATGGTCGGTGTAAACAAATTTGGAACTAGGATCTCTGAAACTACCAATGGGACCACCAGCAATACACCCGTTAGCAAAAGGCCGTACAACATCATAGCTAAATATTTCCCCAGTATGATCTGAGATCCGGTTATTGGCGATGATAGTAGCAATTTAACCGAACCGTTATTATACTCCTGACTTAAAAGCCCCATAGTAAGTAAAGGGACATACAAAAAAAGGTATGATGGGACTATTTGAAATGGCACTCCCACTCCGCGAATAAACAAATCCAATGTAAGATTTGTAAAATCATTTCGTCCTAACGAGATTGAATTGGCATAAAAGCCTAACATTTGAGCGAACCCTGAAAAGACCTGAAAAGAAAAAACAATAAGTATCAGCCACGCCACAGGGGAATAAAATAGTGTACAGAGCTCATTTCTTGCTATTCGAAATACCGTCTTCATTCTTCAAATTTGTTTATTGTTCTTTTTCCAGATAGTTGAGCAAAAATTTCATCCAAGGAAATTCTTTCCATTACTATCTCTTTTAATCCCCATCCATTATTCACACATGATTCTGCTATTTTAGGTAAATCATTCTCCGATGTTATCTCTCCTTTAAATGTATTGCCATCTACCGATTTAATTCGAACAATATTTTCAATTTTAGATATTTCTTCTTCGGTTGGTGGGTTTGTCAACTTCAATAAAAACGTGTTTGGTTTAACCGAATGGTTAAAATCGTCCATTGTCCCGCTAAATACCAGATGACCATGTTCAATCATTTTAACATGATCACAAATTGCATCTACCTCAGAAAGTATGTGAGTTGAGAGTAATACAGAATGATCTGCCGAAATCTCTTTTATAAGAGCTCTTATTTCCAGAATCTGATTAGGATCAAGACCGTTTGTAGGTTCATCCATTACAACGAACTTAGGGTTATGTACTATTGCCTGGGCAATTCCTACCCTTTGTTGATAGCCGCCGGAAAGATTTTTTATCACGCGTTTACTGAAATGGGAAATACCTGCTCTCTCCTTTGCTCTTTCTACAGCCGATTTTATTTGCTTTTTGTCCATTAAATGAAGATTTGCACAGTATGTAAGATATTCATCTACATTGTGGTCACTATACAAAGGTGGTTTCTGTGGTAAAAAACCAATATTCTTTTTTGCCTCAACAGGATTCTTCCGGATATCAATTCCATTAATCAATACCTGTCCATCTGTTTGATTTAGTACGCCGCAGATAATATTCATTGTAGTGGATTTCCCTGCCCCGTTGGACCCAAGCAAACCTAAAATACCCCGCTGGTTAATTTCAAAATTTATATTCTGGATTGCCCATTGTACACTATAGCGATGTGAGAGATTCTTGACCTCGACGATTGGACTCATAATTTTATATGTATTTTTTTTAATTATCGTTTGTTTGAAATATTTTAATGAAACTCTATTTAAGTCTTCGTCTATACCACACAATACCTCCCCATACTAACCAAAAACATGGGAACAAAAAGAGGAAAAATAAGTTAGATATCCCTTTGTGTTTAAACTTAAAATTGAGTTCATTATCGGGTAGTGACGGTCTGTCAAAAGACATAGGATATTTATCATATGACATCCATTTAAACATATTGGTTATCATTGAATTATTTGCAACAGCAAAGGTCCAGCCTGCATTTAATTCTCCTTTGCTAAACCAGTCAGAATCCCCAAAAATAAGTATTCGCTGCTCTCTGTTTCCTCTGTTTTTTATCAGAGATAACGCTGTACTATATATTGATGTTGAGTTTCCTGCAATTGTATCTTCTACAATTTCATCAGGGTTGGACGTAGCTGTTACGTTCCATGTTCCTTGTCTTGCTTCCAACAGAGATTCCACCTCATATCCCTTATCTTTTGTTTTAACAAGGCCTACACAACCTTTCATCACGATTGGCACTCTTCTGTCTCTTGAATTCGGAAGATATGTATTAACCATCTTGCTCTTTTCCGTAAAATAGGTAAATACAGAAGTAGGAGTATATCCTTTATTACATTGAGCTAAAATACCGGGAACAATTTCCACACCTAACAACTGAAGTAATGGCTCCATCTGTTTCTTCCGGTTTATATCGGTGTTTATAACAAGATTCCCTCCTCTTTCAATGTATTTTTCAATGCATTCAAGTTCATCTGTTGAAAATGGATTTTTCATATCAGCAATAACTAAGATATTGACATCTTCAGGTATCTGGTCTTCTGCTTTTAGTTTAAACGGATAAAATCCCTGGTTGATCAAAGAGTAACGCGAACTCCTTGCATTTGGTAACCCACTGTAATCCTGATCCGCTGTTCCATCCAGATCCCGCTCTCCATGACCTGCTATAAATCCAATCTTTTCTACACCGTAAAGCATTGTAAACATAGCTGTCGATATCTCTTTTTCACCCGGATATGGGCTTAAGTCGTTAGCATACATTCTTATATATGCTTTTGGAAAGCTTTCAACTTCAAATGTCCGGACAAAGCTTTCGTCTGCCTCCTTAGCATCAATCAACTCTTTTACATCATCACCTGTAGATGATTTTTTAAAATTGATTGAATTTATCCTTGCTGTTTTTTTAGCCAAAGTAATAAACTCGTCCTGATTTTGTATTTCACATCCATTGCTATGACATGTCTGAACATTGTCATAAAAATAGACATAGTTCATCTTCATATTAGGTTTGAAACGAACATATTGACTAAAAACATGTTTATCCCCGTTGATATTTCCCGGATATCCCTTTTCCACAAGGTGCGGATTACCCATAAAATTGATATATGTAGTTAATACCGGCTTCCCTGTGAAATGGGATATAATCTCCTGACTTTTAGGTGTTAATGTAGCTTGTTTATATCTTGTCACATCCCAGTAAAAAGTTATTTGTGGTCTGGATGTAATATATCCCACAACAACCACTACAAGGAAAACGCCTGCATATTGCATCCCTTTTTTCACATATGAGATATTCTGCCGTTGAAATCTGATATTCAGTATTGAGAATATAACGAACATTGCAGACATCAACAAGAAATATATCACATTATCACTGCTGAGAAGTCCGTTAATGAGACCATGTGGGCCAGTGCCTAACCAGAATGTAATATCACGAATAAAGGGAATTGTTTGAAAAAGCCCGCTTACCAGTTGAAAAAAGATTATAACTAACAAGGTGCCTAATACTGCAATAATTTGATATGATGTTACACAAGAGAGGAATAGTCCGATTGCCGAATAAAAACAAAAAAGTAAATATATTCCAACCAGCCCGGAAATTAGAACAGGTAAATCTATGTCTTTAATGGCAAAAGCCCCGAAAATGATGTATACCCCCACAATCGAAATCATAAGCAATCCATAGATCAGCATAGAAAAATATTTGCCTAAAGCAATCTGTGTCTCCGTTATTGGAGTAGATAGCAGCAGCTTAATTGAGCCGCTGCTATACTCTTTGCTCATTAATCCCATTGTAAGCAATGGAACATACAGAAATAGCGAAGAAATGACCGTTTTAAACAATGGGGAACCGAATCCTGAAATAAATATATCAAAAGTCAGATTATTCAGTTGCTGACCCATAACTGCATTCATCAACTTCGTATTTAACATTTCCGTAAATCCGTAGCTCAACTGGAAAGTGTAAATAACCAGGACAAACCATGCAATCGGTGAACAGAATAGTGATTTCAGCTCAGACCTGGCTATTTGAAATATAGTGCTCATATATACTTTTTTTCTCTATTTCTGATTATTAAAATTGCTGTATTTACCATATTTAAATTGTAAGTCTACAACTTTCCCTAAATTGGTTGCCTTAGCAATGATTTTTGCTGTTCCACTAGCCAAAACCTCATTGGACACATCTAATACATAAAACTCACCATTATCCATACCTACACCTATTTGATTTTTTTCCGAATTTGACTCAATTGCAGTAACATTTCCTGTAAAAGTTGTATATCTTTTTACTGTATTCAGATCAAAATCATAATAGTACAAACCATTCCCTTCGCCAAAGAAGAGATACTGACTGCCAGTGAGAAAATAGTGTGTGTTATCGGTGACTATTCCATTCCCTGTAAAATCAGACTCTGTTCCATTAATCACATAAAGAGTCTGAATAGCAGTTTCAAGACGAAACTCGAATTTTTGTATTCTGTATACACTACCCTTCTTTAATATTTGGACAAAATAGCGGTTTGAACCTGAAACATAACTACCGGTATAGATAAGCTTTGAGTCTGCGCCAATATTTGAGAGATCTGTAAATGCAACAGCATTTCCACCAAGTGGATCCATTTTTACAGAAAGAATCTTTCCTGTATATAACTGAGGAGTATCCTGAATGCCAATAATGCGGTTATTCTGAACATCATACATCAAGATATAACCTTGCCAATATTTATAATAGGTCTTAGTTATCTTAGCATTACTGATAGGGGTAGTGCTATATCGTGCCCCTTGGAAGACGCTGCTTGAAGTACGAATACGCGTAAATGCACGCCCGTCTTCTCCTACAACAATTTCAATTCTTTCGCCATATTCTGCTTTTATAGGTTTAAATCCAGTTGGATATACTCCACCAACAAACTCTTTATCTGTCGTTATGACTTTTTTAAAATTGGTTCCATCCAGCTCAACAGAACCACCCTCTCCATTCTGAACCACCAATATCTGGTCAGCTTGATCAGAGTAGTGTCTTCCAAGGCTTAGTGGGCTTTTCCCCAATGTATTTGCACCATAAAGAGAGCCGTATATATCGACAAATGTGGTGTCTATTTTACCTGAATTCAAACGTGAATAGCTCAATACTGAATTCCCATTTTTTTCAGAAAGTATGACCCATCCCATTTGATATTTTGATACAACATTAAAATCAAATATTTTAGAAGTAATACCTCCGGTCTTTTTATTTTTGATCTGGTATACTCCAATATACCAGCCCGCTTTGGTAAAGACAAAACTTAAGTCCTTCTTATGTGAAAGTGTATCAGCTGTTGAATAGTCAGACATATCTGCAAACCAGAAATACTCAAAATCATCTTCCGATAGTCCCTTGAAATCAATTACAGGTGTTATAATATATGCTTCACCAATTACAGCATTACCCTTTGAGAATGTTGTAATCGTAGGAGTACCTAAATCTTTTAAATCATAGCTACCCTGATCTTTTAAGCAAGATGTCAAAATGAAAAGAGCAAAAAGGCTCAATGATAATATTTTTATTTTCATAGGTTCAAATTATTATAATACAGGTACTTCAATATATTGATTATTATCATCCAATGTTGGATGTTCAGTTAAGTATTGCTTCATTTTCAGAGCATATGAACGTTTCATGCTTGCATCCAATCCTGTCATATCAAATTTGCCGGTAATCTGGATAAATAGTTCATATTTTTTATCGCTGTACGTCCCTAAATAGTATGAGTCAATATCGCTATTCCACCATGCGGGTTTTGAAAGTGTGTTGCTTATCCATATAACCGCAGCAGATTGCTCAATTTTACCAGTTTTAAGATCAGAAGATGACTCAACTCTTAATAAGAGGCGCACCTTTTTTTGTTTTAAGTCGGTTGTATTATTCAATCTTACATACAGAGTATCAACATATCTGCCAGCATGGAATACTTGATCAGAAGGGATTGAGTAATGTTGTCCCGATGCAGTAGTGTATTCGTTATCAACAGTCACCTTGTATTTAAGATCCCTTTCTGAAGCGACCCCTACAAGTTCGAGTGCTACCGGAAATTCAATGTAATCCTTCCCTGGATAGAACATGAAAGAGACATTTGTTGAATCAGAAATTGCTTTCTTGAACTGAACAAAATTATCTCCGTCATATGTTTTCAATTTTTGCTCTTCACATCCTGTCGCAGCCATTAATGTGAATAATATTGTTGTCAAAAAAATTATATTATATTTCATTTTAAGAGTATTAGATTATTAATAATAAGCTCTTTCACTATCCGGTAATGTAATCATGTATTTTCCGGTCATATCTATGGGAGTAGTCCCATTATACATTGGTCTGTTAAGCCTTTTATACATATAGAAAGTCTGACCTTCTGCAATAAATTCGCGAGTAGCATCATTATAAACAGCATCCAGGAACTTATCCTTTGGAATTGCCGGGTCAAGAGTAGTTTTGGCGCCTCTTGCCACACGAAGCTCCTGTAATAACTGAACTCCTTTACTTAGATCCTTATCAGCCAGATATTCACAAAGAATATAATACACTTCACTAAGTCGAATAACAGGAATAAGCCTATCCTCTACCGACATGATAGTCCCATTATACCAGCCATTTGCTGTTTTAGGTTCCCATTTAAGAGAATAGTTTGAGTAAATCAGTTTTGTCAGTCGGAAGTCATCGGTGTCTCCTCCAAAAAGATCTGCAAGATTTTTAATAGTCAACCGGCTTGAAAAATAGTTATTGGTGTTCCAATCAGTATAAAATGTATAAACCTTACTACTATTAAATGCGAAAAGAATATCATCATATAAACGAGTATGACGATTATTTTTTTCTTCAATTATAATATTACTTGATGAAGTAAAAGAGAACCATGTTTTTACAGTATGATACCTGTAAACAGCCATTGCATTTTTATATGCATTATCCTTATCCCCAATGTACTGGTAAGCTCTGGCCAAGAGAGCACATGCTGCGAAATAATTAAAGCGGGTTCCTCTGAAGCCATAAAAAGAGCCTCCTTTTGCGTCACCAGCATTACCTGGCGCAAAACGATAGCTGGTATTAGTCATCATTTTGGAGTTATACAAAGTGTCATTATCCGCCAAATTATTTTTTGCATATTCCAGATCCTCTATAATGTTCTTCATGACCTCGGTAGTTTTTAGCCTTTGAGGTTGAATTGTAGGATATGTTGTTACATAAGGAACGTATGGATTGTTATCGTTTATAACAGGTGCCGGAGCGAATAATCGAAGTATGTCAAAATGCATTAAAGCCCTCAAACCCCTGGCTTCGGCACACAAAATCTGTTTTTCTCTCTCACCTTCCACAAAAAAGGATCCTTCACGTGTTTCAACTTTCTGAATTAAACTATTGCAATTAGCAATTGCATTGAATCCTTTTCCCCAGATAGCATCTGATACCGTTTTGAGATAGGTATTATCATAATCATAGTTTGTAGCTGGTATATATGGAGAGAGTGTGTTCCATGAATATGGAGAGAGGTTGTAGTTCTGACCAAGAAATGAGGTGAAGGACCATGTAAGTTCCTGACCATACAAAGCCTTCTGCGACATATCTATGTATATCCCGTTCAAGGCAATGCGAAAACCTTCATTTGTTGAAAACAAATCGTCTTTAGTTACCAAATTGTCCGGGTTCACATCAAACCAATCTGAACAAGATGTATTCCCAAGCATAAGAGATGCTATTAATATAGTATAAATATATTTTCTCATTGTTACAGAATTAAAAATTTAGATTTAATGAAAAATTGAATGTTCTTGCAAAAGGATATGACAAACCCCTTTCCTGTTTCACAGATGAGAGCACAAGTAGTTCATTTGTACTTATTTGCAGGCGCATCATTGATATGTTAAGCGGTTTGAGGTATTTTGAATTCACTTCATAGCCTAATGATAATGAATTAAATTTCAATTGGTTCAAATTCTGGACAAATCTGGATGAGGGTAGTGTTACTCTCTTTTGATCTGCAATATTTTTCAAAGGAGTCACATCTCCAGGCTTTTTCCATCTTGCTGTAAGGACTCTTTTATCAACATTATATGAAGCAATATCTGCATTTTCCACATTCACCAGTGTTTGATTGTATACTTGACCACCTATCTGATATATAAAAGATGTGTAAAGAGTAAATTGTTTCCAACGCAGGTTCAATCCAAATGCTCCTTGTACAGTGGGTTCCGTATCGCCAATCTTAACCTGCTGAGAAGACTCCCATGTACTTGTTAGCTCACCTGCCCTGTTAATAAACACCTCTTTTCCATCCATTGGGTTGATACCCATCGATTTCATACCATAAATTGCTGTAAGGGAGCTGCCTTCCTCATACTTCATGTATGGTACAGAATATTTTTTGCTATTATCATAGCTGGCCTTAGTATTATAAAATGCATCTATCCTCTCGTTATACTCTTTTAAAGATTCGGCTAATTTCATCAACTTACTTTTATTGTGGGCCATAGATCCAAAAAAACTAATCCCTAAATTCTTAGAGTTAAAAACCATATAATTTGCAGTAAATTCCCATCCGCGGTTCTGTATTTCACCCATATTTCCTTTATAGGTAGTAAATCCTGAAGATGAAGGTATCGCCACATCTGCAATCATGTCTTTTGTCTGTCTGCTATAATATGAGGCCGACATTGTAATCTTCTTCAGTATCGATATATCAAAACCTATATTGGATGAAAATGTCCTTTCCCATTTCAGGTCTTCGTTTCCAAGATAATTAAGAGTTGTACCCATTCCGGTTGTATACCATTCGTCAAGAATAATATTGTAAGTATGGCGTGCAACATAAGGCGGGTAGTTCACCTTTCCTGTAAGGCCGTATGTCCCTCTTACTTTTAGCTGATTTATGATCTCTGAGTTCTTCAGAAAATCATAGTTGTGAATATTTACACCAAGTCCCAAGACCCAGAATGGAGCATATTTTGAATCAGAACCAAATTCTGAAGAGCCATCTACTCTTATCGATGCATCAGCAAGATAGATATTGTCATAAGTATAGTTACCAGAAATGAACAGACCTCCAAGACGGGTTTTGTTATCAGATCCTGTTGGCTTTGTCACAATCGTATTTGCAAACCCAATTGTGTGTTGGGAAGCTGATGGAAATCCCTTATATTTTGAATATATCTGAAATGCATTGGTTTCCTGCGCATTAATACCACCAGACAGGTTTATATTGTGCTTTCTAATTGTATTGTTATACATCAAGAAGGCATTCAGGTTCCAGGTATTGTTTTTTATGTCAGAAATTGAAAGGTCACCTCTCTCGAATGGTGTAAGAGAATAAGAATAAGTTGAAGACAAGGGATCTTTAAAGATATTTTGATTTGATGTGTTCTGGCTGATTGAAAACTGAGATTTGAATTGAAGATTATTTGTTATACGCCAGTCAAAACTGAAATTATTGGTAATTGTATTATTCTTAGTGCGGTTGAAGTTCCCAAGAGAGGCCTCATACAATGGATTTGCACGATAAGATAACTCCAGTTGTTTTAATAAAACTCCATTATCATTGTATATCCTTTCATACGGTAACTGGCAGGTATAGTCTGAAAAGGTTCCATAAGTGGACGCTTGAGAATTGGTGCCGTCATAAGACACTTGGTTCCTGAACTGTACCTTTCCTACCCTGTATTCAACATACATGGCACCACCCAATCGTTGGCGATAGGAATCCTTCATTACACCATTATCATTATCATAGCTTAAATCAATCCCAAATCTAAATCCTTCGGTACCTCCACCAAAAGATATGCTGTGCATTTGATTTATTCCATTACGTAATGGCTGTGCTAGCCAGTCTGTATTTATCCCCTTGGCAATCAGATTGCTTTTCTTTGCATAAGTATCATAACTGTTGGAATCATTCCAGTTGAAAATACCAGCCAAAACCTCTGTCTGAAGTTTTTCAGATGCATTCATAAGATTATAATCAGAAAGATCAGGTGCTGTAACTGAACCTGTAAAATTGTACGAAACCATTAACTTTCCTATTTTTGGTGTAACAGATTCAATAACAATCACTCCATTTGAGGCCCTGGATCCATAAATTGCTGTTGCAGCAGCATCTTTTAATATCGTAATACTTTTGATCCTGTTTGGATCCATATCATACACTTTCTGAACACTTACCTCATATCCATCTAAAATAAAAACGGGCAAGTTCGGATTGTTGGTCAATGCGAATTTGGAGAGAGTTCCAGATTCACTAGCTGTCAGATTATCTAACTGTTTTACCGCATCAATACTAGTACGTCCCCTTATGTAAAACTCCGGCAAGGTGTTAGGATCGGAACCCATAGTGTTGTTTGGTATCACTCTGAACGAAGGATCAAATATCTGTAGTACGTCAATCACGTTTCTTGGAGACACTTTCAAAATATCCTCCTTGGTTACTTTTGTTGAGGACCCAGTAAAACTTGATTTGTTGATATTGGCGTAACCTGTTACTACGACATCAGTCAAAGCATTCTCGGTTTCTTCAAGCTTTATAACATATTTACCGCTTTCTTTAATTTCAAGAATTTGTTCGGAATATCCTAAATAACGTATTGCCAGCTTATTACTTTTCATTCGTGGAAATGATAATGAAAAATTACCATCTATATCCGTCTGCTTACCAATAGATGTGCCCACGACTATAACAGTGGCCCCTGGTAATACTTCTCCAGTTTTTTTGTCTTTTACAACTCCTGAAACAGATATATTCCGGGATCGTACCACTACCGTATTTTCCACAAACTCAAACGAAACCGACTGACCGGTAAATAGTCTTTCAAGCAAATCCTTGACTTTCTCATTCTTTGCTTCAACATTTAACTTCTCTATACCAACAAAATCTTTGTCATTGTAAATAAAGTTCAATCCAGTCAATGTCTGGATTGCTTTAAATACCTGAACAACTGTTTGGTCTTTAAGAGAAAGGGTTACTCTTTTTTCTTCCGGATTAGTTTGTTTTTGGGCAAAAACAGAACATGACAATCCGAAGAATAGTAAAATTACAAGCACGCAAGCTTTCTTCATAGGTTGTTTTTTCAGTTAGGTTAATAAATAGTTAATTCTTGTATCAACTTTTACACATGACGAAAATTGTGAAAAAAAGGTTTACAAATGTTAAAATAAAACAGCAAAGGGGGATTAAAATCCCCCTTATATACTTTACTACTACTCCAATATATTATGGATTAGCCGACACTTATTATCTTGTTTTTGACAACGAGGGTTTTCCCTTTTAATTCCAGGGTCAGGTAATTTGTCCGCTCAATCAATTGAATCAGTTTTTCAATTGAAAGGTTACGAGAAAGACTTCCAGTAAATGTCTCTTTATAAGCTTCTTCCGTTTGATAGTCAATAGAGAGGTCATACCATATAGCCAGTTCATTTAAAATATCTGACAAACTTGTACTTTCGAATAGATAATTCCCTGTTTTCCAACCGATATAGCACTGAATATCCTTCTCGTTAATATCTAAAGCCCCTGTAACAGGATTCATGATTGCTGTAAAGCCTGGTTTTAATTGTACTTCCTCCATTTTTTCAGATTTCAGGGTTACCTTTCCCGAAACAAGTGTCGTCCTTACAGATTCAGGGTTACGTGAATTGATATTAAATTCGGTACCTAACACCTTTATCTCTGTAACACCAGTACATACAATAAATGGTCTATCTTCATTTCTTGTAACTTCAAAATATGCTTCACCCTGAAGATATACTCGTCTTTCTTTTTCGTTGAATACCGTTGGATATTCCAACTTTGAATCCGAATTAAGATGAATTTTTGTACCATCGCTCAAGGTAATTCGGAATTCGGCTCCCCTGTCCACTAATAATTTATTTAATCCGGGACCTTCGTCAGAGTTGACTGCAGAATAGGTCAAAGCCATTTTGTCGTCAGAAAGCTGAAAATCTTGAATTTTTGCTGATTCATCGGGTACCATCTCTAATAACGAAATCTTCTCTCCTTTTGCAGTAATTAACTGAACCTTCTTGTTTGACACCTTGGGCATTTTTGTCAAAGGATCCGATTCCTCCTTTTCAATTTTTGTCGACTTTTCCGTAAATAATGAAAACGTATTATTCCCATTTTGTCTTTCTTCCGTAAATAGTCTAATGAAAATGAAGAGCAGAATTAGTGCAGCCACCCCGGCAGCAAAAAATATCTGCCGTCTTTGCTGTTTCCTTTTGCCAGCAGATTTCATTTTAACAATAAAAAGTTGACGGTATTTTCGAAGTTTTTCTTCCGACAATTCAGCCGCTTCATAATTAGATGCAAGTTCTCGCTGCTCTAATTTCTCAAAATAAGCACTATGACGAGTATCTGAATTCAGCCAATTATCAAACAGGATTTTCCCCTCTTCGTCAAGTCTCCCATGTATTTTGTCTAAAAGTATATTGATATCTATTTTCATGGCCATAAAGATTAATAAAAGTACATGTTAATACATCTTGCCAAGCTTTTAAATAATTCGGGACATTTATGCATGTCACTCCTCATCTTCAATTTTCCCCGGTGTATCTGAACCTTGACTGTATTTGGGGACAACGATAATTTCTTTGAAATTTCGTTGATTTTGTATCCATCCACAAATCGGAGTTTGCAAATTTGTTTACATGAATCAGGTAACGAATCAAGCAATTCACGCATATATTGGCTCACATCGTCAATTTCCGGATCTTCAGTTCCAATTAGTTCCAGTTCTCTTAAATATAACAATTTGTGAGCATCTTCGATATCCAACTGACGCAAATAACTTATGCATTTGTTTCGGACAGCTACCCGAAGATAACTCTTAATGTTTCTAATTTCTTCTAATTGTTCAATACTGTTAAACAAATGGATGAATGTCTCCTGCACCATGTCATTAGCAATATCGTAATTAAGCACATAGTTGACAGCAGTTGCGTGTAAGTATCTGTAATACTGATCAAATAGCTCAATATACGCAGCCTCGTCCCGACGTTTTAATCGTCTTGAAAAGTTATCCTTTTTATCAAAATCAGTCACTGTCATCCGAAGAATATAATAATATACATCTAACTTTGAACAAATGTATAGTGTTTTTTCAATTTCGCAATACAGCAGATCTTATTTACAATAAAGCGTGCGTGATTAGTTACTGCTTCTCTTAGTCTCTTTCTTGTAATTTTTTAAAAACTTCCCGAACTCCTTGTCTTTCTGCCGTCGCTCTGTAACAGTAGATTCAAAATGCCTGTTCTCTCGTTCCATCTTCAGGTAATTTTCATAGGATTCCTTGTTTATTTCACCCTTCTCAACGGCCTCAATGACTGCACATCCAATTTCACTTGTGTGAGTGCAGTCTTTGAACCTGCAACTTTTAGAGAGGCTGACAATCATGTCGAAAGTTATTTCCAATCCGTTAACAGAATCGGTTATACCAACCTCTCTCATACCCGGGGTGTCAACCAATATTCCACCATTTTCAAGAATAATCAACTCCCTGTGACTAGTAATGTGCCTCCCCTTATTAGTGCTGCTGCTTATATCATCGGTACGCATTATTTCCCTGCCGGAAAGATTATTCAAGAGCGTTGATTTGCCAACACCGGAAGATCCAAGCATGCAATAGGTCTTCCCTTTTTCGATAATCGCTTTTATTGCTTCTAGTCCATCAAGTGATTCGTTGCTTATTGCAATAACAGGAACATGATTAACCCTGCTTTTTATACTCTCCAATATTTCGGAAACCTGATCCTCACTTATCAAGTCAGTTTTTGTAAGCACTATTATGGGAGCAACTCTGGACGAATTACAGATTGTCAGATATCTTTCAAGTCTGTTGATATTAAAATCGCGGTCGATGGCCTGCACCAGAAATGCATAATCTATATTTGCCGCTATAATCTGAATCTCGCCGAATTGTCCCACTGCCTGTCTTTTAATGACCGAGAATCTGGGAAGAATTTTATGAATAACAGAAAAATCCGACGAATAAGTTGTTAGTGCAACCCAATCTCCTACGGCAGGGAAGTCCTCACGACCTTTTGCTGTAAATCGCATATTGCCTGTTATCTCAGCTTCAAAATCTCCTTTGGGTGTCTTTACGATATACCTCTCTTTGTGTTCTAAAACAACCCTTCCTATCTCAAAAGAATTAAGGTTATTGTCTATCCTCAATTGTTCAAGGTTGTTGGTATATCCAAGTTCTTCTAATCTCATGCATTATTATCTTTGTTGTCTGTCACATAAGTTTTACTTAAAATCCTTTTCCCTATTTTGCATAAGGCCCACGGATAGTAGATACCGAATGTAATAATTATGAGAAGAATCTGCCCCCACAAGAAAAGAAAGTCCTTTGATGCCTCAATATCATAGCCAAAGCTTCGTTTTCTGTCATCGCTTATGGCAACTGTTCTGTCTACGAAATATTTATATAACCTGACAATGGCCATTGGATAATAAACTCCAATAGTGACAATTGAAAGCAAAACCTGCCCGGTTACTTTCCAGCAAGAGTTCCAAAAATTTGTTTTCCATCTGATATTGAAATTCTTATAATCTACATTAACAATCCATTTATAAGTTAAGTAAGTACTTGGAATCATTAGTATCATTATAATAAGCTGCATAATAATCGTTGCCGGGGGAACTATTACGCGATTCGTTTGTGTATATAAACTTGTTAATAAAATAATAAAAAATATAACCATTGGAATAATAATGGTAAGTGTTATAATCGCAAATAATTTACTCCCTGCTCCCTTAAATTTCAGGCTTGCTGAATCATAAGATGAATTATCGACAAAAAAACCGGTGATATCTTTAGTGAACCACGGTATATAGATTCCCAGGGTTATTATGCTTAGAAAGAAACCAAGCAATACCTTTACCATATACTCTCCAAAGGTGCCATTGAATACAATCGATTTGTCGTTATATGCAATACCTTCAATTAACAATCTTGCCATATAAAATGTCAGTATAAAGGCTACAAAAAACATAGCTACCGGCAATAAGAAAAACGACATTTCAGGAACTTCTCCTGGTTGCATATCCTTTATTTCAAATAGCAAAAATCCATAAGGAACTATCAGTAATACAATAAATAATATCCATACAGGTAAAAATTTCTTACCTGTAAGAGTGAAGTCAAAATAGGTTTTCATAATTTAAATATTTTGATGTTAAGTATGTTGTTCGCTATCATTAATTCTCAATAAAATATACAGGATTAAACCCAAACGACAATTCGATGTTATTTGCCTTTATTTTTTTTCCATTATCCAGAAATACAATATCTACTGATTTTATATTTTCGTACCCGTTATCGGTTCTACTATTCTTACCCTCTTTTATATAGTAGTAATTTGGGATTAATCCTTCTGATAGGGGTTTCCCATTATTACCATAAGAGTATGACATTCTCCATAATTTTCTGAGAGCCTGAAAAGAGGGAATGACTTGAGTTGGAATAAATTTCCCCACATAGTCCATAACATTTTTACCAGTGGTCCCTTTGGAGAAGTGAACCTCGAATATGTCTTTGTATGATAGTATTTTGTTTCCCGCCCTTAACCCAGCTTTAGCTCCATTCCCATTGGGATCGACACAAGCAACAACTGATGGATCATTACCATCGAAATAGACACCTAGGTTTTGGCAAGTACCGGTAAAAACCGGACAAATAAAGACAGGTATAGGTTTGAATGTAGAGAATGCTTCGGAGAAAAAATTCTGTTGGGCATAACTTGTTATTGTCTGTTTATTATCTGTTTCATCTGAGCAATTTGCCGACCAGATAACTGGAGGTACAGTAGGCTTTTGTTTCATCTGTGCGACATCCATGACCGAAACACATACTTTGAATAGATAACTTACATCTGTGTGACCTTCATTTTGCTGCGAGGTAACATACTGTCGCGCTCCCCAACCGTTGAAAATATCATATCCATACTTATACTGAGTATTTATTGAGGTTGTAGGTTGTATGTATTGTTCTTTCTTACCTGTAAATAGTTCAACAACAAATAGCATTTGAGGGTTTTCAGTATTTCTTTCCAATCCAAAAGAGGATAACACTTTTATTAAATCATCGGCAAACATTTTCTTATCCATGGCAGAACTACCACTCTCTGCAAATTCAATATCATAGGTTTTGTACTTGAAAAAATCCGCATTCTTATCTCTATATGTTTCATAACCGGAGAAAAAGAGTGCCTTTGAATTTTTGTACAGCACACGTAATTCATCTTCAGATAATACATTAGATGGATGGCAGGAACAAGGTAATCCTGTAAGAGTTTTGCTAAATTCTTTATTCCAGCGTCTTATGGAAAATGTAATGGATTCTTTAGACTCGAATAGAGCATAAACTGCATCTTCAGAAAGATTCTTTGTACTAACCCCATCTATGGCTATTATCACATCAGCTCCCTTTAAATCAGGAGAATATGCCACAACAGGATAATTGGCTTTTTCCCCATTTATGGGAATTTCGTGTATTTCGAAACGGAGACGATAATAGTAGTAGTCGGTCGCAAAAAGTGTTGTTGATATAAGTATCGACAGAAATGAGAGTAAAAATATTTTTTTCATCTCTTTTATTTGATTGAATAGTTTAAAAACGTAATGAATCCTCAGCCATTTTTGTTACAACCTCATTTTCAAAATTATACAGTTTTACAAACGTCCATGAAGAGGCACTTGAATTCTGAGGGGTAATTACAACAAAACTCTTTGTTGTAGGGACTACAGAATTATGATCTATCCATGTACCAGTGTTTGCATAAATTGATTTCTGTCCATTATAATTATCTGAAGCAATAATTTTGGGGTCGTGAGTATGCCCGAAGATGACTATTCTTTTATCAGAAGCCGGATTCAGGAAGTACTGGTTCTTTGCCTGATCATCCGATTCACTTGCCTTAGCTGCATTTGCAATCGCCTGAGAAGCCGGAATGTTTACAGCAACATGATTGAGAGTTTGTCTTTGGCTCCAGGAATCCTGAATTCCCTTATAAAGACCGACATCTATAACCCCTCCGGCAATTTTTTGAAAAGGCAAAAGATCGTTTACAGAATACGAACCCTTTAATCCATCTACATTTGTTACAATTATCTTCTCGTCAAATTTATTTGATATAGTATATTTACTTAATGCTCTGTTCCATACGTTCCAATATATGAAGAGCAATGTCTGGCTTCCATTGCCTGAAGCATTTGGAGTTACAACCGGCATTATATCGCCCGCCGGCGGAAAATTCTGGATATAACTTAGTACACCTATCCTTGTATAAAAATACCCCGGAGGCGTTATTGTTCCCGGTGCGACATCCTGATTTGATATCGGGTCAGGCGCACAGAAGAAATTGTAGCGGTGGCCGTGTTCGATTGCAATTTTTGGGTTGCCGGCCGGGGAGTAGGTGCCTAAACCCTGCTCAGTATCCCGTGCCTGATGTATTCCGGGAAGTATCTTGTTGACATTAGCCGCAGTAATTGTCAGGTCGTGGTTCCCGGGAACATATGTCACAAGAATCTTTCCCTCGCTAATTATACTGTTAAAGGCATCTATCACCCCTTTATTTGCTGTTGCAATCCGTTGTACAAAATTGGACTGATCCTTTCCTTGATAAGTATCTACTGTGGCCGGTATAAACCATTCATCAAGCATATCTCCGGCAATGACAAGCTCTTTGACATTTGGAGCAGCTTTTATCTGTTTGAGCAGCTTTTCAAGGGCCCCAAGGTTCTCTTTGCACTCAGTATAAGTGAGATCCGCACCAAGATGAATATCGCTCATTACAACTATCATGTTCCTCTCTTTGCCGCCATTGCTGAATGGGTTTAATGCAGTATCTGCCGGTTCCGACTTTTTACATGACGAAACAACACTTATGAGCGAAATCACTAAAAATCCACTTAATATTCTCATTATAATTTACTTGTTTTATGATTACGCAAAGTTATACTAAAA
>Ga0074195_1002567_pt1 | contig 19744 bp, 18 predicted proteins | sample EPASupsiteHSE623_FD_64525 | JGI IMG/M metagenome (GOLD analysis project Ga0074195, IMG submission 64525) | Bioremediated contaminated groundwater from EPA Superfund site, New Mexico - Sample HSE6-23 | ecosystem: Environmental > Aquatic > Deep subsurface > Groundwater > Contaminated ...
GTCAAATTCTGTACCCTGGGTAAAGATGAGGGCTGCTGCGGGACCCCGATGCTGGTGGCCGGCAAGCTCGATACCTTCGAGTTCATCTTCCGTAATAACCTGGAAGGTCTTATGAAGCGTGGCGTCAAAGAAATCGTCATTTCCTGTCCCGGATGTTACATGGCTTTTGCCCACGCCTACCCCATCTGGGCCAAGAAACTCGGTTTGCCCTACAATTTTAAACTGAAGCATATCTCTGAAAAGACCGAGGAACTGATCAAAGAAGGAAAAATACAGTTCAAACACCCGGTGAACATGAGACTTACCTGGCACGACTCCTGCCATATCGGCCGGCACAGCGGTATATATGACGCTCCGAGAAATGTGCTGCAGGCAATTCCGGGCGTGGACTACGTGGAAATGAAACATAACAGGGAGGATGCTCTCTGCTGCGGCAGCGTACTGACCAGAATCGGCGACCCGCCCGTATCTGACAAGCTGGGCGCCATGCGGGTGCAGGAAGCCGTTGATGTTCAGGCGGATGCCCTGCTGGTCACCTGCCCGTGCTGTGAAGTACAGCTCAGGGCTTCAGCCCAGCATGCCAAAATTGACATGAAGGTCTGGGATTTTACAGATATCATCGCCAAAGCGCTCGGATACGATGTTAATGAAACTACAGACTTCACCCTCTATATGTGGGGCGTTTTTGAGAAAGCTATCGAAATCATGACCGTTGATGGCATTGTTGAAATGATGAGTGATATGATGCCCGAAATCATGGCGGCCATGCCTTCTTCTATGCAGCCCATGATGAAGGGGATGGAAGCCCTGCCGGGACCCGTCCAGTCCCCGGCCCTGACCATGATGGAAAAGATGATCCCAACTCTCATGCCCATGCTGTTGCCGGGTATGATGCCCAAACTGATGCCCAGGGTTCTGCAGCTGATGAAGGAATATATTCCCGATATGCCCATCCAGATGGAAGAAAAGCTGCCGACCCTCCTCCCGGTTGTTATGGAAATAATCATGCCTGCGATGCTGCCTGAGGTGGCCCCCAAGCTTGCGCCCAAGATGACAGATTACATGCGAAACGCTAAAAAAAGATCAAAGAAGGTAAGCTAAAAAAAAAGAAGGCCCGCACCGGGCTGTTTGACAAATGCCTAAGGTAAAGGCACGGGTATAAATGTTTCCTCCGCTCTGGGCGGAATCTCAATCGGAAGCCCCGCTCCGGAAACATTTATACCCGGGCCTCTCGTTTCTTATTTGTCAGCAGGCCTCACCCGGGCCTTCTTTTTTTTAGCTAATAATAGGATTATACCGAAAAGGGTTCTGCCAGGAAAAGGAGGTTGCCGGGCATTTCCAGGAGATACTGGAGAGCCTGATCCTTGTCGGCAGGCAGGTGTGATTTGATGTTGGGATTAACGGTCAGCCTGATACCGTCTTCCTCGTCATTGTTGTAAAAAGACCAGGAATGTCCCTTCCCTTTGCGGATAATGAGTTTACCGTTATCTGCCGTGCAGTTGAGGAGAAACCTGACCGCATCTGTACCGCAGTTTTGCTCTTCCGTTATTACCAGCATATTATCGGATTGACCGATTATTTCAACGGCATACCTGCAGGCCTTATATCCGAGGAGAACACCGAAACAAAGATGGCCGTGGTGTTCCATCAGTCCCTGAATTTCGCCGGAATAAGCATTTTGTTTCACTGAAAGATTCCCCCACCCGGTTTAATTTTAAAACTCTACTTTTTTATTACAAAGGGCTTGTTGACAGATGCCTAAGGTAAAGGCACGGGTATAAATGTTTCCTCCGCTCTGGGCGGAATCTCAATCGGCAACCACTCCCGCACGTTGTGCTGGCGGGTCTACCCCAAGGGTACCGCCATCTCTAGGCGCTAAAGCGCCAAGAGCTGCCATGGTGGGCCGATTAACTCCGGAAAAATTTATACCCGTGCCTCTCGTTTCTTAATTTGTCAACAGGTCCCTTTTTTTAAGATAACCCCTTAATTAATCACATGCTAATTTATCTGGTTGTTCAGGTCTGAGTAAAGGTTTGCCACCTTTGGACCCATCGCTGCAACCGCCCAGATAATAACAATAATGAATACGGCAAGAATTAGGCCGTATTCCGTAAGGCTCTGACCGTCGTCTCCGGTCAGCAGATTTAACAGCAGTTTCACCGGTGTTATCACTCCCCGTTTTTATCAATATAACAGCATGCCTGCATTCTAATTAAATATATCGTTTAAAAACGGGGACAGCTTTAGGGTGGTGTTAGGCTTTTTTATTCATTTGGTTAATATCTGCTCTGGCTACTATGCTGGCAATCAAACCGGTAAAAAATGTAACGATAATTCCAAATACAACTGTATGCATCCAGGATTCAAACATCGCTATCGACCCCCTTTAAATATTTATATTACTGCCAGGCCGGTAAAATTACACCGGCTTCTGAGGTTTCTGGCCTTCTTTAGCTTCATGGAACGTTCTTGCCATGCATAGGGTGCAAATATAAACGGCCTTAGGGTTTTTTTGAAACTTCCTGAAGTCAATATGTTCCTGGTCAATTCCTTCTTTCTTTCCGCACATCATGCATTTGACTTGCATTCTATTCCCTCCCTTTAATTTAGGCTCTCCTTATTTATAATATAGCACAAATAAACGGTTTTGGGTAAGGATTTTTATGCTGCGGAAACCATATCCAGGTCTGTTATTGGTGGTGCGGCTGTTTCTCCACCTGCATGATGGCCTTTGTTATCTCTGCTGTTACCATGGCCCGGGTTTCCACATAACTGGCCTGCAGTTTGGAAAAGACCTCTCCCCTATCAGAAACATAATAATGTGGAGGCAGGTGGTTTAGGGCGATGGCCATTATATCAAGACGGCATTTTTGACATTTACAGAGGTCCTCCCTTTTGACCAGTATTTCATTTAAGACCTCTCTGACGACGGTTTCCGTATAATTGTGAAGATCCATCATAATCCTTCCTTTACATAAATATATATTTCAGCAAAAGGACCAAAAATTCCTTCAAAGAATCAAAGTTTCTTGCAAAAATTAGTAAACACCCCTGCCATTTTCCGGTATCCTATTTTGCTGGGATGGACATCATCCAGGTAGCATTCTCTGTTTATGCACCCGTCCTGTAAAAGCATCGCGGGGGCAAAATCAACGGCCGCAATCCGGTTTTGGGATGCAAAGTCCTTAAGCCAGAGCCTGTATTTCTCCAGGGTGTGTTCCAGAAACTTTTCATCGGATGGTATAGGCAGCCCTACGGCCGGGCAAATGCCGTTACCAAGGGCGGAGGCATGCATTTTTAGGATTTTATCCTGGTAAGATGCCAGAGGTAACCCAATTGATGCGTCATTGGTGCCGGCCATGATAAAAACGTGTGAAGGGTCGTGGGCGATAACATCCCTGTTAAACCTGGCCAGTAAATCCGCAGCGGTGTCCCCGTTAATCCCCCTGTTTATCATTGCCTGCCCGACAGCTTCGGCGGAAATCCTGACCCATGAATAATCGGGGCCGTATGGAAAACCCCAGGTTATACTGTCACCGATACAAATAAGCCTGGTAGCCTCCATTTATTCATTACCCCTGTTATACGTAGCGTGAACCTTCCACGATGCTCAATCCGGCAGTTCCGAGAATAAGCATTCCCACCAGCAGCGAGATGGCGAGAATCAATTTTCTGTAAGGGTTCAATCAGACCACTCCCGGTTTTCGACTGTAAACTTTATTATTCGCTGGATACAATGTAAATTCCTTCTGTTGGTAAATAGGATGTCCTTAAAATAAATAAAAAAAAGCCTTAAGCGGGAAGCTTAAGGCAAACACCTTATTTATATAAGGTGAAGGCGGGCTGGTTGATTTTGAACATATTATCGATTCTACAAAAAACTACAAAATCCTGCAAACTGGAATAAACTAATCAAAGTTTTTAATCTTTATGGGCGTCAAGGGCCAGTAGAATCAGTTTTTCCACCAGGTCAGGGAAGCTGATCCCCGCAGCCTTGGCTGCATCGGGGAACAGGCTTGTTGCTGTCATCCCCGGGCTGGTATTGATTTCAAGCACGAAAGGCCTATTGTCTTCCGATAGAATGAAATCAACCCTGGACAGACCCCGGCAGCCGACGGCCTGATAAGCTTTTACGGCAAGTTCCCTGATATTCTGGTCCGTCTCGGTTGGCAGGTCAGCAATAAAATGGCGGCTTAATCCTGTTGTGTACTTGGCAGTGTAATCGTAGACTCCCGTTGAGCTGGTAATTTCCAGTATCGGCAGGGCTGTCGGCTCGTCGTTGCCCAATACGGAAACGGTCAGTTCCCTGCCCCTGATAAATTCTTCGACGAGGATTTCCCTGTCGTATTTGAGGCATTCGGTCAGCCCGGCCACAACTTCCTCTTTATTAAAAGCAAAACATACTCCGATGGATGACCCCTGGTTGGCGGCTTTGATCACAAGCGGCAGCCTATAGGAAGCGAGAATCTTTGCGGTCAGTTCCCCGGGGTGGCCCTCTTTTCCGTCAATGACCATGAATGCGGGAGTGGGAATCCCCTCGTAAGTAAGGATATTCTTGGTCATAATCTTATTCATGGCTACTGAGCTGGCCATCACTCCGGGACCGGTATAAGGTATACCGAGAATTTCCAGCAGGCCCTGAATACAGCCGTCTTCGCCGTATTTCCCGTGCAGGGCAATGACAGCCACATCGGGGGAAATCTCATTCAGCTTTGCGGCAATACTGCGGTCGACATCAACCAGGACCGCCTCAAAAGGTTTTGACTGTATAGCGTCATAAACGGCTTTACCCGTGCGTAGGGAGACCTCTCTTTCAGTAGAAAGTCCTCCATACAGAATAGCTACTTTTGTCGGCATTTTACACCTCCGCTAATTTAATGCTTTGCAGCCTTAATACGACACTCCGAATAATTTCAGAAAGTCCTTCACCTCTTCATAAGGAACGTGATTTTCGCCGAGGACAACCGGGGTATATGTTCCGTGATAATCACTGCCGCCGGTCTTCAGCAGGCCTTTGTTTTCGGCGAGGACGTTGTATTTTTGTACCCGTTCTGCTCTGAATTGGCCGAAATAGTAGTAAAAAACCTCGACTGCTGCAATCCCCTTCCCGCAAAGTTCTGCCACAATTTCATCATCCCTGATCAGTCCGGGGTGGGCCAGTACCGGGATGCCGCCCGCATCTTTAATCAACTGGATCCCGGATTCAAACGGGAAATAATGACACGTATAAGCCAGACCTTCCCGGTTTAAATATTTGACGAGAAAGTCAACGGCATCGTTCCGGTCTTTAATATAACCTGCCCTGTTGAGGGCTTGCATAATATGACCTTTGCTCACCGGGCTTGCCGTCCGGGCCAGATTCTCCACTTCAGGCCAGGAAATTTTAAAGCCGAATTCCCGAATCTTCTCTACGGTTTCCCTGGCGCACTTGGTCCTCTGGCGGCGCAGTTCGGCCAGTTCACGCTGCAGCAGCCTGTTATCGGGGTCGGTAAAATAACCCAGAATATGCACTTCCCTGTCTTTATAATATGTCAGCAGTTCGACGGCTGGGATTATATTTATCCCGTGACGCTGACTTTCTTGGTACGCAGGCTGATAGCCGGAAGTACTCTCGTGGTCGGCCAGGGCTATTACCTTCAAGCCTGACTCCGCAGCCATGCGGGTCACCGCTACAGGGTCGATATCACCGTCGGAAGCGGTGGTATGAATATGCAGGTCGATGGACATGCTAACCTCCTGCTAATTATTAGGAATCACCGGAAGGAGTCGTATAATACGTTATGATTTAACAGGGACTCTGCTATTGACGAAAAGATTTTTTTCGTTTATACTAAATGTTGCAAAAGATAACTGCTGTAGGGGAGTAGCTCAATTGGTAGAGTAGCGGTCTCCAAAACCGTTGGTTGCGGGTTCGAGTCCTGTCTCCCCTGCCATAATGATAATCATGACACCGTAAATTTTTTACGGTGTTTTTTATTTACCGCTTCCCGTGTTTTTTGGCAAACTCCTGCTTCAGAATACCCATCAGGAATATATCGTAATACCTGTCGTTTCTAAAAAGTCCCTGCCGCTGTATACCTTCGATTTTGAACCCAATTTTCTCATAGGCCTTTTTTGCCCGCAGGTTATAGGCGAAAACTTCCAGTCCTACCCTGTTCAATCCCTGGTTAAAGAAGAGGTTCCTCAGCAGCGTAATAAGGGCATCGGACCCATAGCCCTGGTTCCAGAACTCCTTTTCACCTATCAGCATTCCGACTTCTGCCTTTTGGTTATCCTTATCGATTTCGCCCAGGGAAATGAAGCCGATGGGCTTTTTAGACAGGGTTTCTATAATCAGCCTGGCTGTATCAGGTTCCCCGAGACTCTTATCGTATCTCCTGCTCTCAGTCTCATAGGTGGTATTTATTGGTCCGCCCCTGACCAGATCAGCTATTTCGGGGTCATTTTTCCACTTGACCAGCAGGGGGATGTCAGCTCTGGTCAAGTTTCTGATGCTGATTTTTTCTCCGGTTAAGTTCATTCAATAATGCCTCCCCGAGTGTCCTATAGAATAATCTTATTAAACGGTGCTGTCCCTGATTCCTCTAAATTGTTAATACATCAAAATGGACGACCGGTAATAAACATTTATCGGACAAGGATTTTTCCGGAGGTATTAAATGAAAAGGTCGTTCATTTACGGGGCTTTCGTCTTGATGATCGCATCTGCTGTAAACAGGATTGTGGGCTTTATCTACCAGGCCGCCATTTACAGGCTGATCGGCCCGGAAGGTATCGGTCTGTTTAACCTGGTTTACCCTGTATATATATTAATTATTGTGATTGCCACTGCAGGTATTCCCCTGGGCATATCCAAGCTGGTATCGGAGCAGGAGGCCTATGGCAACAGGCGGGGAAGTCTCCAGGTGCTCTGGGTTTCCGTCACGATATTAATAGTTTCGGGCGCGCTATTCTCCCTGTTAGCTTACCTGATATCCCCTCTTCTTCTTAGATATGTTTTTATTAATAAAATGGTTTATCACGTTTTTCTATATCTGATCCCGGGAATTTTTATTATATCTGTCAGTTCGGCCTTCAGGGGATTTTTTCAGGGCCTGATGGACATGACCCCACCGGCGATGGGCCAGGTGGCCGAACAATTGGTAAGGGTCTGCACAGGTATTTACCTGGCCACTCTGCTGCTTCCCAAAGGCATTCAGTGGGCAGCAGCCGGAATGGCTGCTGCCGGCGTAATTGGAGAGACTGCCGGGCTGCTGATCATGCTGGTGATCTTCTACAGGCGAAAACCGCTCAACATAAGATATTCTCTGCCTGGTTGGAAATGTTCTGCCCTGATCTTGCGGAAACTTTTTGATCTATGCGCCCCCATTACTATGGGGCGGATAGCGGTAACATTAATGCTGTCAATTAACTCTGTGCTGATCCCTGCCATGCTAAAAAAAGCCGGGTTCAGCACTTCGGCTGCCACAGCATTATACGGGCAGTTTACTGGTGTGGCCCTAACACTGTTATTTATCCCGTCGGTAATGACGGTTTCGCTGGCCACCAGTCTTGTACCTGCCATATCGGAAGCTCTCGCCCAAAACAGGCCTGCCCTGATCTGTTCCAGGACCAGGGAGGCGATCAGGTTTACGGTAATTGCCGGAGTCCCTTTTGTAACTGCTTACCTGGTGCTGCCGGATGAAATAGCCCGGGCGGTGTTCGGTTCACAGGCGGGCGGCGGGCTCCTGCAAATATTGGCCTGCGGCGGCATATTCGCTTATCTTCAGCAGACTACCACCGGCATCCTGCAGGGTCTGGGCCGGCCCGGAATTCCCCTGCAAAACCTGCTGATTGGGGGCGCTGCAAACATCGCAGCTATCTATCTTATGGTTCCCGTAAAAGGCATTGATATTAAAGGCTGTGCTTATGCGGATATAGTGTTTTTCCTGTTGGCTGCCGGCCTTAATTTAAGGTTTTTATACCGGCAGACGAGGTTTAAGCTGCATTCAGTCAATGATATTGTAAAACCCCTGGCGGCCGGGATACTCACAGGGATAATTTACGGCAAAGTATATACCTGGGGCCTGTCTGCTACCGGTAGTAATATCATGGGTGTTGCTTTTTCCCTGCCCGCCGGTTTTATTGTTTATGCGGCCCTCATCGTGTTTTTGGGAGCAGTAACGACATCAGACTTCTTGCGGCTCCCGGTAATCAAGAAGATCATCGGCAGGTAGACGGTTTGATTATAGTATGGTATCCAGGTTCCAGCCTTTAACCATGTTGATAAATTGATGGTTGGTGACATCAAACAACAGCGGTGTAATAGAGATTTGGCCGTTTTTTACAGTTGCTATATCGGTATCTGGTTCAGCATGAATGTCCAGAACCTCCCCGCCCATCCAGTAATAAACCTTGCCCCGGGGGTCGAGCCTTTTTTCGAAAATATTTTCATAGCGCCGCTTCCCGAGACGGGTGATTTTAACCATTGGGGCCGCCTGTCCGGGTTTGACCACCGGGATGTTCACGTTCAAAAGGGTTTCTTCCGGCAGGCCCTTCTCGAGCACAATCTTGATAAACCTGGCAGTGAATCCGGCAGCGTATGAAAAATCGCGGCTTTCCCAGGATGCCAGCGATACAGCCACAGACGGGACATCATTGATTACCCCTTCCAATGCTGCCGAAACCGTACCGGAATATAAAACATCGGTACCCAGGTTGGGTCCCAGGTTAATACCGGATACCACCATATCCGGAGCCTTGGGCAGCAGGGCCTGAATAGCCAGTTTCACGCAGTCGGAAGGTGTGCCGTTGACGGCATAACCTTTTGTTTTACTGTCCGGAAAAGAAATCTCTTCTGTTCTGAGGGGCTTGTGAATGGTAATACCCAGTCCCGTGGCGCTTCTAGGCCGGTCGGGAGCCACTACCACGACGTCACCGAGAGACTCGAGGGTGTCTCTTAGAACATTCAGGCCTGGAGCGTTAATCCCATCGTCGTTACTGATAAGAATAAGCATTTTATCCTCCAAGAATTAAAATACAGTGCATTATTATTATATGGCAAAAAACATTATTAATAGTGCAAAAAAGCAGGAATTACCTGCTTTAAATTTCATATATTGTTATGGTCAGCGAGTTGTCAGCCGGGTTTTTGGTAAGGCCGAACATGATTTTTTTACTTTTCAGCGTCTTATTTAGGTAATCAACGACTTTATACATTTCGTCGTAAGGTTTAAAGGATCTGGATGCAATAAGCTCAAGTTTTTCTTTATTTTGCTCATCCATCAATGATGGCTCTCCTTTCCTACGTTTGGGTGCGAATCAAGGAAAAGGCTTCGGCCCTGGTAGCCTGTTTCGTTTTAAACAGGCCGCGGACAGCCGAGGTGAGGGTCATGGAACCCGGCTTTTTCACGCCGCGCATGGTCATACACATATGTTCCGCTTCCACCACAACCATGACGCCCCTGGGATCAAGGGACTCCATAATCATGTCGGCTATGGAACAGGTCAACCGCTCCTGTAATTGAGGTCTCTTAGCTAATGTTTCAACGGTGCGGGCCAGCTTGGAAAGGCCCGTAATCTTACCCTTGCGAGGGATATAAGCAACATGGGCCTTACCGAAAAAAGGCAGCAGATGATGTTCACACATGGAGTAGAATGGGATATCCTTGACCAGGACCATCTCCTCATGGTCTTCGGTAAACAATACCTGCAGGTGATCTTTGGGATTTTCCCTCAATCCGCAGAAAATCTCCTCATACATCCTGGCCACCCTGGATGGAGTATGCTTTAGGCCTTCTCTGTCGGGGTCTTCACCGATGGCTTCAAGAATCATATGCACGGCTTGTTCGATCTTATTCCGGTCAAACATTTGACAACCTCCTTAAAGTTGGCCCAGGCATTTATGTGTTTGGGGAATCACCCTGACATCTTTCAGATATTCCAGGGCCAAGTCCTGAATTTTTATAATTCTTCCGGCAGAAGGGACCTTCCCCGGAAAGTTCTCATGACTGCTGACAGGCTGGATGACGAGCATAATCCCTGCACTGACCTGCCTGATGATGGTACAGGCCTGAGCTATTTCGGCGTCGGGGGTCTCGGAGGTTACCACGATCTTTACGAAAACCTCTTTTAGACAGGCTATCCGCAGGAATTCCCGGTGTACCTCCCATAAGTTTTCGCAGCCTGATGAAGTGGGCAGCTTCATATCCATGCTGACTATATCTACTGACGGTATGACCTGTGCCAACCGGTCAGGCAGCGTGCCGTTGGTTTCCAGATACATTTTGAGTCCGGCGCCGGATAGGAGAGTATGGAGACCGTTGATAAATTCAGTGTGCAGAAGCGGCTCTCCACCGGTCAGACTGATACTATGGTTTTTGGCGGGACTGAGTCTGTTTATTATCCCGGCGGCGCGGTCAGCCGATACCGGGTTTTCATAGAGGATAAAATCCCCTGTCCCCGGAGTAAGCTCAGCCCTGAACCGGGGCAGGATATCATGGTCTGTATCACAGTATAAACAATCAAGATTGCAGCCGGCAAATCGCAGGAATATCTGTCTGACCCCTACATAAGGACCTTCTCCCTGAATCGAGGAAAAAATCTCTGCCAGGTTGGCTGTCACAATAATAATGCCCCTTTTTAAGAAATTCAAAGTATTGTTTTCTAGGTTTTTAGCAATCCTCCTGCTAAATTAATCGAAAAATTTCGCAAAGGAGGAAATTGTCTAGTTTGTCTTAACCAGCTGAAGCTTCTGCATTTCCCTGAAGGACATGTTTATTGAAAGGAAAGACCTTCCCCCTCCGTTATTCTATTTTCCTCGGGTCTCTTCATTTTTCCTCTTTTAAAGGGCTTATTGACAAAAGCCTAAGGTAAAGGCACGGGTATAAATGTTTCCTCCGCTCTGGGCGGAATCTCAATCGGCAACCACTCCCGCACGTTATGCTTAGCGGATCTGCCCCAAGGGTACCGCCATCTCTAGGCGCTAAAGCGCCAAGAGCTGCCATGGTGGGCCGATTGGTGATTCAAGCCCCGCTCCGGAAATCATTTATACCCGTGCCTCTTCGTTTTTTAATTTATCAACCGACCTAAAATAGGTAGCCTTAGTTAAACAAAAAGGAGAGGCAGTTAAACGAATAAAACCGTAAACGCAGCTAGGAGTCGTGACCGTTGTCACGACCCTAGCGGAGTTTGGTTTTATACGTTTAACTGCCTCTCCTTGTGTTGAAAACCTGGCTCTCTCTTTTAATGCAGTCCGAGGGCCTTGTTGTAGCAATTTACCGCTTCGGCGTTTTCACCCATCTTTTCCAGCAGCATCGCCTTATAGCCCCATACTTCCCGGTTAGACGGGTCGTGTTTGATAATCCTTTCATAGCAGGCCAGGCTTTCATGGTATCTTTCGAGTTTGGCCAGACAACCCCCCTTGTTTATATGAAGAGTGGGATTTTTGGGGTCCAGCCCGATGGCCTCTTGGTATACTTCGAGGGCTTCGGCATAGCGGCCCATAGCTTCCAGGCACAGGGCCCTGTTATTTAAAAGCATTGTATCGGTTGGGCAGACCTGCAGGGCATTATCGAAGGACTGCAGGGCCTCTGCGTGCCTGCCGATCTTATATAAGCAGGTGCCTTGGTTACTGAGAAGAGTTATATCACCGGGGCTTAATTCAAGGGCAAAATCATAACAGGTCAGCGCATCTTCAATACGATTAAGGGCGGTAAGCGAGAATCCCTTGTTATTCAGGAGTTCAACATTTATCAGACCGAGTCGCTCGGCTTTCTCGTAATTCTTGAGGGCTTCTTCATGCTGGCCCAGGTTGCTGCAGCAAAGGCCTATATTGGTATGAACAGCCTGGTTAAGCGGCTGCAGGATAACTGCCCTCTTAAAACATATCAGGGCTGCCCTGTATTCTTGGGATAAGCACAAACATAGCCCGTAATGGATTAAAGCGTCAATATTATCCGGGTCAAAGTCAAGAGCCTGTTTAAAACAGGAATGGGCTTCCTTGACCAGGTTGTGCTGGTAGTAATGGATTCCCTTGGCGACCAGCACTTTGACCGAATTTGGTTTTTTGACCAGTTCCTGGTTATAACTGTCAGGCTTGGGAGGCGCCGAGCCGTTTTTGGCCGCCGGCCCGACCCAGAAAACATTGGATGGTTCCGGTCCCGTATTCACGGCTTTGCGGAAGGACCGGGCAGCTTCTTTCACCATCCCCTTCTTATACTGTAATTGGCCGATTTTGTAATAAAGGTAGTTTTTCTCCGGCGCCTGCATTACAGCCTTGCTATAATAGCTCATAGCTAAATCCTTTTCGCCTATAGCCTCATAAACAAACCCGGCCAGGGAATAAAAAAATGCAGCGAGGTTACCCATTTTTACCAATATCCCCCTCTTGTTAGATATATTATGTGGAGATAGGTTCTATTGGAGCAATAGCTTTACCTGCTAGAAAGAGTAAGAATCGTACGCCAAATACCACTAAAAAGCGACACAGAAAAACCTCGAAAACATGCGAATATTTCCGGGGTTTAATTGGTAAAATTAGCAGTCGGGTATTTAATGCCTTGCCGTATTTAGCCCTGAGATACGGGTATATGAAAAGTTCCCGTTTAAAATCGTTTCCTTTTGTGTCGGAGACAAATCCCCTTGGAATACCAAAGACGTCAAAACACCCGCTTTTTCGTTTCGGCCCAGCAAAATAAACCCTACGAGCCTGTTATCAGAAAAAACCACTTTTTCAACCTTATGGGGAGTTCTCCTTCCACTTCTCCCTGAGTGATTTCACTTTCTCGGTCATGTCCTCATAGTCTGAATCTTCCTTCTGCCCGGCCTTAAAACCTTGAGGTTCCTCTCTGACCTGTTTTGACGCAGGGTTGGCGTCCTGTTGCATATCACCGGGTTCATCCAGCATCAGTTTTGCTTTCTGATGATTGGGTAAAAGCCGCAGGGTTTCCTTCAGGTGTTTTATGCTAAGCTGCTGTTCGCCCAGGGATCGATATGCGCAGCCAAGGTAGTAGTGGGAAGTGCCGTTATTTCTGTTGATATCAAGGGATTTATTAAAACTTGCCACAGCTTCCCAGTATTTGTTATCCCTTAAGTATGCCACACCCAGGTTTTTCCACAGGTAAGCCAGTTTAGGGGCGATCTCAACAGCCTTTTTATGCATCTCAATAGCATCCGGGACTTTCCGTAATTTCAGGTAAATCCGGCCCATCTGGTCATAAATATATTCAAGCCTCGGTTTAATCCGGGACACCTGTTTCAGGGTTTCCAGGGCCTGGTAAAACTGCTTCTTGCCGGCATAAGCCAGGCTGAGTTGGTACCAGGCAAATTCGAAGTCAGGCTTTATGTCAACGGCTTTCCGGAGAATATTTATGGCATCATCCCACCGTTCCATGGCGTTATACGCCTTACCAAGACAAAAACAGCCCTTGGCGTGCTTATCTTCAAGCGCGATAAGCCGGGAAAGGTAATCTATGGCATCTTCGTATCTCTGCTGTTCACAGGCGAGATATCCCAGCCGGTAATAGGCCTGGGTGTAGTTCGGGTTAAGTTCCATGGCCCTTTTAAAGCAGTTGATGGCTTCGTTGATATGTTTTTGTTTCATATAAGAGTATCCCAGGCCGTAATGGGCCAGGTACATTGACGGATCCAGTTCCAGGGCCTGTTTGTATGCCTCAATGGCATCTCTGAATTTATTGGCCCTGGTATATGTATATCCCAGGCGGATCAGGGACCAGATGTCCTTGGGGTTGTTTTCCACCGCTTTCAGGTAAGTCTCTAACTGTTCGTAAAATCTGTCGGTATCTTCCGATTTCAAAAACAACCCCTCCCCAATCACCGCATTTCTATATACAATCTATGAAAGAAATCGATGATTATGACAGGGAATGTTAAGCAAGAGTGAATCAGATCGGCCTAATCGGTTAACTGTGAGCCTTCCGCCAGGTCTTTCCGCAGGTGGATGATATTATCGGTCACAGAGTCAAATGTATCATCATGGCTGATAATAAAAATCTGGTGGAAGTCGCCGGTAACGTGAGGGATTGTTTCCGCAAGGTTGATCCGGCGATCGGCGTCGAGGTTGGCCGTGGGTTCATCAAAGAAACCCACCCTGACACGGGACTGCTGTTTGAGGAGAGCAAGCCTCACGGCAAGGGCGGCAGTCATCTGCTCACCGCCGGAGAACTGCCGGAAGGTCCTCTCCCTCTGTCTGCCGTTATGGTTATCCGCCAGGACAATATCATAGCCCTCCCTCCATTCCAGGGAGACATTTTCCCCGGAAATCCGGCGGTAGAGTTCATTAGCTTCCCTGGAGAGGTTCTCCAGGTAAACCTTGGCGATGGGAGGCCCGGCATTGTTCAGCACAACCCGTACCTTATCCAGGAGGTTTAGGGTCTTCATGTCTGCGGCGACCGCCTCCCTTAAGCAATCCATTTCTTTGATCACCTTTTCCATTTGCGCCAGCTGTTTCCGCCGTTCCGTCAGGTCGGACTGCCGTTCCACAAGAACCTGATGATCCCTCGCTTCGTCTTTTTTTATGTTTTCCAATTCGCGTTTCCTGTCGGCCAGGTCATCAGGATTGAAATTGCTCCGCAGTAATTGAAGTTTATCCTGCAGCACGGAAATTTCGGTCCCGTTTTTCTCCAACAGAAACGCAGTTTTTGTTTTTTCACTTTCCAGAGCCTCAGTCTTATCTGCTTCGGTCCGGTTCTGCATATATGTTTCATAATCTTTGCGGAGCCGCTCCTGGAATGTCTTGGTTTCTTGAATGAGATCGGTCAGGTCCCGGTATTGTTCATGGTCCTGGCGGGTTTTCAGGGCCATATTACGCAAGTTTTCGGCTTCCTTCCGCTTATTCTCGATAACCTTTTTTTCCCCGGTCAGCTGCTCTTCTTTGAGCCGTAACTTGTTTAGGTTGTCCTGGGCGTTCCTGTATTCGGTTGCCAAACCTGCTGCTAGGCCGGACTTCTTGTTAATATCTTCTGCTGTGGCTTTTTCCTGTTTCTCCCTTTCCTTGCGGGAACGGTATAGAAATTCTTTGAGAAACAGCAGCGTAAAACTACCGGAAGGCAGGTTTATGCTGATATCCGAGGAGTCTATAAGGGATTGCAGCTTTTCCCCCAGGGGCAGGGTATTCCTTTCTTCATCCAGGCAGCTGATCTCAACGCTAACATCGTGTTTCTGCGATATAACCTGTGTCAGGCGGTCATTGTCGGACTGTAGTTTAACCAGCTTTTTCTGAGCGGCCTCGGCTTCTTCACGCAGCTGTTTATAATAAACCCCCTGATCCAGGCATTTTTTGAGTTCATTTTTGGTTTCCTCAATCTGTCCTGTAAAATAGTTCTCCAGGCTGCCGCCTACGTTTTGGCAGGGGCTTTCGAGAAAAGGGCACAGTCCGCCCCGGGACTGTTCAAGGTTTTTTTCCAGGGTTTTCAGGCGGTTGTCGAGAACGGCGTAATCTTTTCTGGCCTGCTGGTATGCATTATCCCTGGCCTCAAATTCGGACGCCGGTTTTTCGGTTGCCGGCAGTTCGGCCAGCAGTTCGGACAGTTGTTTTTCCTCTTTCTCAAGGAAGCTGCGCCGTTCCTCCCTCAGTTCTATCTCCCGGGTTATCTGCTCAAACCTTTCAACAACCGGCGCCAGGGAATCCTCGGCATCTTTCCAGGCAGCCGTCCTGGCCAGCCCTGTTTTTGATGACGTCAGCTCCAGTCCCGCTTTCTCCAGCAATGCGGCCACTTCCTCCAACCGCCGGCTGAGGGCTTCGCCTGTATTTTTTGTCTCCTCCAGCTGTTTCCGGCGGACTTCTTCTTTTTCCAGGATGACCGTATCCAGTTGGGTCACTTTTCGCTGCAGTTCGTGAAGTTCCTGCTCCAGTTTTTCCCTTGCCAGCCGTTTCTGTTCCAGGACTTTTAAATCTTCGTCCGTTTTCACGAATTGGTGATAACCTTTTTCGGCTGTCAACACCAGCTTCCTGGCTTTCAGTGCCCTACCGAGGGCTGTTTCGGTATCTTTAAATTTTTCCAGCAGGGCGCTCCGGTTAACCTGTTGGACCCGGACGGTATTTTCGGTCCTGTCCAGTTCCGTTTTGAGTTCTTCCATATCCCTGACGGCTGTTTCCCTGGCTTTGATAACATCTCCCGTTTCCCTGAGTATAATTTCAAGTCCGCTGACCTGTTGTTGCAGGCCGGAGATTAACTCTTTCACCGTATCGTAATCCCTGACCCTTTCAGCCAGGATGTTAAGCCTGTTGTTCCCTTCCATAATACGGTCTTTCAGTAAAGCATATGCTTTGGAGGTGTTGAGAAAAGCCTCCCTGTATTGCTCAACCTTGAGGATACCATCAAATTTTTTCTTGCGGATGGAGGGTATTTCAAGAAAAGGCGCCACAAAGGTTCCCTGCGGAACCCCGACAATATCCTGGAATAGTTGGGGCAGTTCCATGTCCCTGTCAATCCCCAGGGCTTCCTTCAACCACTCCCTGACATCCCGCGCCCCGTGCAGGTCCAGTTCACTTTCTGTTTCCAGGTCATATACGATCCATGACGAACTGGTACCTAACTTCCTGATTACACGGTATTCCCGTTCATCATTGGCACAAAATTCAACGGTGATGACCCCTGATTTGGCGCCATAACGGAGAAGTTCCGTAACGGTGCCGGGATTGTAATCAAAAAGGGCATATCCGACAGCCTCGATGAGGGTTGATTTGCCGGCGCCGTTGATGCCGGAAATAAAGTTGATGCCTTCATGGAACGATATTTTCTGGTCGGTATAACTCTTTATATTCTGAAGCCTGACATTCCTAATCTTCAAGGTTTTCGCCTCCCGCTGCCGCCACGTTTTCGCCGCAGGTTTCCGTTTCCTGGCCGGGCAGGCGTCCGGCCAGGGCGGCTGCTGCAGCGATGATGTCTTTTGGAGATTCTCCGCTGAGGGCGGCTTCTTTGACCCTGATCACCAGATCGACCAGTTCACCCTGAAATTCGCGGTACTGCGGAAACCGCCTGGCGACCAGCCTGTCAAGGACCTGTTTTTCTATCAGGGACCGGTTTAGAGCGTCGGACCCCGGATCGTCTCCCTGATAGAGGGGCAGGTTGGCGGTATTCTGCACTTCAACATGCAGGCATCCGCAGGTCTCCCTTATTTCCCTGGCCAGACCCGAGGTATCGATGGCCATGGCCGAAAAATCTACTTCCCCCCTGAGGATAACCTGCAGCATCGGCCTGTCGAGGGATTTCAGGCTAAGACCTTCCACGGCCAGCCATACTTTTTGATAAGCTTCCGCCGGGTCGCGGACTCCGGTTATATCGACAGTCAGAAGTCTGACCTCCCTGGGTTTCGCCGGGATATACTCTACTGTTTTTTGCGGGCCGCAGACCGTGACATGGTAAAATCCCTTTTCCCTGCCTTCCTTCGCTTCATCCAGGTGGCAGTTTTCCAGGGCGCCGGGGTTAAAAAACCAGCCGTCCTCTTCCCGGGTGTGGATGTGGCCAAGGGCCAGGTAATCGACCATATCGCGGAATTGCTCGAGGGTCTCTTTTTTGACGCCGCCCAGGTCCTGGACGAGAAATTTGTTAACCGCGGCATGGAGCAAAAGGATGGTAAATTTATCCGCAATCTCAAGCTGAGATGCGGCTTCGGCCAGCCGCTGTTCGGTGGTGGCGCCGAGATAACCGAGACCGATAATACGGGCCCGGTCCAGTTCCAAAACGCACCCTTCCCCTGTGGAAGTCCATGGGGTGAGGGATATTCTCCCTTCTGTGAAGACCGGCTTTAAGAGCTTAAGGTAGCCAAGGCCGTTCAGCAGTCTGAGCCACGATATCTTATCCTGGTAAAAGGCCTTGTCATGATTGCCCTCAATGGTAATTACCGGTATGCCGGCGTCCTTTAATGGCTGCAGGAGTTCCATGGCCTGTTTGAGGGTTTCGGCGTTGATGGCCCGCTGGTGAAAGAAATCCCCACCCACTGCCACAAAATCCACCTTATACTTTAAGGCATAATCCACAATCCGGCCAAAGGCCGCGCCGAAATCGGCAAATCTTTCATCAAGGTTGAACTGCTGGTATCCAAGATGAATATCGCTGGTATGTAAAAAACTGAATGTATTCACAATAATCATCCTCCGCATTTCACGGCTTGTCCCGCCGCGAAGAGATAGAGGTATTTTTCTTTCACCGGCCGGCCCAAAATGGTTTCCACAGCCCTGGCATACAGGTCCAGCTGCTTCCGGTAGCGCGAGGCTGCCGTCCAGGCCTCCTCCGGCAGAAGATTGTCGGTCTTATAATCAAGGAGCACGTAACCATCTCCCTCGTCGATCAGGCAGTCGATTATCCCCTGGACCAATACCCTGTCCGTCAATTGTGGCGCACCGGTGTCTTTACCTGTACCTGGCGCTGTGTCGGTAAAGACCTCGCTGACCGGCAGGGCCATGGTGAACGGCACTTCTTTTTTTATGTCTGCAGCCGCCGTCATTCTAAGCCCCAGAGGGGAAGTAAAGAACCGGATGAGGGCCGGCATACTGACAGCGGCTGCCTGTTCAGATGTCAGGAGTTCACGGCTGACCATCTGATCAAGCTGCCGGCACAGGCCGGTTTCCGACAGGTCTCCGCCGATATCCACGTACTGCATGACCAGGTGTACGGCTGAACCATACTCGGCAGGAGAAAGCCCGGTGGTTTTCTGCAAAAACTGCGGCCTGACGGCCTTGGGAGGCGCATTTACTGCCACCGTCCCATCATCGGCAAATCGCCTTTTAAGTTCTGTAACCGTCACCTTGGCCGGTTTGCCCTCCAGAATATGGAACGGATACCGCCAGTTGAAACGGGCGTTAATAATAGAGGTGTATCGGTTTTCCACCTGGACCGGTTCGAGGCTGCGGACATGTTCAATTAACCCGCTGTTGTCCACAGTTGTACCGGGCGGTACGGCCATGGCGGTTTCCCCGCTGATGATGCTGACGTTCCACCCGGATGTGACGCCGGTCAGCGCCGGCATATAATCGTCCGCATACCCGGCTGCATGCCGCAAAACGGTTCCGTCGGGGTGCCGGGCTACCGCCGGGCAGATCCAGTCGAGGAAGCACCTGGCCGCTGCAAGGTCAGGTCCGGGCAGGGTCCAGGTATCCAGGAGGAGGTTATCACACCAGGTGGCAGCCGATTTATCCAGGTTGCTGACAGTACCTGCCAGAACCAGTTTTTCCTTTGCTCTGGTCAGGGCTACGTAAAGTATGCGCATTTCCTCGGCCAAAAGCTCCATGTATAGCTTTTTGGCAATAGCCTGATGCGCAATGGTCGGGTATGATAGGCACATGCTCCGGTCCACTACCGGCAGGCCGAGGCCCAGTCCCTGGTGGAGAAGGGCTCTGTCCCGCAAATCCGAGGTGTTAAACTGCCTGCCGAGACCGGCTGCCATGACGATAGGGAATTCCAGCCCCTTACTCTTGTGGATGCTCATGACCCTAACAACGTCATCGCCCTCACCCATAGCGCGGGCAGAACCCATGTCGCTGCCGCTTTCCTGAAACTTCTCCAGGAACCTCAGGAATCTGAACAGGCCCCGGAACGTTGTGGCTTCAAACTGGCGGGCCCTGTCGTAAAGAGCCCTCATGTTGGCTTGCCGCTGGGCGCCGGCGGGCATGCCGCCGGCATATGCATAGTATCCGGTCTCATCATAGAGCCGCCAGATGAGTTCCGACAGCGGTCCCCGCCGGGCCATGGTGCGCCACCTGTCCAAACTTGCGAGAAATTCCCCGACCTTAAGGCCAACTGCC